>JAEEGF010760614.1_pt1 | contig 15028 bp, 8 predicted proteins | sample 9134171 | NCBI WGS metagenome assembly JAEEGF01 (sample SAMN16246542, study PRJNA631951) | gut metagenome | biome: gut microbiome; feature: rumen; material: AP-attached | host: Bos | place: Iran: Karaj | collected 2018-10 | reverse complement strand
TACAAAGGCGTGAAAGTGACCGCCCGCTTTGAAGGGGGCAACAAAACTCTCGGACGCAATGCCGTGTTGGAAACATCAAACCCCGTGGTGCAGGCAGCCATCGAGAACGACAAGCGGTTCGGGAAAATTATCGTTCTTAGTTGTTAAATTGAAAATTGAAGACGCACTACAACGCATCTATATAAGCAGATGACTTATATCCCTTTTTACCCCTCTTATTACACCTTTTTTTACTCCCTTTTTTACTCCCTTTTTTACTCCCAATTAAATCTATGTACGTTCATTATTCACCCAATCAGATAAGCATCCGATGGACCATCTGTCGGGGTTTTTCTAAGCTTCCGGAAGACTTCACGAGAGCCAAAGTGGTTGGTATGCTCGCCAGCTGTGACAACAAACATCCTGTCAACATTGATGTGGTGAAAGAAGCTTGTGGGCAACATCTGCTGGTCACCGTTCCCGCTGGGCTTCCCGAAGGAGTCTATGATATTCTCGCCCTATGGACCAAGAACCACGACCGATCCATCGCACGTTCCCGCCATAATGGCATCTTCTGCGTCACCAACACCCCAGAAGAGGCTACCGACAAGGGGGCTGCAACAACAGACACCATCCTCAATATCAAATCCTCCACCTCTACCTACGGCTACGACGGACTGTCTGCCTATGAGCTCGCACTGTTGAAAGGATACACGACAGAAGACGAGAACACATGGGTGGAGACCCAGATACAAGTTGCCACCGACACCATAGACGAGGCGAAGACAGCAGGAGTCTCAGCCGTCAATACAGCAACAGACACAGCCGTATCAGTTGTCGATTCCAAGACCACTGAGGGGCTCAACTCCTTAGACGCTGCCATCACCGAAGCCACAAACGCAATATCAACAGCAAAGGCAGAGGCAGTCACCGCCGCGACATCCGACATCGCGGAGGCAGCTGAAGCAGCCCTCGGACAGGCACAGGAAGCCTACGACGAAGCTGAGGAAGACATCAGGACATCCAAGCAGGCGGCCATTGACGAAGTCGCGACAAGCGGAGGATGGACAAACATCATCAAGGAAGGGTCAGACAGCATCGACCTCGCCATCACCGATGACAACGGCAACATGCTCGCGGAGATGGCAGGAGGAGAGCTTCGCGTAAAGCAGTTCGACACACGCCACACCGCAGTCACCGAAGACACCGGTCCCGACCTAGCCGTAGCCGACCAGATGGGCAACATTCTCGCCTTCATACACGAAGGGCGCATAATCACCAGGACATTCGACAGCCGTCAGGCAGAGACAGAATCCGAGCCCATGCCCATGATCCTGCCCGACACCGTCAACTCCTACGTCGGAGACACCCTCCAGCTCTTCAAATACCCCATGACACTCATACCCGCGTACGACGACTGGAGCGTCAGCCTCAGCATTGCCACATCCGCCACCAGCATCCGCAAATGGGGAAGGACACTGCGGAGACACTTCGAGATGAAGCCGGAGGCCACAGGAGTCTATAACATACACGCAAGGCTCATCGACAAGCACCGGCGGATACACTATGCAGGGCAGTTCCAGGTGAATGTCATCACACCGCACAGTCCGCAGACCATGAAGAACATACTCCTCATCGGAGACAGCGAGACACAGGGAATCGTCAACAACTCCGGCATCACCACCGCGCAGGGAGCAAGCGAGTCGCCCGCCACCAACTCACCGTTTGCCGACGAGGTCAAGCGCCTGCTCACCGCCACAGGCCCGGCACAGCCCGCCATGCCGGCACCACTCGGACTGTCCAACCTGCAGCTCATCGGGACACAGAACACCGCCGGAGGAAGACACGAAGGCTACGGGGGAAGAGACGTGGCATGGTTCCTGTCAACATCATCACCCTTCTACAAGAACGGCGTTATCGACTTCAATGCCTACCTCGCACAGAACACCATCTACCCGGACGCATCACACAAAGGAGCCGACTACATATACATACTCCTCGGAGCCAACAACACCTCTGCCGTCACCATAGAGAAAGGGAAGATCGTCAGGACACGCACCGGATACACATCCTCGCTCAAGACACTTCTCGACACCATCAAGAGCCAGCTCATCGACGACAGCGCCAGGGCATACCACAACCCCAACCTCAAAGTCATTCTCCTCAGCTATGCCTTCCCCTTCACCGACGGATACGGCTACCACCCCAACGGAAGCGGGGAATACACCGACGGACTGTGGAGCGCGCAGGGATACCTCGACCTGTGGAGACAGAACCAGGCGATAGCGGCCGACAGCAGCTACTGCAGCTTCGTCAGCAGCGTGCTCATCGCACCTCAGGTCGATTCCGAAAACGCATACGCATGGATCAACAAGCCAAAGAACAACTACACCTCCGACACAGAAGTACAGCGAATCGAAGCCATACACCCCAACACCATCGGCTACAGGATGTTCGGGGCAGCAGTCGTCAGAGACATCATCGGAAGAATCTGAGCAATTTAACTTTAGGAAGTAAAAATGGAAGCCGAGTTAATTTAAAGATTTAATTATGTAAGATGTAAGATTTATGCAGGTGGTTCGGAATTTAAAATGGGAGTTAATGAGCCTGCGGCTCGTGGACGATAGTTTTACCAATGATAAACCGATATTAGAATCACTCAAAATTAAACATAACTTAATAATTATCAGCATTTTCAAATACTTGCAAAATTGAATTAATCATTTAAATATTCACCCTAAACCCTCAACTCTCAATTCATTATGGGAAAACGACTCATCATCAAAGGGGCGGACTTCTCACAGAACGGCCTCCCCGTCAGAGACATCACCAGTCAGGCATTAAGGAGCGATCATCACCAGTTCCTCCATTATCCCAACCAGGCAGGAGGCCCGGGGTTCACCGACGCCTTCCAGTTATTGGGAAGCTCATCTCCGACAGGAATCTACGTCATCGACATTGGGGCATACGAAGGAAAAATCATACGCTTCACGAAATCCAGGTCGAAGAAGTCAGAGGAGTTTGAGGACGCACCTGTCTATTACGCATGCTTCGCCTCTGCAATCGCAGTGGCAGTGCCCTACAACGGCGCAACCTGCGATAACGCATGCACCGTTGTCAAACACATCGACGGAAAAGGAACCGGCACCGATGCGATATCCACCTACGTGGAGGTCATTCCCGAAGGAGCGAAATACCTCGTCACCTCAGTCAACCCCAACAACTGCCCTTTCAGCAATGTCAAATTTGAGATTATCGGATAAAACCATGAAAAAACAATACAAAGAATCCATACAGGTATGGACTGCCATCATCATGCTTGTCGTAGGTACCCTGTTGGTGATAGCCGGATTTATTGTTCCTCCGACAGGAGAGGTACATGACTCTGTGCTCTGGTTTTTCGGAGAATGTCTGATTTATGCTGGCAGTATCTTCGGCATCAGCATCTATGTGAGCGGAAAAATCAACAACATCCGGCGCGAGCTTAACCTGCCCGCTGAGAATAACGATCGTGAAAAAGAAAAAAAGGAACAATAAACGACTGTTTTTACCAGTTTTTTTGTTTCCTTGCTCTAAAGAAAAAAGATTTCTTTATCACGATTGACTTATAATTCGGAAATTTTATCTAAATTTGCAAAATCACACAATTATAAAACAAAAATCTATGATGAAACGATTCTATTTTTTGCTGATACTGTCAGCATTATTTGTCAGCGGTCATGCCCAGTCATACGACGGCAACATCCTGAAAGGAAAGAAATGGGCGGTTTGCGGTGACAGTTTCTCCTCCGGCGACTTCAAAGGTCTGAACGAGGATGACTATAAAATCAAGGAGGGCAAATATGCCGGCAAGAAAGCGGTGTATGGCTATCTGATTGGCAACCGCAACGACATGGATATCCAGGACCTCACCCGTGGCGGGCGGACGATGGCAACCCCGAAAGAGGGTAATTTCACCAATGCGTTCAGCAACGGTCTTTACAAGACGATAGACGCCGACGTGGATTACATCACCCTCTATTTCGGGATCAACGACTCCCACCATGCCGGCATCGGTAAAGACGGTGAAGTGACCAACGGCTATATCCCACTTGGAACGATTGAAGACACCACCATCGACACGTTCTACGGTGCTTGGAATGTGGTGATGGCATATCTGATAGAGCATTACCCGTTTGCCCATATCGGCATCATCGTGTCGAACGGCTGCGGCGTGCCTGCTTATCCAGAAGCGGAAATCGCCATCGCGAAGAAATACGGAGTGCCATACATCAACCTGAACGGCGACGAGCGCACACCAGCGATGATACGCGCAGTGAACCCCGATATTGACCCTGAAATCATCAAAATCCGCGACAACGCGATGCGGGTGACAGAGAAAAACCGCCACCCTAACGTAAAAGCCCATGCCTACGAAGCCGATTTCATCGAAAGCTGGCTCAGGGGGATTTAGTCTTTAGTTTTTAGTCTTTAGTTTTTAGACAGTTACTATAGAATCAAAAAACGCACAACCGCATAACCGAATAACCACAAATAAGGCAGGATGGATTGTTCCACCCTGCCTTGTTTTGAATTTGAGATGTATGGATAGTGTCTATAAGATTCCTATTCGTTTAGCGCCTTCCTCCAATACGTCCTGGTGTAGGAGTAGAGCTGGAGCTTGATGTCGGACGACTGATTGTCGGACGGCTCGTTGTGCTTGAAGAGCTGGATGTCGGACGGCTGACTGTCGGGCGTGACACACGGCTGTTATTGTCGTTGGAAGTCGGACGGCTGACAGTCGGGCGGCTGTTATCGTTCGAAGTGGGACGGCTCACACGGGAAGAACGGTCGGTGGACGTTGGACGCGACACGCTGTTGTTGTCGTTAGATGTCGGGCGGCTTACACCAGAGGTGCGTTCTGTCGGACGTGAAACACGGTTGTTGTCATTGTTGTTCGGACGGTTCACGTTGTTATCCGGACGGTTGTTGTTGTTCGGACGAGTCACGTTGTTGTCCGGACGGTTGTTGTTGTTCGGACGAGTCACGTTGTTGTCCGGACGGTTGTTGTTATTATTGTTCGGACGGTTCACGTTGTTGTCCGGACGGTTGATGTTACCATTACGGTTGATGTCGGGACGACCCACTGTTCTGTCACGATTGTCGGGACGTGTCACATTGTTGTTGTCGGGACGACCGTTGTTGTTCGGACGGTTCACATTGTTGTTCGGACGGTTCATGTTGTTATCAGGACGGCCGTTGTTGTTCGGACGGTTCATGTTGTTATCAGGACGGCCGTTGTTGTTCGGACGGTTCACGTCGGGTCTTCCTGCATTGCCATGATTGTTCGGATGGTTCACATCAGGCCTTCCTGCATTGCCATGGTTGTTTGGTATGGGCTGACCCACACGACCCTGGCGGCTCGGCGTCGGGGTGTTGCCATGTCTCCCCACACGCACGTTAGGCTGTCCAGGCACGGGGCGGTGCGACGGACGCATGTTGTCGTGATGAGTCGGCAGTGCATAAACCCTTGTGCGGTAATAAGTAGGATTGGAGATATATCCGCCCCTGTAGGTGCGGTATATAGCGGGACGTGGTCTGTAGAAGAGCGATGTGTCAATATAGTATGTGTAAACCGGCAGTGACCATGAGCTTCCCACCAAAGTGATCGGGTCGTAAAAATAGTCGATGCAGGTATATACCTCATACTGGTATTCATCAAGCACATAATACATGTTCATGTCTCTCTCCGGCCAGTACATGTCGATATCGAGTTGGTCGTAGATTGACCTGAAGTAGTCGTAGTTGATTTGATACACAGCCTCAAACTGGTCATCAGTGAGGTCAAGTTCGTAAGCCATCTTGTCGGACAGATATAGTGAGTACCTCTTCGACTTTGACTTCGACAAAGCTGATGCCGACAGGGTCACTGCCATCATCAAAAGGATGAGATAAAACTTTTTCATAATGCTAATCTTTTTATTGGTTAATTACTTTTTTTCACTCACTCACCGACAGAAATGCTGTCTTTTCTTTTTCTGATGCAAAGTTCAGTAAAAAAAACTGGAACGCCCAATGGTTTTCCCTAAATTCAAAGGGTAAAATTACTACTTTTTGGGGAGAAATCCCACAAAAACGGAAAGAAAATCCCTGATTTAGGTATTTTTTACACGAAAAATGCTCATAAATGAATAATTTTATGTAAGTTTGCCGTCAAATTCATTTTTAACCATCAAAACTCAGAACTATGCGAAAAGCTGTATTTTCATTTATCCTGACCGCCGTGATTATGCTGTGCACCGTGGCGTGCTCCACAAAGCAGAGCGCACTCAGCCGGTTGGAACGTTTCTCTTATGAATTGCGTGACAACGGGGAATATTATTCGTTTAAAGACTGGGAGAAGGCTGCCGACAAGTTCACTGACATCCGCAAGCAGATCAACAAGCACGACTACAACTCACAGGAGCGTCAGTATATCGGAGAGCTGGAGGGCAAGTGCGCCGGCTATGTGTATAAGGGTGTGAAAGGCAAAATCACGGGCTACGGCAACGAGCTGAACGGCATATTCCAGGGACTGTTCGACATTATCAACCATTAAGGGGGTTGATGAGGAAATCGTAAAAAAGCTGACACTTTTTTTAATGAAGACAAGAAGACGAGAAGGTAATAAGACAAGACGTTTGTTCAGTTTACGTTGGCCATTTTTTCTCTCTTTGCTGTTGCTGACTTCCGTAAGGATGCCGGCAGCATACAGCCAAGTTAACCTCAGCAAGCTCAAAGGGGCTAATCGTCCGAAAATCGGGCTGGTGCTTGGAGGAGGCGGTGCGAAAGGTGCCGCTGAAATTGGTGTGCTCAAAGCGTTGGAGGAAGCGGGGCTGGAGTTCGACTACATCGCCGGCACGAGCATTGGCAGCATCATCGGCGGTCTCTACAGCTGCGGATTCCGTGCCGCCGAGCTGGAGAAGATGTTTCTCTCTCAGAAGTGGCTGACGCTGATGACCGACCGCGACGAGGAATACAGCAAGGCATTCTCGAACGACGACGGTGTGATTCATGCCTTCGGCTTTCCCATCTACACCTCAGTGAAGACCAAGAAACAGCGTAAGAAATATGGCAAGGAATCGCCCATCAGCGGCTTCGGTCTGAACCACGGTGACAAGATTGTAGCGTTGTTCGACAGCCTGACCGCCCGCAAGGACTCTATCAGTTTCGACAGCCTGCCCATCCCGTTCCGCTGTGTCGCCACCGACATCATCAAGCAGGATGAAGTGGTGCTGTATGCAGGCGTGCTGTCGATGTGTATGCGTGCGAGCATGGCGATTCCAGGCGTGTTCAAACCAGTGAAGCTGAACGGGAGGCTGCTTGTGGATGGGGGCATGCAGAACAACCTGCCAGTAGATGTGGCGAGAGAGATGGGCGCTGAGTATGTCATCGCCATCGACCTGACGCAGAACAAGCATGAGACTCGATCGTTCTCACTGAAAGAGTCGTGGGGAATCGGCGGCATCCTCGACTGGCTGGTGTCGCGTCCCGACTGGAAGAAATACAATGAGAACGTGGCAGATGCCAACCTCTATATCAATCCCCCACTCGACTACGACGCCCTGGATTTTCAGACAGAGAAAATCCGCAAGATGATTGACATCGGCTATCAGACAGCTAAGCGGATGCTGAAGAAGTGAGCCTTTTGTTGTTCATTTAGTAGATGCATTCAAAAATCAGATTTTATAGAACACCCTTTAAAAGAAAAAAAGAGACGGAATTCCGTCTCTTTTTTTGATTTGATGCAAAAAGGTGATTATGAGCGTGATTTATTCATTTCCTGCCATGATATTGATGATGGAGACCACATCGGAGATATCCACTTTCTTGTCACCGTTCACATCAGCATTTGGAAAGTCTGCTGTTTTAGCCATCGTGTTGATGACCGCCACCACGTCGGAGATATCGACTTTACCATCCTGGTTGACATCACCTTTGAGTCCACCGTTTTGTGCCTTGAACGTGAAATTGACCTTGAAGTTCCTGCCGCCGTTGTTGAGCCAGAACTCCTTACCTGATTCCACATCATTTCCACGGAAGCAGAATTCCAGCACCCAATTTCCGTCTGTGAGGTTTGCGGTGACATCCTCATTCATTTCGTCGGCATACCATACGCCCTCCTCGCTTTCGGCAAATCCGCGTTCCATCACTTTGTTGTCGTCCGACTTGCTCTCTCCCTGCGGATAACACCAAGCGAAGACACACACATCACGTGCCTGTCCGTTGATTACTTTGAGGCTGACAGAATTAAGGATAATCTGAAGGACTGTCCCTTGTATGGACTGCTCGGCATACTCACTTGTCAGTGGCATGAACATGTACTCCGTCTTCTGTTCGCCTGTATTCTCATGAATAAAGGTAGAAGAACCCGTTAGCATGGAGTTATTGGTATCGAACGCAATGGAAGCACTGGCTTTATTGTTGAAAAACACCTTGTAGTTCTCGCCGCCGTTATTATACATAAACGTGTTGCCGCTGGCATCCTGCCCCTCGAAATAAAGTTCCATAATCCAGTCGTCCTCCTCACCCAGCATCGGCAGGATGTCGATATTCAGCTCACAACTCCACATCCCGTCGTCACCGGCAGTCAGCTCAAACTCCTTGCTGTCGTCGTCTTTTCTCTGCTTGTCAGCATGATACACCCATGCGACCACCTTCACCGATGAAGCCGTGCCGCCCGTCACCTTCGTGCTGAAACTGTTGATGACAAATGACTTGAGGGCACTTTTGATGATGTTCTCGCCGTCCTGTCCCCATCCAGTCTCCGGGAACTTGACCGTGACTGTCTCGGGTTCCTCGTCATCCATTCCAAATGTCATCGCCTGAACAGAGGTGTTTTCCGCATCAAACTTCAGCTCACTCTCTGCCTGACCATACTTGATGAGATAAGCCTTGGTGACAGTCAGTCTCACAGCCTCGGCTGTCTGCAGTCCCACCTGCTCCACAGCCGTCATATCATAACCCTCGAACGGAATTGTGATGGAAGTGATTCCAGCCTCCTGATTCAGCTCGATGTCCGGTCCTATCACAGCCACTTTCGTCGCACATGTAGTGGCATCTGCAAATTCGATAATCAGTGCGTCGTAGTTCGACCAGTCAGCACCCCCAAGCCATGCAGCCATACCACCCCACTCCACAGAGGTGTATTCCTTGCTGCCGTCTGCATTGGTGGTGATGGTCTCTGCTTCGTTCCATGTGCCTGTGAATTTAGGCAACAGATCCAACGTCTGGTCCTGTGTGGGGTCGACAGGCTGATCGTTCTCCTTCTCAACCAGATAGATGCGTTTTACATAGACCGTTCCTGCCGCATTCGCCTGCAATGCCACCTGCGATACAGCCGTCATGTCATGCCCCGCGAACGTAGCCTCAAGAGATGTGGAACCGGCATCCGCAAACTGACTGACTTGAGGAGATGCCCCCTGAATGAGAATCTGCGTACCGACAGTTGTTGCCTCTGCAAACTCCACGACCAGTTTTTCGTAGCCAGACCAGTCTTCTGCGCCCCGCCAGGAAGCCAGTCCGCCCCACTGAACCGCCTCGAACACGATGACACCATCCTCGTTTGTGGAGAACGACTCCTCGCCGTTCCAAGTGTAAGAGAAACTAGAGGTGATATCCACCTCACCCGCCTTTGCTCCAAGAGCGAAAAGCGTCAACAAAAATAACGTAAACAGTTTTTTCATAATCATGATAGTTTTTAAAAGAAGACAAGAAGACGAGAAGACAAACGAAACAAGAAGACGAGGCGTTTATGTTGTTTAGATTGCCTTTTCAGCATCTTTACTCCATTACATCAGTGATACTTTTTAGTTTTAATTGGGTTAGTTGTTGGAATTACGTGGCAAAATTAGGAATAAAAAACAAGAAAGACAAATCACTCAGTAAAAAAGAATGTCTTTTCATGCATCTATATTCATAAAATATCCGATGCAAAAAGTAAAGAGTGCGAAATGGATAAAATAGTATTATTGGAGGGCGTATATTTTGCAAATGTTGTTTGCACATTTCAAAAAAAATTACGAAATTTGTAAAATTATTTAGAGAAGACAAGATTATTTACGATTTGAGAATTTACGATTTACGATTTGAGAATTTACGATATATTTCATGAACTTTGTCACGACTCGGCATAGCTCGAACGAGTTCGGCTCTGCGCTCGCTGCTCCAAAGTTTTCCGATTTATTTAGTTATTTTAGTTTTTTATCATTTTTGCAAAGACGAGAAGACAAGATGTTTGTTATGCATACTTATGCCAATCCAACAACTTAATCTCTTCTATTAAACCCTCACCCCACAACACTCAACTATAAACACTCAACTATACATTTTTTTTACTAACTAATTTTTTTCAGCCTATGAAAAAGCTATTCACATTTTTCTGTATGATGCTTCTGGCTGTCGGTTCCTTTGCCCAGGAAGAAGAGGACATCACGTCACGCTTCGCCAACGGCTACACATGGAGTGAGCAGGAGAAAATCACCGCCAACGAAGACGGTAGCATCACTTTTGAGGCAAAATCATGGGGCGGCATGGCCACTTGGCTTGGCGGTGTCGATCTGTCGGACTATGAGAAGATAGTCTTTGAATTTGCCGAGGCCACCACGGTTAACACCCAAATCAAGGTGGACGACTTGAGTGCATGGGGCAACGTGGGAATCACTTCGCTCGAGTGCTCTTTTAAGGATGAGAACGTGAGCAGCGTCAATCAGATTGCCTTGCAGGCATCTGATGAGACCACTCTCCTGATCAGCCGTGTCTATTTCGTGAAAGCGGAAAAGACGGAAGAGCCGGAAGATCCGACGCAGGACAAAACCAAGGAACTGCTCCCCCGCTTCACCGGCACATGGAATGAGGCAGAGAGCATCACCGACAACGCTGACGGCAGCAAAGAGTACACGTCGGCCGCCTGGGGCGGCATGGCAGCATGGCTCGGCGGTGTTGACTGGTCAGAGTGGGATGCGCTCGTCATGGAATTTGCAGACGCCACGACTGTGAAAGCCCAAATCAAGATTGACGATTTGGTATGGGACGAAGAAGCCGGCGTGACATCCATCACCGCCGACTTTGGCGAGAACGACATGACGAACGTGATGCAGGTGGCGCTCCAGACCGGTGAAGCCACAACGCTGACGGTTACCGCAGCTTATCTCATCCGTTACGGCAAGCCGGCAGAACCCTCCTACCCGATTACCGCAAACTGGGACTACGCAGACACTGACGTGATGGCCAACACAATGGCTCTTTCCGGCTCATCGGAATCGGGCGAGGTGGACGACGTGGCGAAAGACGGCATCAAGATGACCGTCATCACCAACGGCGCCACTTTCCGCAATAACGGCAACAACATCCAGGTGCGCAAGGGTGCCGAGTTCCAGATTCCTGTGAACACCACCGACGACGTGATCACAGTGAAAGGCTATCCCAACTACTCCTACTACACCATCGGCGGCGGTGACGAAATCACCAACACCAACGACAACCCGGAAACCACCTACAGCCCCACAGCCAAGGAGGTGAAGCAGGGCTATGTGAGCATCGTATCGACCAACGACAACAACTATTTCTACAGCCTCTCCGTGGTGCTCAACGAGCCAAAAGAAAGCGAGGCGCTTGAGGATGTAGCCACCACTGCCACCTTCCCATTCCATGAGGGCACAGAAGGACAGACAGCCGAATTCGGCGACCAGGCAGACTATTTCCTCGCCAGCAAAGTGGTGACCGGCAGCAACATGGGCATCGCCGGCAAGCGCACCTTCTCCGACATCGACTGGACGAAAATCACGCCGGTGGAGAGCACGACCAAGGAGCGCGGTGAGAACGACTATATCGACTTCATCATCCAGCCGAAGTTCGGCTATACCTTCACTCCGACCGACATCACCCTGAAAGTGGCAAAACACGGCACCGACAACGGTACGGTCGACATCGTATGGCTGAACCCTGACGGCAGCGAGCTGACTTTGGAAACAGGCGTGACACCTCAGCGCAGCAACGCCGACCCTGCCTACAGCACACTCACCTACAACGTGGAAGGAGCCACCGTGGCAGAAGGCGCAGTAGGCGTGCGCGTGTATATCTACGGCAAGCTTGCCAACAACAAAGATATGGTTCTCTGCGACATCGTCATCAACGGTCTGCTCAACGGTGAGGAGAAACCAATCCCGATGCTCGACAGCTTCACTGCCAACGGTGTGACCTACACCGCAGACAGGGACTTCGAGGCCGACGGTGAGAACTTCGTAGCCACCATCGAGCTGTCGAAGAGCGATCCGATGATATCAGCCGACAATCCACTTGCCGACATCGTTGCCCTTGAGGGCGAAATCGGTGAGGTTACTTATGAGGGCGATGACAGCCAATGTGTGGCAACCATTCCGGTTGTGTTAGACAATATCACCATCAACTATATCGCCACATTTGTACAGAAGCCCGACTTCACACTCACCTATTATAATACGGACGACACGGAGATGGGCACGCAGAGCGTGGAGAAAGACGCCACCATCGGTGAGTTCGCAGTGGATTACACCACCGCCACCGCCGAGGAAGGCATGAAAGTGCGCGGCTGGTTCTACAAGAAATCCGGCGGTCAGAAATACACCGTTGACGATGTCATCACCGACGACGCATCGCTCTATGCCGTGGCAACGGAAATCGAGGAGTCGAGCACCTACAAGAAATACACGTTCGACCTGACCGACCCTTATTTCTATGCTGAAGACCATGAGGCATTCTCACCTGAAGGCCAGGGCAAATGGCATGACACCACCCACGGATGGGAGTTCAAGAACGGCGACCAGATTGCACTGCTCGTAGGTCCGAAAGCCACTATCACCGTAGGACTTTGCAAATACAGCAAGGAAGGCGCTGTCATCAAGTTCACCGACGCAACAGGCACAGAGATCGGCACTGTAGAAGGTGTGAGCGAAAGCGACGGCGAGCTGACCTCCTTCGTCTATGAGGGCGAGGCAGGCACCATCTACATGACTATTGAAAGCGCCGGTTCGGTGTATCTCCACAGCGCGAAAATCATCAACACGTCGGAGACCAACTTCGAGAGCGAGGGTGACTGGTTCATCGTGAAGAAAGACGATGCCAGCAGCCTGGCAGAGGTGCTCGACTACGTAGCTGGTCTGAACAGCGCAGGCGATGCCAGCCGCAAGTATATCTTCCTGCCTAACGGCACCTACGACTTCGGCTACACCGCACTGACCCCGATAGCCGGCAACAACATCTCGATTATCGGCCAGTCGATGGACGGCGTGATCATCAAGAACGTGAAGGAAGTGGCAGACGAGGGAATCGGCACCACCGCCACCCTGCTCAACTCCAGCAAGAACCTCTACATGCAGGACCTCACGCTGAAAAACGAGCTTGACTACTACTCATCCGGCAGCGCAGGCCGCGCCGTGTGCTTCCAGGACAAGGGCGACCGCACCATCTTCAAGAACGTGACGTTGCTCTCCTATCAGGACACTTACTACAGCCAGAACGTGAAACAAAGCTACTGGGAGACCAGCGACATACATGGAACGGTTGACTTCATCTGCGGAGACGGCGACATCCGGTTCAAGGACTGCACCCTCTCACTCGAGCCACGCACTCAGGGCGGCAGCGGCGGACGCACCATCACAGCTCCGACCACCACTACCAATTTCGGTTATGTGTTCGACGGCTGTAAGGTGGTTGACCTGGCCAACGGCGCAGGCGACTGGAACTTCGGCCGCACATGGCAGAACCAGCCGATATGCGTGTATCTCAACACCGTGCTCGACGCAAACGCAGCCAACACGCTCATTGCAACCCGCTGGGTTGAGAAGGGCATGAACTCGAAAGACCCGAAGCAGTTCGGCGAATATGGCACGACCGACGAGGACGGCAACGACATCACCCCTGCCTCCAACACCATCAACTCGCACGGCGGCACGTTTGAGACCATCCTGTCGGCTGATGAGGCAGATGCCTACAGCTACGACAAGATGTTCACCGACTGGGATCCGGCAGCATCCACCGTTCAGATGGACGCACCACAAGCCACCTATTCCGACGGTGTGCTTTCATGGGAGCCGGTTGAAGGCGCCATTGCCTACGCTGTATTCATCAACGATGAGCTGGTTGACATCGTGACCGAAGGCACAAGCCTCGACATGACTGAAGCCAAAGCAAGAAACTATGTGAAAGGCAGAGGCATCGCCCCGAAGGACGGCGACGTCATCACCGTACGCAGCGCAAACGCGATGGGCGGTTTCGGTGAGGCAGCCGAAGCTGAGACCGTGATTCCGGACTATGAGTTCGTAGCCTCAGAATGGGTGGCAGGCGATCCCGGCCGCATCTCTCCTGACAGAGTGATTGTGGATGAGGCAGCCAACACCATCACCGTAAGCCAGACCGGCACAAACAACATCGCTCTTGTATTTAAAGGCAAGAAGTATAAAGTGAGTGCCGACAGCCGCTACTTCGTGATTGAAGGCACCGGCATGAGCACCGACAACGGTAGCGCATATCTGTGGTGGCTGAACAACAAGAATAACGGCGGACAGATTGCCCCGACCACTATCTACGAGAAAGAAGGAGTAACCACATTCGCATGGGATCTCAAGCAGGTGGCGATAGCCGGCACGCTGGGCTCAGAGGAGACCATCTTCGAGAACGCCACCGAATGGAGCACCACATTCGGCATGACACTCGCCGATGGCCAAGTGCCCGCTGTTATCACCAACATCGGCTTCGCAACAGAAATCGATGAGCCTGTGGAAGAGACACCTTACGTGTTCGTGGCATCCGAATGGCAGGCAGGCGACCCGGGCCGCATTTCCGAAAACAACGTGACTGTGGACGAGGAAGCCAACACCATCACCGTTGACAAGGACGGTGCACAGAACGTGAACCTGCAGTTCAAGGGTGAGGAGACCTACACCGTGGCGGCTGCAAACAAGTACTTCGTCATCCGCGCGAAGGGCACCACACCTGACGGCGCACAACTCTGGTGGATGAACAACGATTGGATTGGCACGCTCTCTCCGGAGAT
>JAEEGF012415954.1_pt1 | contig 15030 bp, 17 predicted proteins | sample 9134171 | NCBI WGS metagenome assembly JAEEGF01 (sample SAMN16246542, study PRJNA631951) | gut metagenome | biome: gut microbiome; feature: rumen; material: AP-attached | host: Bos | place: Iran: Karaj | collected 2018-10 | reverse complement strand
TGATTTCGCCAACCGACTTCATCGACGAACCAAGCAGACGGCTCACACCGGCAAACTTCGTGAGATCCCAGCGTGGAATCTTACAAATCATGTAGTCGAGGCTCGGAGCCACGTATGCCGACGATGTGGTACCCATCTCGCCAATCTGGTCGAGGGTATAGCCTAATGCAATCTTGGCAGCCACGAAGGCAAGGGGATAACCCGTAGCCTTTGATGCCAATGCCGACGAACGGCTCAAGCGGGCATTGATCTCGATGATGCGGTAGTCGTTGGTCTGGGCGTTAAAGGCAAACTGAATGTTACACTCGCCCACGATACCCAGGTGCTTCACACACTTGATGGTGATGTCCTGCAGCATTTTCACCTGCTCCTCGGTGAGCGAACAGGTAGGAGCCACAACGATTGACTCTCCCGTATGAATACCCAGTGGGTCGAAATTCTCCATCGAGGCAACGGTGAAGCAACGGTCGTTGGCGTCTCGGATGCACTCGAACTCAATTTCCTTCCATCCCTTCAGCGACTCCTCCACAAGAATCTGCGGGGCAAACGTGAAGGCACTCTCAGCCAGTTCCACGAAGGCTTTTTCGTCGGGACAGATACCACTTCCCAGACCGCCCAGTGCGTAAGCCGAGCGAATCATGATGGGGAAACCTATTTCGTGGGCAGCCTTCAGTGCGTCGTCCATGTTCTCTACGGCATGAGATACAGGCACTTTCAGATTCACCTCAGCCAGTTTCTTCACAAAGAGGTCGCGGTCTTCTGTGTTCATGATAGCCTCTACACTTGTGCCCAGCACTTCCACGCCATACTCCTTCAGTATTCCACTCTGATACAGCTCTGTACCACAGTTGAGTGCTGTCTGTCCACCAAAGGCCAGCAGAATACCGTCAGGACGCTCCTTCTTGATAATCTCCGTCACAAAATGAGTGGTAACTGGTTGGAAATACACCTTGTCGGCAATACCTTCAGAAGTCTGAATGGTAGCGATGTTCGGATTGACCAACACTGACGAGATTCCCTCTTCGCGCAACGCCTTCAGAGCCTGTGAACCCGAGTAGTCAAACTCGCCTGCCTGTCCGATTTTAAGGGCACCCGATCCTAATACGAGTACCTTCTTGAGTTGTTTCTTCATATCGTAGATAAAATTTTATGATTTCAACTTTTCGGGATGCAAAGGTACTCATTTTTGTGCTAACTGCAAAGCATCTTTTTATAAAAAATACTAATGTGCATTTTTTATGAATGATTATTCCAAAACTTGCACACTATCGTTTCAGACTGACGTTGAAGCGACTGCCGTTGGTGTATTGCGGGTCGTAGGTGAGTGTACCGCCCATCAGCATAATAACTCGGCGGCACAGGAAGAGGCCGAGTCCGAGACCTTCTGAGAACATATCTATCTTGGTGAATTTTTCAAAAATGAAGTCGGCCTTGTCGGCAGGGATGCCCAATCCAGTGTCTTCAATGGTAAAACTGACAGTGTCGTCGGTGGCTTCAATACGCATGGTGACACTACCTTCTTTCGTGAAATGGAGGGCATTTGCAAGCAACTCGGTGAGTACGATGAGCAGATGGTGGCGATTGGTCTTAACCGTCAATTCGTCGCCCACATGACTGTCCAAGTGAAGTGTCGCGGTATGGTTCATCAGTCCGGCGGCATTCTCGAAAGCTTCGCGTGCCAGCTCGTTGCAGTTCACGTTGTCGTCAGTGGCAATGGCCTGCTGACTCTCTATCAGCGAGGCGGTAAGCAGTTTGCTCACCATATAGTCAAGGTTGTTGGTCTGCACATACATTGTCTCAGCTATCTCATGCTTCTCGTCACCGGAAATCATCTCGTTGCTGTCGCGCAGCACTTGTGAGAAACCCTGCACCACGTTGAGCGGGGTGCGAATCTGGTGCGACATGTCCTGCATGAACTGCGTTTTCTGCTCACTGGCCTGGCGAGCCAATTGGGTGGCCTGCTCCAGTTCAGAGGTGCGCTGTTCCGTTTCCTGCTTAGTCTTCTCGGCATCGTGTATGTGCTGGCTGATGCTTCGTCTCATCTGGCAGAAACTGTTCTGCAACTGTCCTATCAAGTCCGTACGCTGACTGAGCGGCAGGGGTTTTTCGTAGTCGCCGTGACCTATCTGTCGCAGTTCGGCAGCAAGCAATCCCAACGGCTGTATGAAGTGTTTTACAATGCGTTGACAGCCCATGCCCAGCAGCAACAGTCCGATGATGAGCAGCGGCAGCAGGATATAGTTCAGCTTGTTGTATCCTCGCAGCAGTTCGTTCGAGGGGCATACCAGTGCCACGCTCCACTGCGTACCTTCCAACGGACGGTAGAGCACAATGTGCGACTTTCCATCAATATTCACTTCCATGTGACCTGTGCGCCCATTGATCATCTCGTATCCGAGTGCCACAATGTCAGTATGCTCTCTGGGGTCAGTGCCTGTGAAGATGGTTTGTTTGAGCAGTTTCGTCGTGTCCGGGTGTACGAAGTAGTGCCCGTCGGCTCCCAGCATCATGAAATACGAGTTGTCATAGGGGTGTTCAGCCGTGATGGTCTCTGTAAGCCGTTTCAGCGACAGGTCAGTCGAGATGACGCCCACGAATTTCTCATCGCGGTTGAAGAGTGGAATGCAATAGGAGGCAATCAAGTCTGGATTCGACAGCGTGCCGTCGTTATAGTCGTCGAAGGGATCCACCCAGCAGGTAGCCCTCCTCTGGCGTGGTGTCTTATACCACACCTTATCATAATAATTATAGTCGGCTTCGCGGACGGTAACCACCGAATCCTTCCCTTTGGAATCAGCTTTCTCAAGACGAACGGAATAGGCAGAGAATCCGTATTTCTCGCCAGGATAGAAGTCGGGCTCCATCGTGATGGAACATCCGTTGGTGTTGGGATGATTGGCCACAATGCGGTGTGTGTACTTCAGCAGCGAGTCCTGATCGTGCTGATGCAGGTTGACCAGCCATAAAATATTGCGCGTAGCCGTTTCCACCTCTACCATATATCCCTTCACGCGCAGGGCGGTATTGTCGAGCACGTGGGTAGCCTCGTCAATAGCCTCCTCTCGGATGATGTTACGCGACTGCCAATACAGGAAACCGAGCGACAACGAGAATATCACCACCACCACGAACAGGATGTTGAGACAGAGCTTTGTCGAAAGCGACTGATGCGTATGTTTTTTCATTTCTATCATAGGCATCCCTTCTCTTTCTTGTCAGCTATGTCGAGCAGATTGCCCAACAGCTCGGTGGTAATCTCAGAATGTTTCTGTATCTTGTCGGCCATCTGTCGGCACTCGTTGGCATCCATGTCAGCCACATGCTGTCGGAAATCGGCAACAGTGGCGTGGATAGCTTTCACCGACTGCTCCATGCGGTCACTCATGTTCAGAATCACGGCATCCTTCATGCGGTCAGCCTCGCGTGCCTGTTCATAGGCCAGTTTTAGGTCTTCGTTACGCTGGCGCAGCACGTCGGTCAAGTTGGTGATGTCGGCTATATGGTGGCTGATGCTCTGCTGCATCTGTCGGAATTCGTTCTGCACGTAACCCACCTCGTCAGTACGGTGGCTCACCTCTACCGGCTCGTCCAGATGACCATTAGCCATACGGCGGGCAGCATCAACCAGATGCTGTAACGGTTTCAGCTGGTAATGACTGATGAACAGGCAGAAAAGTGCCAGCAGCAACAGACCGCTGAGACTGATGATAATCGTCAGGCGCTGCAGTGAGTAGTACGAACTGAAAATGTCGCTTTCAGGACATACAATAGCTACGCTCCATCCCGCATTCTCAAAGGGGTGGTAGAAAATAATACCCTTCTTGCCGCCCATCTTTATCTCGCTATGGCCTATGTGTCCCGTCTTCATCGAGATAGCAGCCAAGTGCCCTTCGCTCGTCGGGTCGTTAAAGGCCTCGGTGAAGAACGCCTGATGGGCTTCGAGCGTACTGTCTGGGTGGATAATCAGGTGTCCGTCGGTACCCATCACCGAAGCATGTGAGTTGGGGAAGGGCTGCAGCGAGAGCACCAGGTCGGCAAACCACTTCATCGAGATATGAGCCGACAGCACACCAACCAGTTCACCGTCCTTGTCGTGTAGCGGCATACCATAGGACGTAATGATAGACGTCTCGCCGTGCTCTACATCCACATAAGGGTCAATCCATATTGGTTTCTCGTGGTGTAGGGGTATGAAGTACCATTTCTCGCGTGTATAGAGCTGTTTGCCACCGTTGATGGTCACTTCAATCTTTGTCGAATCCGCTGGATTGCGGTGGGCATACACCTCGTGGTAGATACCATATTGCGGATAGGTACCGGGTTCGAAGGCGATGGTACAGCTCAGAATGTGTGGATTCTCGCGCAGCATCTGCGTACACAGGCTGTCCATGATTTCAGGTTGGTTCAGTCGTTTCTCGATAGTCCAGTGCATACTGCGTGTAGCCGTTTCCACCTCGTTCAGCGTATTGTCGATGCGCAGTTCCGTGGTGCGCAGTGTCTGGCGTGCCTTCTCCATCGCTTCCTGATAAATCGACTCGCGTGCGTGGTCGAACATAATAAGGAGAGCAGTCACGAAGAGAACGGACACGAATCCCACCACCCAAATCACAACTTGTGTGGTCAAGGAATGGCGCGATTGTTTTTCTGTCAGTCTCTTCATAGCTCACCTTCGCTTTGTTTTACACGGCAAAATTACAAAAAAATTGTAAACCAACAAATAAAAACGCAAAAATATTCAATAACATGTATAAATGCAGAGGAACAAAAGATAGCCGATAATATGTTTTTCTGCTTTAATTGGTTGCTGTTTCAAATAATATTTGTATTTTTGCGACATAAAAACAATGAAACAATCAAAAAAGAATATGAAAAATGTTATCAGCACAACAAAGGCACCTGCTGCCATCGGCCCTTATAGTCAGGCCGTCCGAGTAGGCAATCTCGTTTACACGTCTGGTCAGATACCCATCAATCCTGCGACGGGTGTTTTTGCAGAGGGAGGAATCAAGGAGCAGACGCGCCAGTCGCTGCTCAATGTGAAGGCCATCCTTGAAGCAGCAGGTCTTACCATGAGTGATGTGGTAAAGACAACGGTGTTCATGGCGGATATGAACGATTTTGCCGATATGAATGCGGTCTATGCCGAGTTCTTTTCCGAACCATATCCTGCCCGTTCGGCTGTCGCAGTAAAAGCACTGCCGAAAGGTGCCTTGGTGGAGATTGAAGTCGTTGCCGGTGTGTAACGCATAGCATGAAAATAGTCATTGCGATAGATTCCTTTAAGGGCTGTTTGTCGTCAGTAGAGGCGAATAGGGCAGCGACGGAAGGCATATTGAGTGTGTGTCCTGACGCAGAAATCGTGCAAGTGCCTGTCAGCGATGGTGGCGAAGGATTCCTGGAGGCGTTTCATGCGGCATTGGGGGGCGAACTACAGGAAATCGTAGTGAGCGACCCGCTGATGCGTCCCGTTACTGCCAGCTATCTGCTGCGTGGCGACGAGGCGGTGATAGAAATTTCCCAAGCCAGCGGTCTGACGCTGTTAGCGCCAGAAGAGCGTAATCCGATGGTGGCTACGAGTTACGGTACCGGTCAGCTGGTGGTTGATGCCGTCCGCCGTGGCGCGAAACACATCATTGTCGGACTTGGCGGTAGTGCTACCAGCGATGCCGGCATGGGCATGCTCAAGGCTCTTGTCGATGCGTGGGCGAAACAAGGTACGTTTGATGACATCCGTGAACTCCGTGATGTCCGTTTCACCATTGCTTCCGATGTCAAGAATCCGCTGTGTGGCGTCAACGGTGCTGCCCACGTCTTTGCCCCCCAAAAAGGTGCCACAACTGCTATGGTGCCGCACCTTGATGAGCGAGCCCGAAAGTTTGCCGAACTTTCTGCCAGGCATTTCGGCTACGACTGTTCAGCGAAAGAGGGGGCAGGTGCTGCCGGTGGGTTAGGGTATGCCTTTCTGCAATACCTCCATGCTGCATGTCGCCCAGGCATTGAGCTGTTGCTCGACATCATTCATTTCAATGAAATCGTCAGGGATGCCGACCTCGTTATCACAGGCGAAGGCTCAGCCGACCGTCAGACGTTGATGGGAAAATTGCCGATGGGCATCTTGCGTCATTCCGCAGGTGTTCCCGTATGGCTGATAGCAGGAAGAATTAGCGACCGCGACCAACTCCTTCAGGCTGGTTTTTCCCGTGTTGAGTGCATTAATCCGCCAGCCTTTCCCCTCGAAGAAGCCATTCGCCCAGACGTAGCCCGACAGCATATCATCAACACATTTAAGTTGTTGATAAAAAAAGCCCCTCCCTTTTAGGGGAGGGGTTGGGGAGAGGCTGTACGGCTGATTTTATCACCCCTCCGTCGATGGTCCACCACCAGTGTTGCCACCACCAGAACCACCTGATTCCGTGGTCTCACCCTTGGCAGTCGCGATGTCAGCCTTGGTCTTGTCGGTCCAGCTGAACTTCACGTCCTTCTTCAGCTCCTCGCGGGTGAAGTCGCCCGTCGATTGTGCCAGCAACTTGATGGTCTTCACGGCAGCGCCGGTCTTGTCGCCCTCCTTCAGGGTGCCGATAGTAGCCGAAGCCACCTTGTCGCTCTGGGCATCGTAGAGCACCTCCAGGCCGTTCGACTCGACGGTGGCTTTGAAGATAGCCAGGTTGCCCACCTTCACGGTATTGCCGTTGAGCACCATCTCGCGCACACACTTCACGAAGTCGGTCAGCACGCCCACTATCAAGCCCTCGGAGAAGGCCGTGTTGTGTTCCGCCATGTGATGGGCCATGTCGTGCAGGTCCATCGTTTGTTTGTAACTCACTCGGGCATACATTTTGCCCGCCATTTCGGTTTCCGAGCTCTCGGTCACCTTACTCAAATAAAGTTCAATCATACCTTTTGTTGTGTTTTTTATGGTATTAAACTACTCTGCGACTGATTACACCGGCCAGCCGCCTACCGCTTTTTTTAAATTGAGAATTGAGAATTGAAAATTGAGAATTATGATTACCTTCACTCTCCCCTCAACTACACTACAAAGGTACAAAAAAATCCCGAAACCACCAAGCATTTCCGCAATATTTTTCATATATTTTTTATTCTTTCATTATAAAATAATCCCTATATTTTTTGCTGTTTTTGAATTAAATTCCTACCTTTGCAAACGAAGAAGCAAAAATGGTGATATGAGTCCAGTATTTCGGAGAGAGAATGAATATACGTTCAAGATATACTCTAATGAGGAAGAACGTTTGCATATTCATGTTACTCATGAGAGGTGTGAAGCCAAATTTTGGCTTGAGCCCGAAGTGGAATTAGCAAAGAATACAGGATTCTCAGAACACGAGTTGAACAAAATAAAAAAACTGGTAGAGAAGTATGCAGACAGATTTAAAGAACAGTTCCGTCAGCACGTTGGTAAGCGTATTGATGATTAATGCTCAGGGTATCATGATCTCTGTTCAAGGTCATGACTACTTCCTATCTTATAACCGCATTCCCTGGATGCAAGACGCTCCCATTCGTAGCGTGCTTAACGTCAGGATGTCAGGTCCAGAGGCTATCGAGTGGCCCGACCTTGACGTTGACCTTGAGATAGACAGCCTTCGTCATCCCGAACGCTATCCGCTTCTTATCAAGCGCAACGAATTGGATTTTGTTAAATCATAACAAAAATTACACAAAAGGAACCGTCCCTTTGTGTAATTATCCCTACTTCCCCTCTCTGAAGGAGAGGGGTCAGGGGTGAGGCTCCCATCCCATTTCCAATTCCTCCCTGCTTGGTTTGTAGAGCGATTCCACCCAGCACATGGCGGTGACGATGCGGAAGAGGCTTTCCTTGTCGGTGGCACTAATGGGTTCGCCGGCATCGATGCCCGATAGGCGTTCCACGTGATTGATGTAGGCCAGCGTCAGATTCTCCGTCTCTGGCGCCCATCGGCTCACGATGGCTCGGATGGTGCACAACCGGTACTTCGTGATGTAGCGTCGCAGCAGGATGAAGGCTGCTCGTAGTCCGTAGCGCATGTCGGTAAACTGTTCGAACACGCCGTCCGAGTTCGTCGGGCGTTCGCCCTTCCAGTTGTTGCCGATTCGGATGTTCAGTGGGTTGCAGTTGCGCACCCCTCTTGTGTTTTCATGGTTCATAGCGCTCCCTCCTTTTTAGAATGTGATCGGTCCGTGTCCCATGCATGATGTCGTACCGAGTGTTGTTGCAATTGCGGTGAGGATACTTACCAGTATCTGGATCACCATTTTCCATTTGTTTGTTTTCATGGTTTTTCATGTGTTTTAAAGATTAATAGAAAGGGTTTCTTATCACTTGCAAAGATACAAAATAAATTCCATATTACCAAATATTTCCGCACTTTTTTTTCAAGTTTTTCTTGAAATATTTTTCTCTGCCCAAATAACCCATCCTTATTGCGCAATAACATGCTGTTATCGATGAATAAGAACAGGTTATTAAGGGGCAAAAAGGGCACAAAAGGGTCAGACCCCTTTGTGCCCTTTTATGTAGAACTCGCTGAAATCTTTGCAGTCGGGTGGTAGTTGGTGATGCTGGAGCGAGGGCAGCACTTGCTGCAGTTGCAGGAAGAGTCGCTCGCCTGGGGCGTCGCGATCGGGAAACATGTGATAACTAATTGACAATTGAGAATTGATAATTGACAATTGTTCGATGTCCTTCTGTGAGAGCAGGGTGGCCGATGGGATGGCGATGGCTTTGTGACCTGCCGAGAGCATGGCCCAGCAGTCGGAGCATCCCTCGGTGATGTAGAGTTCGTCGCCTGGGCGCAGCATGTTCAGCACAGGCAGGTTGTAGATGCCGCATTGCGAACCGGTGGGGAAGCGGAAACGGGGAATAACCCCCTGGTGAGCGCTTAACCCTGAACCCTGAACCATTAACCATGAACCATATACAAGGTTGCGGTTCTGCACGCCTACCAACTTACCTTCACGGTCGTAATAAGGTGTCTGCAACCAAGGCACGCCCTGTTTGTCGCGCCACGAAGTCAGGCGGCACCAACGAACAACCCTCGGGTCAAGTTTGCGCTCCTCAAACAGAAAATTCCGAGCCTCGTCGTTCAGAAAAGGGTGCTCGAAGAATCGCGAGTAGCGTGAAGCGTCGAAAGATGTCTGATGTCTGATGCCTGAGGTATGAGGTTTATCAACCCCAGAACCATTAACCGTTAACCATGAACCGTCCATGAGCCAACGGCAGGCTGCTTTAAAATCCAAATTCAAGTGCCGCATCACCAAGTCGATAGGGCCTATTGATTGCGTCATGCACACAAAGCATCGACAAGTATTCTTGCTTACTCGATACGACAAACTTGGATGGCTGTCCTCGTGAAACGGGCAGAGGCTTTTATGCCTCTCTACGTGGAGTCCAAGTCGCTCCGCGACCCCCTCGATGGGCAGGTCGCGAAGCTTTTCGATTTCAAGTCTATCCATAACTATGAATTATGAACTATGAACTATGAATTATGAACTATTCACTTCGAAGGTATTCGTCGGTCTTGGTGTATAGTCCGGTCTCATCATTAAAGGTGATGAACTTGCGGAACACCCACTTGCGCAGTTGAGAGTTGGTACCCTCCTTGCTTTTGCCGAGCTGCATGCGGAGTGCTTCCAACTGAGCCTCGCTGAATGAGTTGGACAGGTCGTCGAGCATGTTCTTCGGACCACGGCGCTGCGCCTCACTCATCGTGTCGGCATCTTTACCCAGCATATCAGCAAAGATCTGCATCTTGCTCCATAGATCCCGATAAACGAGCCATTCCACTACGTCACCAATGGAACGCGTATAGGTCTGGTTGTTGAGAATCCAAAGAATGCAACCCGCCTTCCATGCCGAGACCAGCGCACGCTTGGAGCAGTCCCACAGCACGTCGTCGTCAGCCAGATCGGCCAGCGAAGCCATGTCCTGAGCCAGCTTATCGGCCAACTTGTTCAGCGGACGGATGATGAATCGCCCCTTCGTGATGTCGAGACGCGCTAAGTACTCGTCTAACTTGTGGTAAAAATCCTCGGTGTATTTGCCCTGTCGGGGTATGCGTCCGTCGCGGCTCTGGCGGGCCTTGTAGGAGAAAACCATTCGTCCGAAGGTGCCATTAAACAGGTCGTTCTTGTAATACTTCCTTGCGGAAAAAGGCGTGGCCGAAAGCGTCAAGTTAGCCCTGAGAATCGGATTTCCTGTTACGCCATCTGCTGTGGCTCTGAGTGCTCCTGCACGTTGGCGGTCATAGATGTTACGGAGCATCTGTGAGACCTGTTTGTGACCGCCACACATGCCGTCGGCCATCTCCACCTCTGGCATGTTCAGGTACTGCGTGCGGCCACCCTGCGCCTCCAGCGCCATAGCGTTCTGAAGGAATGCCGGACGTGTGGTGTCATTAGGTGGAAAATAGAACGCCACATCAGGACGGGCCGGCTTCTCTTTTGTGCTCGCCTTCTGCTTTACCTGCTTCGACCATTCCACGAGTTTCTTCAACTCGGCCTCGTCGTGCTGACGGAAGTCGCGACAAATAGCCTCTACAAGGTTGGACAATTGGCCCTTGTTACAGCCTGAATCGCCCACCAGATTGGCCATCATGCCCGTCGGCTCCTTCCAAGTGAGGTCGGGGTACTGAAATTCCGCACCGCACACATGTGCACCAAGTATAGGGAAAAGCATCGGAACAAGGGGTTCGTGCATGTCTTTTGACGTCTGCGAGAGCAGCAAACGAATACATTCTGTGCCTTTACCGAGGTTCGGCATAGCGGGCGCAGTCGCTTTTGAAATATCGTATCTCATTGATATATTGCTTTTTAGATGAAAAAATACTGTTGTTAATGTGGCCTCGTGTTCCAGTTCCAGTTGTTCCAGTTTTGTTTTTGGCAGTTCCATTATTCCCTAATTCTATATATAACTATCTATATATTAGTTAGTTATAAAGATTATAGAAGGGGATTTGTCCCTCAAATTTTAATTGGAACATTTGGAACTGGAACAAAACGGAACCAGGAACTAGAAACCTTAATCTTCCTCTACCAAGCCTCCGATTGCTATGCAAATTTCGTTATACACACCGAGGGCATATCGGTCGAGGCAGAAACCTTCGCCTGTCTTCAGAGGTTTGAAGTTAAGTCTGAGGCTCCCATCATCGCGACGGGTGATAGAGATGAACTTACCGTTGTACACGCGAGGATTACGCTTCATGCTCCAAGGCAGCGTCTCGACGAAGGTGTAGTGCGGGTCACGTGAGAGATACTCATCGATGGTGCCCTCATCGTCCAGGCGCAGCACGCCCTGATAGTCTTTCTTTACTTTCATCTTGCGGTCGCTGCACAGGATGGTTTTCAAGTCACAGCCCAAGTCTGTGTTACGGTGCCAACCATGCTTGTTGGCTTTCTTTGATTGAATGTTCTTTGCTTCCATTGTTTTCTTATTTTTTTATAGGAAGTGAACATCTGTAACGTTTCCAGTCCTATGGCCAGATGTTTACCGAGACTGGCGGGAGCCACGCTGGGGCTTCGTTCCCTTGGAATCCAATGCAAAGATAGGGATAAAATAAAGCCCAATCGAGGAAAAATCCTGATTGGGAATAGAATTGGGAAAATTGGGAATGATCGATGGTGTCAGGGCTTGACCTTAGACAGCAACTCCATCAGCTTTATGGCCACAACCACCTGCTTGTGCGAATACTCGTCGGCAGTATTCTGATACTGGTGCCACAACTCCACGTTACTTGGCAACTGGTGCACGTGGACCTTCCTAACGCTGTCATAGACATAGGGAACACGCAACTGGTCCACCCCGAGGTTCTTCAGCGAACGCTCGAAGTCGGCTGGCTTCACGGGGAATCCACACAACTGCGTCAGCACAGCCTTGAGGGCAAACCATTGCTCCTGATCCTGCATCAAGTACAGACCCTGATCGTCGCACGCATCCATCAACAGTTCCAGCGCCTGCTTCACCTGCTTGTCGGTCTTTGTGGCCGTCTCGCGCGGCTTCGGTCCGTTCACCGTTCCGTTGTTTTGCATGATTACTTGGTCGGCCTGAATGTTCGTCGACGACTTTTCTTTCTCATCGGGCAATGTAACCACTTCGTTGATAGCCTCCAGCGCTTTCGATCCCATCTTCTCCGACACCGTCTTTAGCATAAATGTCTGCAGGAACGCTAGCAGCCGAATGTCATGGATGTGAGCCATGAAGTTCTTGATTTTCGTCCACGACAGCCACAGATACTGTTTCAAGTACGTGTTCTCTATTTCCGTCGCCTGGTTAATCATCTCCATCTCAGACAACCGTTGCGTTAGCGCCGCGTTCTCAGCCTCCTTGACGAGCAACATCTCCCTTGTTTCCTTTAGCTGTTTTTCGAGTTCCATTACTCTTACATCCCTGTCGCTCAGCTGCGTCGACAGGGACAAAAATTCATCTGCTGAAAGATTCATCTTTACCTCCCTATTATTACAATACGAAAAGACCGCAAAATTACAAAAAATAATCGACTCGTCCAAGGATAATTTCCAAAAAAATAGAAAATTTTATTTTATTGTGTTAGCAGTTGTGAAATGCACAGCGGAACCGCATTCCTATTGTGCACTTGACACAACCTCTTTTTAGTGCATCTTCGGCTTGAAGGTGATGCACGCATTTGGGCTGCGGACCAAATGCGTGTATCATTCTTTATGACATTAACATTATTTAAAAAGGGGGGGGTAGCTTTCTTTTTCTTTTTTGTACCTTTGCGTCCTTGTTTAGCTACAACTTAACACAATTCACAATATATTATATACATTTTAAATTCAAAACGAAATTATGAGAAAAAAAGAGTATGAAAGGCCGACGATGCAGGTCGTCAAGTTGAAACAACAGCAGCAGCTGCTGGCAGGAAGTTCAGGTAATGCCGGTGTAACGGACTATACTGTCGAAGAACAAATTACTGAATAGTAAGAAACCCGCTAAACGAAGAAAGCAATGAAGACAATGAAAAATTTTCTTAGCATGTCCGCCCTCGCATTGGTGGGCGCAGTAATGACCGGTTGCTCAAGCGACGACACGCTCGCTATCGACCAGCAGCCTGAGAAGAATAATAATGTGGTAACCCTGACGACGACGGTGAGCCTTGACGAGAATGGCAGCGATATGCGTGCGCTGACCGCTGCAGGCGTAAAAACCTTTGCCGTGGACGAAAAGGTTGCACTATTTTATAAGGACGAGTATAATAATTCCAGAAAGGTCGAGAGCAATGCTCTTGTAGCTGGGGATATCACAAACGAAGGCAAGACAGCCACGCTTACATTTGACCTATCCGCAAACGCACCTAAGTCTGACGGTAAGTATCGTCTCGTTTATCCGGCATCTATCGCCAAGGATAATATTGAAGTGTTCGAAGATGTTGACGATGATTGGTATACCGTTAAAATAACTGATCTTTTTGAAGGTCAAGACGGTACTATTGCTAATATTAGCAACAAGTTCGACCTCAGCATTAACGATGGCTCTTTCACTTCCGGTCAGTTTTCTGGCTCGATTTCACTGAGGAACCAACTCGCCATCCTCGCCCTTACACTTAAGAATAGCGGCAGCAACATCAGTAACCTCCAGGAAGTGTTCGTCTGCGGCGCCTATGCAATATATCATTTTCAACCAAATAATGATCCGAATGATCCTATCTATGTGGCCATACAACCCACACCCGGGAGCGGAGAGAATCTTGAGGTCTATGCCAAAGCCGGTGAATATGTTTACGGGAAGATGATGACTACAAGCAAAGAATACGAAAAAGGACACATCTATCCCATCAGTTTGGATTTGCCTCAAATGAAAAGAATAATAGTTACGGGGAATAATGGTAGTTATGATTTTTATTATAACGAAGGCGATAAATGGGAGGATACTATCGGAGCCCCTTTAGGAGGATACGCTGTTAACAATTATTTTGGTTGGATTATAGATGAGAATAAAGTGACTAACTACAATGAAGGTGGTTATTATTTATACGACAGTAATAATAGTCAATATGCATCTAAAACTGACGCAATAAATAGTTCGCATTCTTACGTATTAAATAATTAATAATGTCCATAACCACACGGGGAAACCCCTGTGACATGATAAAAGGGTTAGCCTCCCTGCACGCGCTGTGCAGGGAGGCTTCTTTTTTGTCCGTACCAAATCGGATGTCAAGGTTCATCCCCTGACATCATTTGGCAAAGGTTTGATGAGCGCGAACTACGAAAAATGCGTCAATCTTATCAAACATTCCCAAAACGGGACACACTGCGTCCCGAATTGACGTGGTTAAGTGCACAATAGGGTCTCCGATGTGCAATTTGGGACTGTGTGCGAACACTATAAGGGTTTAACGATTTTTATATAAAAGTTAGTGGTCTGGCATTTTGCCGGGCCACTTTTTTTGATTACCTTTGCGTCCGTTTTCGCCTGATGGCTGAGGTGGGGACAAATAACTAGAAACTTTAAAAAATTAATTCAAAAAAGATGGTAGAGAATTTCAAAGAAATAGCGCAAGACTTGCGTCTCGCCTTAGAGCGTGAACGCGAGCGACTGATGGAAAAGGTGGAGGAGCAGAAAGCTTATCAGAGATTGATGGATTGTTTTGACCAACTGATATCGAAAAACGAAGAACTGCAAGAGGCGTTAGATCAGCAAACGAGCGAGAACGACGCTCTGCACGAACAGTTGCAGCAAGAGAAGGCCAAGAGCGAAGAGCTGGAGATGAAACTCTCGGAACTGACAAAACTCTCGACTGGGATGGCTAAGAAATCACCGCAGGAAGAAACGATTAAGATACTCCGCACTTTCGTCAACAAGTCGAAACACAAGCGGATAGAGAAGCGCATAGCCGTGAAGGAAATGGTGCTGGAAATGGCTGTTGCCAACAGCATGGTCTTTCCTCCCGACTTGGCTGCAACGCTTGACAGCTTGGACGACGAACAGACGGAGACGAAGGTGGTGAATGTGCAGGGCAACTATAACGACATTCACGACAACGGCAGTGTAAACTGAGTGGCAGAGGGAGG
>JAEEGF010010323.1_pt1 | contig 15030 bp, 14 predicted proteins | sample 9134171 | NCBI WGS metagenome assembly JAEEGF01 (sample SAMN16246542, study PRJNA631951) | gut metagenome | biome: gut microbiome; feature: rumen; material: AP-attached | host: Bos | place: Iran: Karaj | collected 2018-10 | reverse complement strand
CGAGCTCGATATGAGGGAGTGTAGTGACAGGGCGATCCATGTACAGCACTTCTACCGCCTCATGCAGGAGATCGGCTATACGGTCGATCATCGATGCAAGTATCCTTCATTCTTACCTCCCGGCGGGAAGCGGCCTTTGCGTCTCAAAAAGGACGGCAAGAGCATGACCGAGGACGATATAGAAGAAATGCTTTGGGACAGCTTCGAGCGGCAGACGGACGTCCTCGTCATACCGAGAGCGGAAAAGCCACCTGTTCCGTACTATAAGGATATGGGCCTCAGCGCGCTCGTGCTTTCGTGGATGTACGTGCTGGGATGGCTCGGCAAGGGCAAAAAGGTCGTGTACCGGGTGAACCGCGAAGAGGTACGGAAGCTCAAACGGTACATACGGCAGCATGATCTTCTCATGCAGTACGGCATCGACAATGAGGATCAGCTTGACGCGCACGCTGCGATACGCGCCGCTGAATATGCCGAGCTGGAAGAAAGGCGCGCGGAGCTGCGAAAGGAACAGCGCAGGATGAAAGAACCCCTGCCCGAGATCGCCGAGCTGACAGAGCGGCTGCGATTCGTCCGCCGGGAGATGCGTATCTGCGAGGATATCAAGGCCGATATCCCCAAGATGCGTGCGACGTTCGAGGATGTGCCGATGATCGACGGTAAGCCGCTGTATTATGAAGAAGAACGATAACACAATTTCACCGGGAGCGTCCGAAAGGGCGCTCCTATTATTTATCAAAAAAACGAAAGGAAACAAATATGCAAAACACAAACAATGCGCCGGTCATGATACCGGCAAACAATATCCGTCCCTTTATGGGACATCCTTACAAGGTGCTCGATAACGATGAGATGAGCGCTCTTGTAGAAAGCATCGGTGAGCATGGGATTATGTCCCCGCTCATCGTAAGACCCATTGAAGGCTGCCCGAATGAATACGAATTGATCTCCGGTCATCGCCGTCTGCATGCGGCGAAGCTTGCGGGGCTTACAGAGCTTCCGGCAGTTATCAAAGCGGTCACCCGCGATGAAGCGGCGATCATGCTTGTCGACAGCAATCTTCACAGGGAACGTCTGCTCCCGAGCGAAAAGGCGTTCGCATATAAGCTGAAGCTGGAAGCGCTGTCGCGGCAGGGAAAACGAACGGACTTAACTTCTACACAACTTGTGGAGAAGTCATTATCTGCCGAAATAGTCGGAGCAGATGCGAATGAAAGCAGAGAGACCGTCCGTCGCTACATCCGTCTCACCAACCTCATCCCGCCGCTTCTGCGCATGGTGGACGAGGAGCGCATCGCGTTCACTCCCGCGGTGGAGCTATCCTACCTGACGCAGGAGGAACAGGAAATGCTATTCACGGAGATCGGCGTGACGCTCGCGACGCCTTCTCTCTCACAGGCTTGCCGGCTGAAGCGTCTCAGCGGTGAAGGCAAGCTCGATGAAGAAACCATCACCGCAATAATGGCGGAGGAAAAGCCCAACCAGAAGGAAAGGGTCAGCGTTCCTCTTTCCGCCCTTAAGGGCAAGGTGCCCGACAGCTATACCGATAAGCAGCTGCAGGAATTCGTCATCAAGGCTGTCGATCACTATCACCGTTACCTGATGCGACAGAGGGAGGTGAGATAGTTTGGAAGAAAAGGAAAACATTGCCGCGCTTGAAGACGGTATGCGCTTCATCGGCACGAAGGAGATCGCGAAGCTCATGGGTTGCTCGGTCCCCGTCGCCCGTCAGATCATGCGCCGGAAGGATTTTCCGCTCGTCATGTGCGGGAAAAACCTTAAGGTCATGAAGTCCGAGTTCATCAAGTGGGCATCCGAGCGGCGCGTCTGACGCCGCACATTTGAACGGGACACGGGTGTTTTATAAAATATCCGTGTCCCATCATACATGAAATACGGAGGTAAAAACATGAGTAAAAAGAAGAAAAAGAACAGTAACGGCGAGGGCAGCGTCTATAAGGACAGAAACGGATACAGAGGTCAGATCGTTGTCGGGATCGATAAAATGGGCGAGCCCATTCGCCGAAGCGTGTCGGGCAATACGAAACAGGAAGTCAACGAAAAGCTGACTCAGATCAAGTACAGCATGATCACGGGGACATATGTCTCTCCGGAATGTATCACCCTGCCCCAACTGACGAGGCAGATGCTCGAGGACGATCTCAATATGAACTTTATCCGCGAAAGCTCATATTACAGGCATATCGAAACGCTGAAACGGATCGAGGCGAACGTCTATATGAATACGACCCCGATACAGAAGCTCAGCTATACCGGAGTCAGGGAATATCTCGTGACCGAAACTCGTGCGGCCCAGAGCGTTATCGATAAGATCTATATGATGATCCAGCGCGCCATGCGGGAGGCCGTCAAAAGAAAGCTGATAACCGAAAATCAGTTGGAGTATGTCAGGAAGCCGAAATCCGTGCAGCGCCGTGAGAAGGTCCGGGCTTTGACCAAGGAGGAGCAGATAAAGCTTTACGAAGTGCTTACGACGGAGGATATCAATTACTCCCATCAGATGCTGCTCTCCATGCTTACGGGTATGAGAATGGGCGAGATAAATGCTCTGAAGGTCGATGATATAAACCTGAAGTTGAGGACGATCAGCATCAGCAGGACTATTTCGAGAGACATCAAGGGCAGGGCGTACGTGTCTCAAACCACAAAGACCGAAAACGGGACCCGCGTCATCCGCATCTCGGATACGGTCATGCCGCTCGTCAAGGAGATACTCCAATGCGCCGAAGGGCGGGAGTATCTCTTTATTCACAATGGCAAGCACATTAACACATCGCAGGTCAATATGCAGTTTCAGCGCGTCGTAGAAAGATACGGGATCATAGACGAAAAGATCAAAGGCAAGGTATCGCTCCATTCGCTTCGGCATACCTTCGCGACAAGGTGCATCGAAGCGGGCATGCAGGCAAAGGTGCTTCAGCACCTGTTGGGGCATTCGGATATCAGGATCACGCTCAACACCTACTGCGACGCTTTCGAGAGCTTCCAGAACGAGAATATCGCAATGGCGGATGAGTATCTCGCAAGCATGGGTATAGGCTTCGACAATAAGCCTCGCCTGTTAAAAACAGCCGGGTGATCGTGCCCCCAAAAAACGGCTGTGGAGGGAGATCTCGCAAGGATAATTCGCGGGATCTCCCTCCTCTTTTTTTGCCTAAAAAATCGCGGTTGCACGCGGGTTGCACGCAAGCAGTCAAAAAAGTCCAATAAATATAAGGATTTTTGGGCCTCGAGTATGGCCGACCGCACCATAGCGAGTATTGACAACGGATTTAACGTCAATACTCGCTTTTCTTTTGTTTAAAAAAGTGTTTTTGCTCTCCCGCGGCGTGTGGGACGTATTCGACGGCAACGCCTTTTCTTGTATCCTGCTTGAAGTTGCTTTCGACATAATTGTCTTCAAGATCAATGTACCCAGCGAAGCGGTAGTGGATGACGATACGCTGGGTAAGGTTTTTGCCTTTGCCCTGAACCTCGGAGACCTCGATACGGTCGATAAGCTCTTTCAGAAGCGGAGCGGTCAGTGTGTCCATTTCCATGAACCTGCGGACAGCGCGGATGAAGTATTCGTTGTTCTTCGCGGCCGTTCGCATACCTGCCAGCTTTCACTCAATTTCCTCGATCTTTGCCTTAATCATAACTTTCATAGCCCTCTATCGTTGCGCCGGAAATGAACTTTGCGCTCTGCGGGGCGTTTATCTCATGCGAAGGAAATCACCGTTCCTTGGCAAATCACCGGGCTCGATTATTCACATGCACCGTATTCATCCTGCGAGTGTCCCTGCAAACGTCGCTTTTTTATGCCCAAACGCCGCTTGCAAGGGCTGTGTCCTCTGACCCTATGCAGCGGGGGCGGGAAATAATCTGTATCAAATGATTATTCTGTATTATCCGACACATCTTTGCAACAGATCTATGTTATAATAACGCTGAAGAGTTATTGGAACACTTTTGATTATGTAATAATACCGAAAAAAAGGAGGGCAGCACATGGCGAGGATACTGATAGTTGAAGATGAAAAGGCGATAAACGACCTAATAAAGCGCAGTCTGACGCTGGTCGGGCATGAGTGCGGGCAGGTTTTTAACGGGCTGGATGCGATCGAGCTCATTTCGTCGCGCCCATTCGATCTTGTAATACTCGATATCATGCTACCGGGCGCCTCCGGGTACGAGGTCATCCGCGAGATAAAGGATACGCCGGTCATATTCCTGACGGCAAAGGCCAAGCTCGAAGACAGGCTGACAGGGCTGCGCATCGGTGCGGACGACTATATAGTGAAGCCATTTGAGATGCTGGAGCTGATCGAGCGTGTGAACGCCGTATTAAGAAGAACGAAGGCGGATCCCGCGACGTTCGAGTTCGACGATATCTCGGTCGATCTTATCGGCAAGCGGGTGACGAAGGCGGGCAGTGAAGTGAGCTTAACGCCGAAGGAATATGAGCTCCTCGCCGCGCTGATCGCTCACAGAAACGTCGCCCTTTCCAGAGAAAAGCTGATCTATCTCGTCTGGACCTACGACTACGACGGCAACGACCGCACGGTCGACACGCATATAAGAAGGCTTCGTCAAAAGCTTGGGCTTGAAAGCAGGCTGAAAACGGTCTATAAGCTCGGTTACCGGCTGGAGGTTTGAAAAGTGAAGCTTTGGCAGAAAAACTATCTTCTGACGCTTGCACTGTTTCTCGTTTTTCTTTACGCGGGGGTGTTTTCCCTCGCGTTTTTTTCATACCGACGGAGCATGAACGACGCCGAGGAGACCGCAAAGACCGAGGAGAGCTATATTGCCCGATCATTCGAGCGGGATCTTTCGGACATGCTTTCCTACGGAAGCGGAGCAAGCGCCGATATGCTTATGCGCTCCTACGTCAGGCATTATAATGAAAACGGGATCCGCCTCGCGTTCGTTTCCGGGGGTGAAGTGCTCGCATCTTCGTTCGAGGAGGCGCCGGCGGCGTATGATGAGGGCTCGATCCTTAGGCAAAGCATCGGGGACGAAAGACATATCGTTATATCGGATCCGCTGGAGGATGTTGATTGCATGCTCGTTTTCGCAAAGAACATCGAAGGCGTGTATCGCGAATTCAAGTCCTTTGCGCTTATCTGCGGCGCCGCGGCAGCCGGGGTATCGCTGCTGCTTGCGGCCGTGCTGCTGCCGCTGCTCAAAAAGCTGACCGTTCCGCTTGAAAGGCTCGAGGAGACCGCGGACCGCATATCGGGCGGGGAGCTCGACGTGCGCGCGGATGAGAGCGGCAATGACGAATTCGCCTCCCTGGCAAAGAGCTTCAATACCATGGTCGGTCGCGTGAACGCGCAGATGGACGAGCTCAAAAAAGAAGCGGAGGTCAAACAGCGGCTTGTGGACGACATGGCGCACGAGCTGCGAACGCCCATTACCGCGATACGGGGCTATGCGGAATACCTTGAACGTGCGGCCATCCCCGAAGAGGAACGGCTCGAGGCGCTTTCATACATCGTTTCGGAAAGCGACCGCCTGAAGCGCATAAGCGAAAAGATACTCGATTCAGCGTTTATCAGGGAGAATGAGATAAAAAAGGAGCGCGTGCGGCTCGACGAAGCGCTTCGCGAAGCGGCGCGGCCTCTTGAATCAAAGGCCGCGGAGAAAGGCGTTTCACTCGAGCTCGAAACGAGCCCCTGCGAGGTCGTGGGCGACGGCGTACTCCTCTCCATGCTGTTTGCAAATCTTATTGAAAATGCCGTAAATGCCTGCGGCGAGGGAGGCGCGGTGACGGCAGGCTGTGCCGAAGGGACCGCTTTCGTTTCCGACGCCGGACGCGGAATGACGAAAGAGCAGCTATCACATATCACGGAGCCCTTCTACCGCACGGATAAGTCCCGTTCGCGCGCGGATGGCGGCGCAGGGCTTGGGCTTGCGCTGTGTCAAAGGATAGCGGCGGCGCACTGCACGCGCCTTGAATACGCCTCCGAGCCCGGGAAGGGCACTAAAGTAACCGTTGATTTAACAGCTTTGAAATGATTTTGAAACACCGGGCTGTTATTATAGTACAGAACCATAGGAAGGGAGGATGAACGCATGAAAAAAGGTCTGCGCCCCACCATTGCGGCCTTTGCGGCGGCGATACTTATGACCGCGCTGTTCACAGCGGTATTTGCGGCTTCGATACACGCGCTCTCCTCCCGGGAAGGCTCGCCGCGATACTACGAGCGGAAGAACGTTTGGGAAGGCTCGGAGCTCGGGCCCGGTTCGTTAGGCCCGGAAGCGCAGAGCCGTATGCGCGAAAAGTATTCCGTTTACGGCAAAACCGACACCTTCATTGAAGACGGCCGCGAACGCACGGTACTGACTCTGTTCACGGACGAGCAGGCAGAGCTTTTGTACTCGCGCCGCGAGGACGGGCAGAGGTCGGGGCTCAGGTATGATGAAATATTGTTCCTCATAAATGACACCGTGCAGAGCGCGTTATCAAACGGACGCGTCGTGACGCCCGGGGCCGAAAGCTGTGGTTTTCCCGGGCATAACGGCAAGCTCGTTTTCGGTTGGGATTTCGACTCGAATGCGATCGTAAGCGACTACGAACTGATAAAACGCTATGATGAAAACCTGAAGGGTCTTGCGGAGCTGATCGTCTGCCGCCTTTCGGCGTTCGACGCCGGATTCACGCTTCCGGGCGAGCTCGAGCCCACGGCAAAACGCTTCCTGCTCGTGGATAACGGCATTGAGACCGACCTTGCCTCTTATCTCGGCGAGCTTAAAAACGAATACGATAATTACACCTGTGGTAAAGCGCCCGAAGCCCCGCTTATCGTTTACGATCCATCGAATTCCGAAGCACACATCCGCATTATCGAAACCGACGGAACGGAGGCCGTGCTGTTTCCGACAAGGGAGCTGAGTGAAGCAAGACCTGTGAGAAGGCCACAAGCGGCAGGAGCTCCGGAGGCGGAGTATGGCACGGTACTTGCCCTATCATCGTATCCCGCATGGTTCGGAGCCTTCGAAAGCGGCGGCTTTGCCGTGCTCGAGTCGGGCGAAAACGGGGACGCGCTCCACTTTTATTCTGCGGAAGGTTTAGAGCTTTCGATGACCGGCATCGAGCCCGGCTCCCGGTTCGGCATCGCGCTGTACGGCGATACGGTTTACTGTATCGAAAAAGCGGGGACGCCGGGTGCTTCCGTGCGCAGGTTCGTTCCGGGCGGCCATGAGCTCGAACCGATACCTATTATGCGCGAAACGCCCTCAGCCTCGGTATTGGAGAGCATAAGGTTCGTATTCGACGGCGCTTCCCCAAGGGCGATCGTCAGTGAGACCCGCAGGAATTCGCAGGACGTTCAGGTCACGAACCGCTATTATCTGGATCTTACTACCGGGCATACCGAAGGCCTCGGCCGGTTCGGCTGGAATTTAGGATTTGGCGAAGAACCAGCCGCCGTATACGGCGACAGCATACTCGTCTCGGCAGGGGGCACGAATACGCATACGGTCATAGTTCGCCGCAGCGGTGAAACGACGGAGCTTCCGGGGCTTGTTTGCTACAGAGTTCCCGCTGCGTCCAACCGCAATTTTGCCGCACTAATGCAGGGCAACGGGTTTGCGGCGGTGGTCGATATCGAGACCGGCAGGGTGAATTACGTGAAGCTCGCCACGATAAGGGAGGGCGAGCCGCTTGCGATATCCGCGGACGGACGAACGCTCTGCACTTGCTCTGTGTTTGACGACGGCAGCCCCGTGCAGGTCTTCCGACTCTACGATACCGCGACCGGGCTTCTCAAAGCGGAGTTTTCCGTTCCCAAAGCGCTCGATCCGCATTTTACGGGCTTCCCGTACGTTGATCAAAATCATGGCGCGCTGCTGATACCCGTTAAAAACGAAAACGGGCTGTATGCGGCGGCGGTGAATTTACCCGAATAAAACCGTAAATTCAAAACGGGGATAACAGCCCCTTTATTTCTTGTACCGTTTTTCCGAAAAAGGAGGGATTCTTTATGAAAAAAGCCATTATCGCGCTGCTGCTCGCGGCGTTCATGCTGTGCTCCGCGTGCGTTAAAAAGCCCGAAGAGCCCAAGGATGACGTCACATTCGGAACGCCGGAGCCGACGCACGCGGCGGAAGAGATCGACTACGCTGCGCTTGATATCGACCCGAGCCTCTGGGGAAGCGGAGGCGGCATAACGGCATTCACCGGCGGCAGCGGTTTTTCCTTCACGAAAACCGCCTCCTTTCCGTATTCGGGAGGCGAGCTGACCACTGCGACCGATGCTCACCTTGAATATTCGGGCGGTGAAATGACGGTCGAGCTCATACACGTTTCGGATAACAACAACTGGGAATACGGCTTTGTCGTCGCACTCGACGGCGTGATACAGCGCTCGGACGCGCAGGCGGACGGAGAACCTTTGGGATCGGGAGTCATGCACCGCGTGCGCTTCGCCGCCGGCGTGCCGCGCACCGTAAGCTTTTCCTTCACGCCCACGGTCGGCAAAACGGGCGAAACTCTCGCGCTCAATATCGTGATGGTGGATAATCCTTCGCTCAGCGTCAAGTTCAACGGGAATACTGCCGCCGTATTCGGTACGGGCTCGGGCGTGCCGATGGCTTATTGGGCACAGGCCTCGTGCATCCCTGTCAGTATGAAGAGCGGCGCTCCCGAAAACGCGGCGCCCTCAAACCCCGATATCGAAGTCATGCCGGTCCCCGATGAATACGTTGAGGCACGGGAGGAGTACCTTTCCCACGGCTCAATGGAAACGCGCGATGAAGACCGCAGGCAGTACAGAAAGGTCAGCCTGTTTTCGGATCCTCCCGGAGCCGTGCCGGGGCCTTTCGACAGCGAGCAGTATCTGCTTGCGGAAAACGGAGATGCGCTCACCGCGTATTTTGAGGCGTGGGGCGAGGCGGCGAAGCTGAGGGTTTCCGTATTTATCGACCATGAGCTTGCGGAGTTTGCTGGCGGGACGTATTTCGATATCAGCGAGAGCCCGGAGGACGTAAAGAGGGCAAGGCTCGATATCCCGCTCGGCGGACGAACGGAAAACGGCTTTATCTGCGCGATCGTATTTGAAAAGAACTCCGAGGCCGAAGCGGCGTTTATACCGAGGGACAGCTACGGGACGTTGATGACCGGAAAAAGAGCGAAATTCCTCTTCATCGGCGGCGTTCCTGAGCCGGACGTGACCGAAGCCCCGGATATCACCGCCGCGCCAACGGAGACGCCCGCGCCGCCCGCGGCTGAAACCGGAACGAGGCTCGGCTTTGAAAAGAGCCTTTTCGTGCCCGCGTACACCGCGCTGACGGAGAATAATAAGCTGCTGATCGTCGACAGGGGCGAGGAGACCTCCCGCACCGTGATCTTCGATATTGAACAGGATGAGATCATCCGCTCATTCCCCCTGCCTGAAAACACGAGGCTGACATATTATGCGGGCGGCAAACTGATCGCGGTGCAGAACCTCGGCTTCGATCACACAGGCGTACACGTATTCGATACCGAGGGAAACGAGCTCGGATACCTCGAGCTCTCGGGCGAGCTCGGCGTTTCGGCAGGGGCGAGGGATACGCTCAAACAGAATTACGGCAGCACGCTGTTCAATTCCATGGGCTCGTATGGCAATCTCATCATATCGGAGGACGGCAAGAAGATGCTCTTTGCCGAAGCAAAAGCCGATAAGGAAGGTCTGATCACGTTCGGCCCAACGCATCTTTACGACCTGACGACCTGCGAAGACCTTGGACAAACAGACCTCACAGTCGGCGATACGGAGGCAGAGTCCATTCTGTTCACCGGCAGCCGCCTTGTTGAGACCCGCTCGGATAACGAGAACACTTTTATAACGGTTTTGGATGAAAGCGGAGCCGCACTCAAGGAGTGGAGCTTCCCCGTAACGCGTGAGATCCGCCCGTTTGCCGCTTCCGTTTCGGGCGGCGTCATCGCGATCGGCGAGGAACCGCGGATCTTCCCCGCAAAGGGCTTATCGGGCAAGCTCATATTGCTCGATACCGAAGCGCTTACGGAAACGGAGCTGGTTCTTCGCACTCCGTCCGAGGCAAAGTGGGCGAAGCTGAGCCCCGACGGAAAACTGGTTATGACCTTGACCGGGAGCGAGAGCGCAGCAGCATTCCGGCTTTACGATACCGCAACAAGCGAAGTGCTGCGCGAGTTCTCACTTGAAAACGTGTACGGACCTTGGTGGCAGGATATCGTGCTGATCGACCGGGCGGAAAGGCGCCTCTTCATTCAGTACTATCCGCAGGATGGGGACGGGCAGCACAAGGCGATAACGCTGATAGAGTATTGAGGCAAGCCATGATAGAAATCAAAGACCTTAAAAAAGCATACGGCAAAAAAGAGGTCCTGCACGGGATCGATCTTGAATTCGGGGAAGGCATTTACGGTCTGCTCGGCCCGAACGGAGCGGGAAAGACCACGCTGATGAACCTGATTGTAGGGCTGATCAAGCCCACTTCGGGCGACGTGCTTTGGAACGGAGCCAGCGCGTTCGATCCGAAGTCGGAGCATCTTAAAAAGCTCGGGTACCTGCCGCAGTACCCGGAGTATTACAAAAACTTCACCGCGCGTGAGTTCCTTTGCTATATGTCCGCATTGAAAGGGATACCCGGCAAAAACACGGAGCAAACAGGTGAACTGCTCGAATTCGTGAACCTTGAGAGCGACGCCGACCGAAAACTCGGCGGGTATTCGGGCGGTATGCTGAGGCGGGTCGGGCTTGCACAGGCGCTTCTCGGAGACCCCTCCGTGATAATTCTCGACGAGCCCACCGCCGGGCTCGATCCGCTTGAAAGAATAAGGCTCCGCAACCTGCTTTCGGAAATATCGCAGGGTCATACGGTCATCATAGCCACGCATATCGTGCCGGACGTCGAGTACATCGCGAACGAAGTCATACTCATGTTTGACGGGCGTATCGCAAAGCGCGGGCGGCCCCGTGACCTTGCCGAAGCGGTCAATGGGAGCGTGTGGCAGGTAAAGACCGATATGGCGGGCTGTGAGGAGCTCGTGCGCCGCCTGCGCGTCAGCAACGTGTTCAGCGAAGGAGATGAATGCACGCTCCGCATCGTCTCCTGCGAAAAGCCCGCTGCCGGCGCAGTGCAGGTCTATCCGACGCTTGAGGACGTGTTCCTTTTCGGCGCAAAGGAGCAAACGCCATGAAGCTGTTCTTCTTCGAATTCAAAAAGCTGCTTTCAAGGCGTTATCTTAAGTTTATCATCGTACTTCTGCTGTTCATAAACGCCTTCAATATCTATGAGAATTACGATCTTTTCGTTACCCCGGAGCCCACTCTCTTCGGCGACGAATACGGCTCCTACGAGCATATGCGTTATGAAATGCAAAGGTCGTATTTCGGTGAGATCACTCAGGAGAAGGTGAACGCTCTCACGGCGCATATCGAAAAGGCGAAGAAGGCGCAGGTCGAGACCTCAAATGCTCCTTGGAACCGGGGCTTCTTTCGGGTGCCCGGCGCGGACAGGCGCGCAGGGGAAGCGCTCATGGAGGAGCTTGAACGGCTCTATACCTACGATGAGCGCATAGTCTCGCCCCTCCTTGAAAAAAACCGGGAATTTGAGGAAACGGAAACCTCGGCATACGCCGCCCGCCTTGCCGGGCGCATCAAGCGCATCTATTCCGAAAGGCGGATAACGGAATATTACCGCGTAAACGAATACCGCCCGCTCCTTGAATACAAGCTTTCGTCGCTCCTTGCGCTGCTCATCTGCGTCTATGCCGCGTCGGGTCTGTTTGCTGGCGAGAGAGAGGCGAAGATGTATGCGCTTCAAAAGAGCACGCTTCTCGGCGTAAAGCGGCTGTTTTTCATTAAGCTTGCCGTGTTGGCGGTTTTCACCGCCGTGCTTGCGCTCGTTTTCTATGTGGAGGACTTTGCGGTGTTTTCCGTCTGCCGCCGTCCGTCGGGGCTCCATATGCCGCTGTGGTCGGTCAACGATATTTGGGGCAATTACGAGTATTCGCCGCTTGGTATCAGCGTCGGCGGTTTCCTCGTTCTGCTTTGGCCTGTCCGCTCGATCGGGCTTTTCACCGCTTCAATGTTCACCGTACTGCTTTCGGTGCTGCTGCGCCGCACGATCGCCGCATTTCTCTCCTCACTGCCGTGCACCGCGGTACTGATGGCACTCACGATGTTCACCGATGGGGTCTTCTCATACCTCCGCTGGTTTGAACCGGTGACGCTCCTCATCTACCCGCGCCTTGCGGAGAACTTCATTGTTAAAAACGTCGCCGATCTTCCTGTGTTCGCGCACGAGCTTGCGCCGGTAGGGTGCGCACTGCTGCTTGCCGTGTTTATTGCACTTTCCTTTGTATTATACAAAAGGAGGAACGCCTATGCTTAAACGGGAGCTTCACAAGATATTCATAAAGCGCGGCCTCGTGTATTTCTTCCTGGTCGTTCTGGTCGCGGAGGCGGGGCTGATCTTTTCCCGGGTCTCTCGCGAGCTTCCGACCGTGGCCGACCGCGAGTTGTATTTTTCACTCGTCCGGGAGTTTTCCGGCGAGCTGACCGATGAAAAAAAGGCCGCCCTCGCGGAAGAAAAGCGGCTTTACGATGAGGCGTCGTTTGCAATGGATGATATGGGGCAGTACTCAAAGTATCTCTCCGGCAGGACGGGCGGATGGGTCTTTTTTGAGGACGCGGACTACGCCGTTTCACACGGCACACAGATAATAAACGGCTGCTTATGGCGAGCGCTGTACCCAAAGGCTTCGCCGGATCTTTTGCCCGCCTCGGCCATGCTCGTATTCGTCATCGTCTCCGAGACCGCGGAGAACGAAACGAACGTGACGATGCTCAAAAGCACCTCCCCCTTCGGCAAAAAGCGGCTTTACTGCCTTGACGCCGCGATCGGCGTCGTACTCGCTGTCATCCTTTCGTTCCTGATATCCTTATTCCGCCTCATCGCTGCCGCCCGGTTCTTCGGGCTTTCCGCCGGCGGGCTGCCCCTTGATTCGCTCTCAGCCTTCGAGAACTCGCCTCTGTCAGCGCTCAGCTTAGCGCAGGGCTTAGTGCTCGTCTGTGTCTTGAACGCGCTCGGCCTTGCAGCTTACACCTCGCTCGTGTTCGTAATCGGGCGGGCCACAGGCTCCGCGCTCACGACCGCGCTCCTCTCCGTGCTCGCGGTCATACTGCCGCCATACGTGCTTGACGCCCCCGCGCTGTATTATTTCTCACCGGTCTCGCTGATGCAAAGCATCGGTTTCCTTTACGGCGACATCGTTTGGGAGGGCGAGCAGTACGGCGGGCGGATCGTTTGGTCGACAGCAGCGGGAAGGGGCTCGCTCGCATTCTCGGTCTGCTTCGCGCTGATACTGATGATCGCGGCGCTCACGACCGGGAAAAGGAGGATGGAACATTGAAAAGACTATCAGCGTTCTGCCTCGCCCTTCTCATTTGCACAGGGCTGTTTTCCGCCTGCGCTCATCGCGAACGCCTCGGCCTTCCCGAAGGTAAAACGGCGAATTACCTTGAACAGCGCTACATGCTTCCCTGCGGCGAAGGCTTTGTCTGCCAGCGCGGCGATATGCATTACGCGTTGTTTTCGGAAGGCGGCGTCCATTATCTTGATGAAAACCCCGTTGAGGCCGTTATGCAGAAGGACGTCACACTGCTTAACGCGGATGAGGGCTCGGTCTGTTATGCGGAGCTTGTTACCGCCGAGCACTACGGGAAGGGCACGGGCTGGCGCGTTTACCGCTTCTATCCGGCTTCGGGCAAACGCGAGCTCATATATAAGGACGTAGCGGTTTCCGGTACGGACGGTTTGCTCGGCCTTGAGGACGTGCTTGGGCTCTCCCCGCTCACGGTGGATCATCTTATGCAGCGCAACGCGTTCTTCCTGATAAACGGCGGCCGCGCAGTGCCGGAATACGAGCTTGCGGACCGTCTGCGGCAAAAAGCGGCGGAAAAGGGGTTCGATATTAAGCTTCCCGATTCACAGCTCCGCATCGCCGTCTCGGGCAGCCGTTTCTTCTTCGCGGACTCGCTCGGCACGCTTTGGCTTTTCAACGAAAAAAGCGGCGAATTCACACCGCTTTCCTATTCATCCGTCTCCTGCTTTTTCGTGACGTCCGATCGCCTTTTCGTGGTCCCGGAATACGGCGCGAACGTCGACGTGCTCGATCTTAACTGCAATAAGATCGCCGAAGTCGAAACGGCGGGCGTCGAGCTCGGCTATCCGCTCGTTTTTGACAGGGACGATATCTATATCTCCTCCGCGGGCTTCGAGCTCGTCCGCATCGACGCCTCTCTCACGCTGCACCGGACCGGCATACTTCAGCAGGACGTCCGCTGGACCGTCATGGACGGAAGGCTGTATTCATACTCCGACGGTGTAATTGCCGCCGAAGCTATAAACAACGCAACAGAATAGCTCCAAATCGCAGGTTTTGCCTGAAACTTTCAGCAATAGATCAGCTCGGCGAGTACCATCTCTTCCGCGCGATCACAGATAGAGCTCATTCGGCGCGCCCACTCCATTTGGTCCGTCGCTTTGAGCTTTTCGGTGACGCCTTCGGCTTTGACGAGCTTGGAAGTAATAAGGTCGATCCGCTCATTGGCTTCGCGGTCTATGTCTATGAGATGCTGCGTCAAGGTGTTCTCCATCAGCGTCATCGCAAAGGTGTCCGGCTGATGCTTTTTCAAATAATTTTCCCGCATCCGTCCGAAGCGTCCGATGTCACCGGTCGGCTGGGAGGGAGAGCAAGGTCGGGATAGTAATAGTCTCCGTGCTTGGTGTAAGTGATGTCCATAATTATATCCTCCTTTCGGTTTCTAAGGATATGATAGCAGACCGAATTGGGTTTGACGAATGTGCGAATCGAGATTTTCGGGATATGCGTGCTGTTTGCTGTAAATCCGTTATGATGATTCGCACCAACAAAAGGAAGGGCAGCAATGCCCGACCGTGATAAGGAAGAAATTTAACAGCAGTCACGATTAGACACAGCAAGGCAAAGATAACCTGAGATTAGCGACGATGCTTTTCTCAGGTTTCTTTTTT
>JAEEGF011907683.1_pt1 | contig 15031 bp, 13 predicted proteins | sample 9134171 | NCBI WGS metagenome assembly JAEEGF01 (sample SAMN16246542, study PRJNA631951) | gut metagenome | biome: gut microbiome; feature: rumen; material: AP-attached | host: Bos | place: Iran: Karaj | collected 2018-10 | reverse complement strand
TCCAGTCGGCAGGAAAAGCACTCCATACAAGGACAAAAATCAGGATATGTTTCAGCACATTGTACTTGAACTCTGTATCCTGAAGCCACAGTACCAATACTGCTATAAACAATGGGTACATAACGCTTGTCTGGTTGAATATGCCGGTTTTGAACGGAATGAAGTTTATTCCGAAAGCAAAACAATATGCAAAATGAGCAATTATAGCAAATATACCCAGTCTGAGCAGATACTTCTTTACATTGTGTGTATAATGATAGCCTTCTGCAATAAAGAACCACATAATCGGAGCCGTCAGCCTTCCGATAATATGTAACGCAATCGGAAGCGGCTGTGCCGGGAAGGATGGGTAAAACAAGTCTGACACATGATCTATCGTCATGGCTATAATTGCTATTATTTTAAGATGATTTGAGTTTAATTTCTTTTCCATATATTGTTCTCTTTTCGGTGTCTTTATTCGTAGGATATTTCCAAATTAAATCCGGAGCTCATGGTCATGGAAGCCAATTTTACGGACTGAGCTTTGGTGAGTTCGATTTTCTTTAGAGGGTCAGCATTCAGATTGACGGTTCCGTCAGGGTTTTTCTCAACCATGTAGCCGTCTATTTTGAGGACAATGTTATCATCTGTAACGGATTTTACGGTAATCTTGGTGTCGTGGAAGTCGTAGACCAGGTCTCCGCGCTGCAAGGGTGTGAAGACTTTAGGATCATACTTTGTTGCACCAAGCTCACTCCAATCTGTTTCCTGAACAGAAAGGGTGGTCTGTATCGGCTGGGGCTTTCCGCAACCGTATGTGAATAGCATCACAGACAGGATTAGTCCGATGCTGATAATCTTCGTTGTTTTTTTCATTGTCTTAATTTCCTTTGCCTCTTGGCTTTATATAAGATAACGGTTGTTTTTATTTCAAAAATTCTTCAATCAGGCGATTGATTTCTTCGGGTTTGTCTGTATTGGAATTATGTCCGGCTCCTTCAATCCAATGTAAGGGGATTCCGGTATCTTTATGCCAAGCCTTGTTGTATCTGATGCAGGAACCGGCATGATCCTTTGTTCCGCAGATAAGCATGGCGGGGCAGTTTATCTCGTAAGGAAGATTCTCTTCGACTGCTTCTGCAAGCATTCTATAGCCGCTTCCTGCAAGGGAAACATATCTTTCTCGGTCCTTATCATATGTCATCATAAAGTCGAGCATCAGTGCCCTTCCATATTCTGAAGTTGCTACTCCTTTCGAGCCCTGCTTTAAAAGCGTCTTCCAGGGATAATGACGATATACAGGTTCCATTCTTTTCAGAAGATATATCTCGATATTCGTCATATACTTTTTCTGCAAGGGTGCCGAATCAATAGATACAAAGCCTTTTATTATTTCCGGAAAAAGCTCTGCATACATCTGTCCGACATATCCGCCCATGGATTGACCTATGATCACCGGACTGTCAAATCCGTTCTCTTCCAGAATTTTATTCAGCCAGGTGGTCTTTTCTTTGAGGGAAAAAGACAGATCAAAGGGCCATGAAGATGCATGTCCGGGGGCATCCCAGACAAAAAGAGGATATTTTCCTTCAAAGTATTCAACTTGCTTGTCAAAGAGTCTGTGGTCCGCTGTAAGACCCGGTAAAAATACAAGCTGTGGTTGTGTGTGCGCTGCTTCTTTATTTATCCAATAATGGATTTTTCCGTGTGTAGTTTCAAATATTTTTTCAATCATAATTTTTCCACCCAATTAAAGAATTTATCAAGGCTCTTGTTTTCCTCACGGGTCTTGGCAAAGACGCCTGCGGTATACCAGGAATGGGTGTCAAGAGCATCGGTTACTTCGTAGAGTTCACAGCTCATTCCGAGAGAAAGAGCCTTGTCGCGGAAGTCTTCCGCAAAAGAAAAGTCAACCAGTCCGTCGTGCCTGCTCTGAATAAGCAGCATGGGAATGTGATTTTTAGACATAAGTGCTAAAGGCTCAGCCTGACTTCTGTCGTAGCCCTTTGTAAAGAGCATGTCCTCCAAAAGTTTAAGAGTAAGGGAAGACTTCTTATTGAAGCAGTAGGGACCACCCCAGCCCACATAGCCGATTACGTTGGATACATCAACTCCGTATCTGTCCTGATCGGCCTTGCTGTAAGTCAGGATGGAAGAGAGATGTGCGCCGGCACTGGGACCACATATAATGGTCTTTGATGTGTCGATTCCCTTATCTTTAAGATATTCCATAACATGATTGTAAGCTGCGCATACATCTTCAATCTGAGCGGGATATTTTGCAACCGTAGACAATCTGTATCCTACGGAAACAAGCCTGTAACCTTCGCCTGCTACACGCTGACCGAGATAGTCAAAGTCTGCGGGAGTCCCTGCATTCCAGCCGCCGCCGTGTATCCAGACTATCAGCTTATCCGATATTACCTTTTCGGGATTGAAAAAATAATAATACTGATCTTTGTGAGAACCGTAGGAGATTTTTTCGGGCTCGCATACGCGTTCCACTTTCTTAATTTCTCTATATATTTTTGTGTAACTGAAACTTTCTCTCAAAAAATCATTCATATCATATAGCTCCTATGGGTAACTTACACTTAGTGTCCCAATTGTATCCAGATTATATAGGCCACAAAGAAGATTATATAAGCCAGCATTCCGGGATTGAGAATTGCTGTACGGAAGCGCTTTCCTTTTTCGATTTCTTCATCATGATGTTCAAATACAAAATGTTTGTTAAGGGTTACGATGAATACTATTCCCGCCAGCACAACCATCATGATAATTAAACTGAACACCGCCATTACGGCCATGGAACTCACGTTTTCATTTATAAAAGCTATGTAAGAATCCATATCTCCACTGTTCAGGTATCCCATCATCTCTGTTAGATCTACATCTTTCATTAATGTAGTGGTCATGAAAGTACTTATGCCGTTAACGAATACGTGTAAGGCGATGGTATATTGAATCTTGCCTGTCCTTAAATATACAAAGGCAAAAAACATTCCGATTGTTGCTGCGAAGACACACTGGGAAAGATTGCCGTGGAAAAGGCCGAACATCAGACCCGAAAGGATCATTGCCGTTACTTCTCCGTAATTGGCTATTCTGTCTAACAGGAATTTTCTAAAAAGAAGCTCCTCATAAATAGGTGCGACAATTACAGTAACAACTATCTGAATAAGAGGAGACATCTCGGAGATAACATCCACGATGGGAGTAATAGCTCCCTGTCCCGTGATTTTTCCGGCCAGATTGTTCAAAAACATTCCCAGAAGATTGGATACATAAAGCAGAGCATATGTTACGCATGCACAGGCAGCCAAAGCTGGAATGCTCATCTTTTTCTTCTGAATATCGAACTTCGGAATGCTTCGAATCAAAATATACATTAAGGGGTAAAAAATAAGAAAACGGAGAATGAAACTAATCATGATAAGAGTCTTATCGTCAAGCTCATATCCCGTAACTGTTGCAGAGTAATTGTTGATTAAATACATTATCGACTCGAATACAACAGCGATTATCATATAGATAAGACCGATTTTGGAATAGGTCTTTTTTGCGTTAAGTGATGTGTCCACTATTTAACTCCTCCTTTTGCAAAACTTAAAGTAAATCATACAGAAGTCTTATGCTTTTTGCAAGGTTCGGGCCGCCATCTTCATTTTGATAAGCTTAGGTAAATCCTGTAAAAAATACGCTGTTCATGGTGTATAATCAGTATATGGATTCCGGGGGCGAATCATCTAAGCAGGAAGAGAATTATGTTCAATGAGATATATCCTCACAAACTGAATATTGAATATAAGGATGTCAGACCGAATGAGGAAGATATCCTACTCTTATATAAAGGTGGATCTGCATTTGTTAAGCTTGCCGATAACAAGGTGGAAGTTCCGACTGTTAAGGACCTGGGAATGGATAAGGAAAAAACAGGCTTCCTTTTTGAGATAGACGGTAAGAGATTCTTTAGGCTTGCCACGGAGCAATCAATTACAGATGGTGCCGTTGCGGAGACAGACAAGGAATATGTTTCCACCGAACAAAAGAAGTTGGCAGAGGTTGGATACAGTTATGTCAACCTAGACAATCTGAGAAAAACAGAGCCAAGACATATTTCCTTTGCCATTCATCTTGGCCTCAGTCTTGATCGCTGGTACAGAAAATCCGTATTCTGCGGAAAGTGCGGCAGCAGAACAGTCCATTCCCATAAGGAAAGAGCCTTGGTCTGCCCAAATTGTCACAATGTGATATATCCCACCATAAGTCCCAGCGTAATCGTCCTTATCAGAGACGGAGAAGAGATTCTTGTTACAAGATATCAGGAGGCTCACAACAGCTACAGAGGATATGCTCTGGTTGCGGGTTACGTGGAATCGGGAGAGACTCCGGAAGAAACGGTCAGAAGAGAAGTTATGGAAGAGGTTGGTCTTAAGGTCAAAAATATTTCTTATGTCACATCCCAGCCCTGGCCCCAGTCCGGCTCCCTGCTTTTGGGATTCGTGTGTGATATCGACGGTGACAGGGATGTAAAAGTCGAGGAAGACGAACTTGAGTTGGCAGAATGGATTAACAGGAAGGATCTTCCGGACAGATCAAAGGATGCGAGTCTTACAAGTCACCTTATAGAGATGTTCAGACAGGCCAAGTTATAAGCCTTTACGGACATCTTATGTGTTAGAATATATATACAGACACGGAGCGGTATATGGTATTCAGTTCGATATTATTTGTAATGATTTTTTTACCGGTGACACTGGCAGTGTATTATCTCTGCGGTACATTGGTGAAAAACGAGGAAAGCAGAAGAAGAGTGCACAACAGCATCCTTCTTTTCTTTAGTCTGCTTTTTTATGCCTTCGGCGGTCCTATATATCTTCTTCTCATGGTATCGGTTATTCTGATCAACTGGGGAGGAGCTTTTTTATGTGCTCCGAAAGATGATTCCAAAAGTGTGATGAGCAGGCGATTCTGGCTGATTCTCATCATTTGCCTTAATGTGGGCAATCTTCTCTTTTTCAAGATAGGCGACAGATACGGAGATATCATACTTCCCATAGGAATCTCCTTTTATACATTTCAGGCTCTTTCTTACGTCATCGACGTATATCACGGCAATGTATCGGTGAGGCGCAACCTCAGAGATTTTGCTCTTTACATATCATTTTTTCCTCAACTTATTGCAGGCCCCATTGTTCAATATAAAGATGTGAGTGCCATGCTTGACGGCAGGCATGAGAGCGTGGACAGATTTGCGGTGGGAATCAAGAGATTCTCATATGGTCTGGCCAAGAAAGTTATAATTGCCAATTCCATGGCCGAACTGGTGGACAAGATATGGAAGCTGGATGCCTCCCATATGGGTGCAGCGGTGGCCTGGCTGGGTGCGATATGTTACACACTCCAGATTTATTACGATTTTTCCGGTTATTCGGATATGGCTATAGGACTGGGAAAAATGTTCGGCTTCGACTTTAAGGAGAACTTCAACTATCCCTACAGAGCTGAGTCAATCAAGGATTTCTGGAGAAGGTGGCATATGTCCCTTTCCACATGGTTCAAGGACTATGTATATATTCCCCTTGGTGGCAGCAGAAAAGGAGAAGCAAGAACTTATGTTAACCTAATCATAGTCTTCTTCCTCACAGGACTCTGGCACGGAGCCAATTTTACCTTTTTATTCTGGGGTCTGGCCTATGCCCTGATTCTTTGTATTGAAAAACTCTTTTTGGGAAAATTGCTTCAGAAGAACCCAATTAAGATATTAAACAGAATCTATTCTTTCCTTATAGTGATTCTTCTTTGGGTTGTGTTCAGATCGGACAATCTGAGTCAGGCCTTTTCCATAATAAGACAGATGTTTGTGGGAGCTACAGGAGAATACTCCGCCCTGTCATATATATCAATCAAACCGGTTGTATTGATAATTATTGGAATCTTACTTGCGGGCAATCTGCAGGAATGGTTGAAAAATACCTACAGTCGGGTAAAAGAACATGTGTGGTTCGGATACGCGGATATGCTGCTGCAGATGATTCTGCTTATTGCCAGCATAATCCTCTTGTTGAACGGTTCGTACAATCCTTTTATTTATTATCAGTTTTAACATTTTAGCTGACGCATTAAGTTGATAGATTACGGAGATGTGATGGATAAAAAACTACAGTCCAAAATCTGCATATTGCTGTTTATCCTGATTCTTGTACTGCCTTCCGTGGTATGGACAGGGATAAAACTCTTCAATCCTTCTCTCTACAGAACTCTCAATTACGATCTGGGTGAAAACAGAAGGAAGCAGATGATTGAAGAGTCTGACACTCTGTCTGTAATCTTTTCGGAGATAGAGGAGTTTGTTTCAGACAGAGCGCCCTTCAGAAGCCTGGCCATAGATCTGTGTCACAGTGCGAATTCTCATATGGATAAATTATATCAGGACAAAATAAGTCCCAGACTTGTTGAGTTTTTCTACGGCAAAGCTTCCGAAGAAGTTAAAAATGCCGAAGTAGACGAAGTTGAGGCATATTTTACCGAGAGGCCTGCACAAGTACCGGTGCTTACACCAAAGGTTCATGAGCATGAATACGAACTTGTGGAAAGGATAGAACCTACCTATACTTCAGCGGGACGTGAAACCTACAGATGCATAGACGGTGACGACGAATACACCATCACAATAGGTAAGCTTATTGATGATTCTTATTTCCCCCCTGTAGAATATGAGGGCGGTATCTTAAGAGGAAGGTATGGCTGGCTCTTCTATACAGGCAACAACAGCATTGAATATTACAGGGGAACTAATCTGCTTGAAGCGGCGGAGCTTGAAGAATATGCAGAAAAAGTGAGACAGCTCCAGGATATTTGCGATGAGAAAAATATCCAGTTGGCGCTGATGTTCATGCCCAATAAGGAACAGGTATATCCCGAATACATGCCAAGCTATGATATTGTCAACGAATACAAGAGAACTCAGAGACTTGTGGATTATATCAATGCCCATACTGATACCGTAGCGGTATATCCGTTAAAAGAGTTAAGAGCGGCAGATGTATATCATCAGGTTTATTACAAATATGATACCCATTGGAATCATATGGGTGCGCTTGTGGGACTTCAGTGTCTAAACAAAGCTCTTAACAGACGATACGAGAATCCTGCAGTTCTTGAAGGCTATGAAGAGCCGGCGGAAATGGCGGGTGACTTCAAACTTGCGGGACTTGATCCGGATGATTTTGAAGAAGATACGGAATATATTGCCGCTTACAGACTTCACATTGCTTTGTCGGATTTTGGTGATATAGCGGATGTGAATTATATAACATCCACATACGAGACCAATGAAAAAGCGGTGCTTATCGGTGATTCCTTCAGAATCAACATGATGCCTTTTATGGCCAAAGACTACAATTATACCGTTTTTGCCCACAGGGACAATGTATACGATATTGCCGATGATGTCAGAAGCTGTAATGTACTTGTAATTTCAGCGGTTGAGCGATATGATTATCAAGTGTTTGATACGATAGATGATACAATTGCCATTCTTCAAGAGGAGTAGAATGGCGGAAGGTTATGGAAAAATGTCTGATAAACTGAAAAATGAAAACGGGCCTAAGACGGCTCTATTAAAAAAGAAGAACTATGGCAGAAGAGGATTGCTCACCGCCATAGTCCTTATCATGATACCTGTTTTATTGTTTTATCTGCAGGAGTTCATGTTAAGGAATCCCTTTGAGAAGATGAAAGGCAATCTTCAGATTCTCAATATTGTATTCTGGATGCTTTTATTGCTTTTGGCTTATACATTTACCGGAAGGCTGAAAGTCGGAGTATGGATTGCATCCGCAGTGGCACTGGTTCTGGGACTCCTCAATTATTTTGTAATCGAATTCAGGGGCACTCCGGTGCAGCCCTGGGATATTCCCAGCGCAAAGGTGGCTGCCAGTGTGGCGGATAATTATGATTATTCCGTTACTCCGGCAATAGTCCTTTTGGCTTTGGCTATAGTTGCCTTGTGCGTGGCAGCAGGCTTTTTAAAGATAAGATTGCCCAAGCTCTTCATAAAAAGTAAAAAAGGAAGCCCGGAGAGAAAAGGACAGGCCTACAGACTTATTCTGATGGCACTGTCAGTTTTTCTTATTTGGGGATATGTGGACTACGTTCAGAAGGATTCCACTGTGAGCAAAGAAGGCATCTATGATAAACTCTTTACTCCCACAACCATGACATATAAGGACGGAACCCCTCTTGCTTTTCTGATCCAGGCCAAATATATGAGCGTGGATAAGCCAAGCGGTTATTCCGACGAGAAAGCAAGAGAAATCCTTGCAAAATACGAAAATGACAACTGTGTGAAATATTATGCTGACTCGGCTGGTCAATCTACGGAAAAGCTTCCAAACATCATAGTTATAATGAATGAGGCTTATTCAGATCTTCGTATCCTTCAGGACTATGAGACCAATGTGGAGGTTATGCCTTTTACGGACAGTCTTATGAACGATGGGGAAAATACCAGATCGGGTTATCTTAATGTGTCGGTGCTCGGAGGTAACACTGCCGATACAGAGTATGAGTTCCTTACGGGAGATACCATGGCCTTCCTTCCCCAGGGAAGTATCCCTTATCAGCAATACATATCAGGTGATATTGAATCCATGGCTTCAATCCTGAAGGCACAGGGCTATTCTACGGTGGCCATGCATCCTTATAAGCCTGCGGGATGGAACAGAGACAAGGTATACGACTATTTCGGATTCGACGTATTCTACAGCGAAGCTGATTACGAGAATGCCGAGATAATAAGGAAATATGTATCCGATAAGTCGGATTTTGAGAAGATAATCGAAGAATATGAGGGAAAAGAGGCAGGCAAACCTCTCTTTGTCTTCAATGTGACCATGCAGAACCACAGCTCATATTCGGATCTTTTTGATAATTTCACACCCGATGTGGAAGTAAAGGGAGTAGATTCTGTTTCAACCAATCAGTATCTTTCTCTTATTAAGAAATCCGATGAAGCTTTCGAAGAACTGGTATCTTATTTTGAAAAAGAAGATGAGCCCACAATCATAGTTATGTTCGGAGATCATCAGCCCACGGATTTTGTTGCGGCGCCTTTGTATAAGCTTAACGGTAAAAGCGTCTATGACATTACGGATGAGGAACTGGCCCTCAGATATAAGACGCCTTTTGTACTCTGGGCCAATTATGATATAGAAGAATCGCATGGCAATGAGATAAGTCCCGGACTTCTGGGTGAAGAAGTTCTTGATGTGGCCGGTGTTAAAACAAGCCCATATTATAACTACTTAAAAGAATTATCCGAAACAGTAGATTCGGTTAACATAATGCAAACAATATACAGTGACGGACATGCAGATTCGGAAGATGATGAAGCGGAAGCTCTTAAGGACTACAGAATACTGCAGTATTATCACTTGTTTGGAAAAAAAGATTAACTAAAAGTAATGAACAGATTTAAAGAATGGTGTAAAGACAACAGAATATATATTTTGGCTTTTGTCATGCCCTTTATTACCCTTTTGGCGGTTTTCATAGGGGCAAAGGTTTATCCTTTCGGAGACAGAAGTTTTCTTCATATAGACATGTATCACCAGTATTTTCCCATGCTGGTGGATTTCTATAGGGCCATAAAGGGAAGCGGCGTAGGTTCCGGATGTCTCTATTCATGGAATGCGGGCCTTGGCAGCAACATGGTGGCGGAGTATGCCTATTATCTTGCAAGTCCCTTTAATTTTATTGCCCTTCTTTTTCCCGAGAAATATCTTATCGAATTCCAGTCCTATATGGTGGTTATCAAGACCGGCTTCATGGGAGTGACATGCGCATATTACCTGTCAAAGCACTTCGATGTAAAGAGGATGTCGGTGGCATATTTTGCCACTTTCTATGCTTTGTCCGGATATATGGCAGCCTATAACTGGAATGTAATGTGGATTGACGTCATAGTTTTGGCACCCCTTGTGATTCTTGGACTGGAGCAGCTTGTTAAGGAAGGAAAATACAAGCTCTATACCGTTACGCTGGCATTATCTGTTTTCTCTAATTATTACTTAAGCATAATGCTCTGTATCTTTTTGGTGCTTTATTATCTGCTTGTGCTCTTACCTTCGGCCTCAGAAAAGCTGAAGTCTTTCTTTAATTTTGCGCTGTATTCAATTCTCGGCGGTGGCATGGCAGCAGTACTCTTGATACCTACGCTCATGGCGTTGCAGCTTTCCAAGTTCTCAGCGGGCAGCATACCCGATCTGACAGCGGCTTATTTCTCAATATTTGACATGCTGGCAAGACATATGATGGATGTGGCGGTGGAGACAGGACTGGATCACTGGCCCAATATATACTGCTCAGTTGCGGTTCTTTTTCTTATACCACTCTATGTTATATGCAAAAATGTTAACAGGAAGGAAAAAGTGGGGAGACTGAGTCTTCTTCTCTTTATGCTGATCAGCTTCTCATGTAACATTCTTACTTATATCTGGCATGGCATGAACTATCCGGACTCACTGCCCAGCAGACAGTCCTTCCTCTATATACTGCTTGTGATTACGATGTCTTACGAGGCATTCCTCTATATTAAGAATTTTGAAAAGGCCACACTCTACAAGGTCTTTGCGGGAGCGGGCATATTTATCGTCTTATGTCAGAAGCTTGTGACAGATGACGCTTTTTCGGGAGTATCCTTCCTATTGACGGGAGTATTCTTAGCAATATATTCGGTGCTTGTATATATCTACAATCATGGGGAGAAGGCCAAAGAATGCCTTATATGTCTGACGGTTATTGCGGTTATCATAGAAGCCGGCACCAACACTATGCTTACCAGTGTTCCAACCGTTTCAAGAGAGGACTATCTTGAGAATTACGATACATACAACACTCTGTACGAGGAGAATAACAGACTGGCAGAGGGCGAACTCTACAGATTCGAGAATGTGGACAACAGAGTAAGAAACGATGATTCCATGCTCCACAATTACATGTCAACCTCGTTGTTTTCTTCAACTTCAAACGGTTTGGCAGGGAGCTTCTACAAAAACTACGGTATGAGAACCAGCAAGGTCTTCTACTGTCATGACGGTATGACACCCTTAATCAGCGGACTTTTGTCCAACAGGTATCTTTTCTATGAAGAACCTGTAAGCAGAAATGATCTGATGACTTTTATCGACACAGAGGAAAATGTATTGCTCTATGAATACAACAAGTCTCTTCCTTTCGGCTATATGATCCACAATTCGGACACGAAGACTAACGAGCTTGTAAAAGATGAGGCGACCGCTTTTTCCCTTATAGACGGAGACATCCCGGATGAGGATGCGGATCTTAATCCTCTTCAGAGACAGAATGTCCTGGTCAATAATCTGGGAATAGAGGGCGAGCTGTATACATATGTGAATGAGCAATATTCGGGAAGTGAATACGTGTGCTTCCCCGATGAAGCGGGCTATATGTCAGCCTATGCGGATACCAAGAGGATAGCAACCATAAATGCCAAGACTTCCGAAGGGGATAAATCATTTAAAAAGATGAAGAACCCTTACGTTATGAACCTGGGATACTGCGAAGCGGGCGAAGGCATATATATCAACGATGAAGACAAGGAAAAGGACCTTCATCTGACCATGTACAGGATGAATACGGATGTCTATGAAGCAGTGATGGATAAGCTGAGTCAGGACACAATGAAGATAGAATCCTTCTCATCTTCGGAAATCAAGGCCCAGATCACGGCTTCGGAAGAGGGATATCTTATCTTAAGCATGCCTTACGATCCGGGAATTACTGTCTATGTGGATGGGGTAAAAGCGGAAAAAGAACTTTTCTGTGAAATGATGACGGCTGTTTATCTTAGCAAAGGCGACCACGATATAAGAATCAGCTATTTCCCTAAGGGATTCGGCGTAGGAATCGGTGTGAGTCTGCTCTTTGTGGCTCTGTTTGTTTTGCGATGTCTGCTTGAAAAGAAGAAAAGCGTAATCAAAAGTTAATAGTTATTTAATGGATATATGCAGACGCAGTGTGATATATTTGTAGGTGAATCAAGGATATAGGAAAAGAGGGAGATATGTATAACGATCTGTTTAGTATCGGACCGGTAACCGTACACGGATATGGTCTGATGATAGCAATAGGAATAGTTGTTGCTCTGCTGGTGGGAGACAAGAGAGCAGGGAAAAAAGGTCTCAACGGAGAACTTGTATATCCGATGACACTCTTTGCGGTGGTATTCGGTTTCTTTGCGGCAAGAATTCTTTTCATAATAACCGAGTGGAAGAATTTTATTAAAGCTCCCATAGACTATATTACAGGTTCGGGTTTTGTGGTGTTCGGCGGTATTATCGGCGGAATCATCACAATATACGTATATTGTAAGATTAAGAAGGTTAATCCCGTTGATTATATGGACCTTATGGTACCTTCCGTTGCCCTTGCTCAGGGATTCGGCCGTATCGGTTGTTTCCTTGCGGGATGCTGTTACGGAAGAGAGACAGATGCGTGGTGGGGAATCACATTTACCCGCTCACATTTTGCACCCAACGGCGTCAGCCTTATTCCGACACAGCTTATAATGTCTCTCGGTGATTTCATGATCGCCGGACTTTTATTCCTCTATCTCAGAAAGGACAGAAAGAGACTTCAGCCTACTTGTGTCTATATTGCTTTGTACAGTATAGGCAGATTCGGAGTTGAATTCTTACGTAATGATTACAGGGGCAATATCGGTATACTTTCGACATCGCAGTTCATAGGTATATTCACACTTATAGCTGCAGTTGCCGCATACATATTCCTTGTTCCCGTGTTGAACAAGGAGCCTGAGGTCACAGAAGAAGGAGAAAAATAATGGCTTGCTGCGATTCGTGTATCAATTATACATATGATGAAGATTATGAATATTACGTATGCGATATCGATCTTGATGAAGACGAGATGCAGCGCTTTTTGTCGGGTAATAACGAGACCTGTCCTTATTACCAGTTGGACGACGAGTATGCTATTGTAAAACATCAGGCCTTTTAAGCATCTTCGCTAAAAGATCCTGCGATTGGATACTACTATGACTAAGACAGAATTCACAGAACAACTGAGACGAAGTATTTCGGAAGTTAACGACTATCAGTTTGTTAATGACACGGTGAAGTACTACGACGACTATATTGACACCCGCATAAGGAAGGGAGAGAGCGAAGAGAGCGTGCTGGAATCTCTCGGTGATCCCAGACTTATTGCCAAGTCCATTCTGGCAACCAAGGAAGCGGAAGCTGAGGGCGGCAGGAGAGATAGTTATGCGGACAGAGGGGCTTCCGACAGCATGGAAGATCCGGGCAGAAGGACTTTTGTTATTGGCGGAAGAAAGATAGACTTACCCTTATGGGCAGCTAAGCTTATCGGAGGAGCAGGGGCCGTACTGATGGTCATAGTCCTTTTCGTTATAGGTAGGGCATTGCTTCCCATTGTTGTCATAGTGGCATTGTTTGGACTTTTTTATAAGTTCATTAAAGATAATTTTTTGAATTGATATGAGACGTATGGAATTGATGGCACCCTGTCACTTCGGATTGGAGTCGGTGCTGAAGAGAGAGATAACAGACCTTGGATATGATATCACCCGAGTGGAAGACGGAAGAGTTACTTTCGAAGGTGATGAGGAAGCCGTATGCAGGGCCAATATACATTTGCGTACAGCCGAAAGAATCCTTATAAAAGTGGGCGAGTTCGAGGCCACAAGTTTTGACGAGCTCTTTGAAGGAACCAAGGCTTTGCCATGGGACGAGTATATCCCCAAGGACGGAAAGTTCTGGGTTGCAAAAGCAGCCAGTATCAAGAGCAAGCTCTTCAGTCCGTCGGATATTCAGTCCATAATGAAGAAGGCGATGGTTGAGAGCCTTAAGAAGACCTATGGAATAGAATATTTTTCTGAAGATGGCGACTCTTACCCGGTAAGAGTCTTTATTATGAAGGATATTGTGACAGTGGGGCTTGATACAACAGGAGACTCACTGCATAAAAGGGGATACAGAAAGTTCACTGCCAAGGCTCCCATTGCTGAGAATCTGGCCTCCGCTCTTATTATGTTAACCCCCTGGAACAAGGACAGAATTCTGGTGGATCCTTTTTGCGGAAGCGGAACTTTTCCCATTGAGGCAGCCATGATGGCAGCAGGAATCGCTCCCGGCGTTAACCGTGATTTTACGGCTATGGACTGGAATCACATCATAGCGGCAAAAGAGTGGAAAGACTGTTTTGACGAAGCCAGAGACATGATAGATCTTAATGTCGATACAGATATACAGGGTTATGATATTGATGATGAGATGGTGACTATAGCAAGAAAAAATGCTAAAATTGCCGGTGTGGACAAGCTTATCCATTTCCAGAAAAGAGGAGTGGAAGAACTGAGCCATTCGGGACATTACGGATTCATCATCACCAATCCGCCCTACGGAGAAAGAATCGGAGAGAAGGATACAGTGGGTGAACTGTATAAGACTCTCGGTGACAGATATAAAATGTTGGATGACTGGTCAATGTATGTCATCACGGCGTATGAGGGGACAGAGAAGGCTATAGGCAAGAAGGCGGATAAGAATCGCAAGCTCTATAACGGTATGATGCAGACAAGATTCTATTCCTTTATGGGACCCAAGCCTCCTAAGAAGCAGTAAATGAAAAAAACAAAGCTTAATGTCGGATTGACTATATTGTTGATAGTAGTGATTCTTGCAACGGTGGGTGCATATCATTACTTTTTTGTGTACAAGGCTCCGGATGCGGTGTCTTCCCGTAAATTACAGGAGACCAATGAGGCCTATGATTATCTTATGGCCCAGTCCAAGGTGGGACTTGCCTCATATGATTATGTTGTTCTCATTAATCCTTCACACGGCGGAGACGATACGGGAGCAACTCTTGTAACGGACGAAGGCAGACTGAACGAGTCTGATGTGGCATTGGTCATTGCACAGTATGTAAGGACTTTGAATGACGATTCCTCCATAGGCATCCTTCTTACCCGCAATAC
>JAEEGF012210808.1_pt1 | contig 15034 bp, 13 predicted proteins | sample 9134171 | NCBI WGS metagenome assembly JAEEGF01 (sample SAMN16246542, study PRJNA631951) | gut metagenome | biome: gut microbiome; feature: rumen; material: AP-attached | host: Bos | place: Iran: Karaj | collected 2018-10 | reverse complement strand
AGATCGGTAACCGTATAGTACCAGGGATTTTCAGTGTTGGTCTGCTTCAGGCTGTCGATCTGGGAGGCAATCAGCTGCAGCTGCTGTCTGGGACTGGCCGCCGCATCATCGGCAAATGCCGAAACACTCAGCAAAAGCAGCAGGGCCAGTGCAAGGATGATGCTCAGATAGCTTTTTCTTTTCATTGGATTCTCCTTTTCTGTCAGATTTACGCGATATTGGTTTCCTCGGATATAAAAGATTTTAACACGCCGGACGTCATCGTGCAAGAGAATGCAGCAGAAATATCATGATGCATCTGACTGTCCGGGGATTATCAGGCCGCAGCCATGAGCAAGCCGGTTTCGGAAAGGCGTACCGCTTCCAGGCCGTCCGTTGGCAGATAGCTGATCTTTTCTCCTGAACCGGCATCGTTTCTCTGTGCGGCATTCGCAAGGAGCCCCGGAATCAGCCGGATCATATCCGACTTCTCCAGATTCATCAGGTCGACCCACTGTGTGCCGATCAGCACCGTAAGGCCGCTGATTTTTGATCCGCCTGCGGAAATGTTTATAAGCATGTGCAGCGTCAGATAGTCCTCGGCTTCCACCAGAGGAATCTCACCCGTATCGTTTTCTTCCCATGACATCATCTGCAGGAGAAGTCCTTCTCCCCGCAGAACATGCAGCACAGATTCTGCAAATTCGTTGCTCGATTTCTCGTCGTCCACACGGATTTGATTTCCGTCCAGCGTCACATGCTTAAGAATCTCCTGCAGGCTCTCCTCCCATACAGAAGGGTCGCGTCGGCCAAGCATGAGCTGACTGACAAACGCAGATCCAAGTTCTCCAAGCGTCCTGCTGTCCAGCTGAAAAGCGATCATCGACCAGTTGTCATCCTCAAAGGTTTCATTGCCCGGCAGCTTCAGGATGGCCATCTTCTGCCCTTCCGGGAAGCTGACCGGACGCTCAGCCATGTCCAGACGCTCTTCCGCGATTAAGCGGTCAATTGCCTCCCGGTAAACCCCGTTGCCGGAGACATCAGCTGCCCAGTCCAAGAGCGCATGGATCTGACGGTAGTCGGTTTTCGGCGTCATGCCCATGGCGACCGTCATCCAGAAAGAGACTGCCTCTTCATAGCTCATGCCGTGCTCAAGGCACAGCAGCGCGGCAATGCGGTTGAGCAGCGAGGAGTTGGAGTGCACACCGCCGCGGTCATTTGAAGTTTTCGGCACCAGCGTATGCGGCCCGTAGTACAGATCCCAGACACAGGCAGGCTGCTGTTTGGATCGCGGTTCACTCATGCTGCGGATCACATATCCGGCGTTTTCACCCAAAAGCCATTTGCTGTCATCTGTGTCCTGGCAGATATACTCTACCAGATTTCCCATGATATCCGACATGGCCTCGTTGATAGCGCCCTGGTCGTTCTCGTACAGATTTTCATTCATGACAGTGTTTGTAAAGGTATGGGTGTATTCATGTGCCATCACATCCAGACCTTTTACCAGTCCGAGAGGGGTGCCGTTTTCCTTGTACGCGGCATAGCCGAACATCTGATACGCCTCCACACTGCCGATGCTGCAGGCGTTCTCATAAGGGGTATGGCTGCGGTAAGCAAGTCCTTTGAGGATGATAACATCTGTCCCCTGTCCATCCGGGCCGATCCATCCCATATCGGCGTAGAAATCCCAGGCGCGGAGATAGTTATAGTACATGTAGAGGTCTTCATTGTCCCAGCCGCTGTTGCCTGCATCGCTTACCAGATGCAGCGGATGGTCGTCCTGATAAGCCGCTTCGTAAAAATCCGCAACCGCAATCCGGCGATTCACGTCGCCCAGAGCCCATTCTCCGGTTTTCCTGTTTTTCATGACCGGGAGAGTAACCCTTCGGACCCTGCCGTTCATGTCGCTGATTTCGCCTGTAAATTCATCCGCCGTCATGTCTGCAAAGACATCCTGCTTCCGGAACCCGCAGAGCGATTCCTCATCTCCGGGCTGTTTCACGGAAAGCTTGAACAGCCAGGTACCGTCCAGCTTCACATAGTGTGCCAGATAAGGGTAACTCTCCGAATCCGCTCCGCTGTTGCTTGTATATATGACCCACAGAAGCTGCTCGGGGATAATTTCTTCATTTTCGCTCTCAAGGTCAAGCGCTTCCGCCATCCCGGCAGGGCAGCGGATTGTCCTTTCGGAGAATTCGGGAAGCAGTTTTTCGCCGATCGCGTGGCGAAGCACTGCTCTCTACGCTTCTTTCCGGGAGACCGTCGGCGTTCTCTCTTCCGGATTCTCATGATCGTCCGGGAGGATGTTGGAAAAAACGGCCGTCACTTCGTTGTTCTCATCCAGGGCGATTTTCAGTGTGCTGCCGAGAACTGTTTCGCTGTCAGCGATCTCCTGAAAGGACCAGACTGTCTGTCCGTTGATGCCCAGTTTGGACCATAACCGCAGGTCCGTCTCTTCCGTTCCTCCCAGCATGGTCAGCATCTGACAGGCAAGTCCAAAAGCGTCGGCAGCGCTCTCCACCGGTGCAAACGCACTGTTGGGACCGATATAAAAAATCCGGCCGTCTTCTTCCAGTATCTCGGCTCTCGAATCCGCCTTTCTCAAAGCTTCTGTCGTGAGAGGCTGCCGAAGTGCTTCCCGCTTTCTCTCCGCCAGGACAGAGTCCCACTCATCCAGATTCAGGCCGGCTTCCTGCATGAGCTGCTTTTCCCGTTGTATGGAAAGCCGGACGTCGGTCATCCTCTCGCGGTCGTACTCAGATGCTAACGCAGTTTCTGCATTGGCCGTCGGGAATGCTGCCCCCAGCAGGAGCATCAGGCTCAGTGCCATTGTCATCACTTTTTTCATCATGTGCTTACTCCCTCTCCCTTTTCGGCAGGTCTGCCATACATCTCCGCCTTCCGGCTTGACGGCGTCCGCTCCGCCTTCTTTGACAAAGCGAACGGTGTTTTTCCGCATCTTCACAAGGTTTCATTCGTCCCAGATATGCTTTCGCATGTATGCAAACCAGGCTGCAGTCTCCCGATTTTCAGACTGAAAGGACAGCAATTTCTCTGCGAACCCCTGTTCCTTTGCAATCTGCCTGCTGATTGGATAGACCAGCTCAAAAACCAGACAGATGTGTCCTACAAGAAAGTCGATTGCCGTTTTGCGCAGATCCCGACGGACAGCCGTGCGATTCATAAAACACTGCCTCACAGCGTCTGAGACCGCCGCCGTCTTGAGTGCTTCTGTGCTTACATTATAGATCTCCTCCGGCGGTGTGTCGCAGTTCACCCGAAAGATATCGATCTTATCCGCATCGCGCAGGATCTGGCAATAGGTCAGTTCTTTTTCGGTGAGGTCTGCCGGAAGACGATACAGGCTGTGATACGCTACAGCCTTCTCAAGGATTCCTTTATCGGCAGATGAAAGATCCGGAGCAAATGCTTCGAGCAGCCCCTCAGAAAACAGCAGTGCATGGGAAAGCTCAGCGTGATCGATCGACTCCGCATCCACAAAGGTATGATAGCGCTTTACCTGCTCAAATCGGCCGATATCATGAAGCAGTCCGCAGAGCCAGGCCAGGTTCCTTTCTTCGTTGATTGAGGCCGCTATCTTTGCGCATATCCCTGCCACGCGATAGGTATGGTTGATTTTCAGTTTGATTTTCGGGTCAGCAGGATTATACGCTTCCGTATACTTCCGAAACGCCTCTGCCGCTTTGTTTTGATCAAGCCTGTACATGTCTCTCAGAATCAGTCCTTTTACGTCATGAACGGATGCTTTCCGCTTCTTATGCCCGGCTGCTGCTTCACCCTTTCACGTAGACTGTGATTCCGGCATTAACGATCACGATTTGATCTCCGTTGCCGAAATCGTCAATATGGAGTCCGTTCAGCAGCATTCCGCCCGGAACAACTTCTACGTCCACCGTATCCACAATGAGCTGTTTTTTCAGTTCTTCCGGATCAATACCATCCGGGTCCGGTGCTGCGATTTTCAGGCTGACACGCATGCCGGCGTTCAGATCGGAGATGCCCAGCAGATCAACCAGGCCGCACATGCAGCAGTGCGAAACCGCATCCCTGACGGCACGTCTTGCCGCTTCCATGACATCCATGCCGTGCAGATCCACGCCGGTGCCAAACTCAACGAGGTACCTCTTCCACATTATTCTTTTCCGCCCTTTTCCCCGGAGATTTCCTGATAGATGCCGCTGAACTTCCTGACGTTCTCCAGGAGCTCCCGGCTCGGCTCCTCATGACTGCTCGCTGTTTTCAGCACTCCGTGTATGGTCTTGCAGGCTTCCATAAAGTCCTGCGTTGTTTTCCGCAGCCGCTCGGTCAGCTGCTTCATGATGAGATATACCTGAACAGGGTTTTTCTCGATAAGGTCCAGATAGTTGTCTTCGGAATACTGTCTCAGCTCTGCTTCCTCTGAAATCACTACTCCCGAAGCAGATCTCGGCGTGTCCTCTATAAGTTCCATCTCACCGAAGAAATCTCCGACTCCCAGCTCAGCAAGCTTTCTCTCGCCGGCCGATCCGTAATCCTTATAGATCCCGATTGATCCGGAAAGGATCTGATACATCCAGTTTTCACGTGCGCCCTGACGGACAACAACGTCTCCGCGTTTAAACATCATACTATCCATTCGTATACCTCTCTTCTTGAGTCATCTGTACCCGGGCGGGTAACAGAGGCGTAGTCTGCTGCATTGGCTACATTTTCAGTATAAACAAAAATATCATAAATCTCAAGAGGATTCCTGTAGATATGGAATTTTCTGTATTGAAAAAGGTCAGCCCTGATTGTTCTCAGGACTGACCTTTCCGGTTAACGTGTAGAGCTCATCCGAAGTACTGCGGGTAGATGACAAGCTGCTGGCCGACATAGATGACATCCGGGTTCGGGATATCATTCCATTGCTGAATGTCTGCCATGCTGACGCCAAAACGGATCGCAATTCCTGAAAGAGCATCTCCCGGTGCAACCGAATATACGATATAGTCTCCGCAGTCAACATATGAGCCTTTGGCATACTGGCGATAATCTCCCTCTCCGCCGGTAACCTTTTCCATTTCCTGATCCTGGACTTTCACTTCTTCTGACATTTGATCTTCCTCCTTTTCTGATTTCGGTATCTTCACCCGGATCTTATGGTTTCATTATAAGCACAGAACGTCACAGAACAGTCACAGGCTGCAGGCTGCTTTCTCTTGATGCTGCTCCCGTGCCAATGGAAAAACGTCAGAAGGATGCTCTTTAGTCCCTTATTCCGCGTCTTCCCAGTTGTGCCAGACGTTCTGGACATCGTCGTTGTCCTCGAACATGTCCAGCAGCTTCTGCATGTTCTTGATGTCCTCCTCATTGGTGAGTTTGACGGTTCCGTTCTGCGGCAGCATCTCCACCTGCGCCGAGAGCAGTTTATAGCCCTTTTCTGTCAAGGCGTCCGCTACTCCGGCAACATCATCCACCCCGGTATAGACAGTCATGACTTCTCCGTCAGCTTCAAAGTCAGCCGCCCCTGCATCCAGGGCATCCATCATTACGGTGTCCTCATCAAGTTCTTCATCTTCATTGTCAATGACGATGACGCCCTTTTTGTCAAAGGACCAGGAGACGCAGTTTGCAGGTCCCATATTGCCGCCGTATTTGTCGAAATAGTGCCGCATTTCGCCGGCAGTGCGGTTGCGGTTGTCAGTCATCGTCTCGACAATGACCGCCACACCTGAAGGGCCGTAGCCTTCATATACGATTTTTTCGTAGTTTTCGGTATTGCCTGACCCGATCGCCTTGTCAATCGTACGCTTGATATTGTCATTCGGCATATTGGCTGCTTTTGCCTTGGCAATTACGGCAGCCAGTCGGGAATTCGAGCGTGGATCGCCGCCCCCGCCCTCCTTAACCGCAACGATCATCTCGCGTGCGATCTTGGTAAAGGTCTGCGCACGCTTGGCGTCTGCAGCACCTTTTGTTTTCTGGATGTTATGCCATTTGGAATGTCCGGACATTATTCATTTACTCCTTTCGGGTTTTTATAACTGGATGAATCGTTCTTCTCTCCGCAGCCATTCGGGAGAGATTCTTCATTTTTGCCTGGCTGGATTTTTTAACTCGCGGTACATTCTGAGATAGGATTGGTATCTGCTCGCGGATATTTTTCCCTTCTCAACCTCGTTTTTTACTGCACAGTCAGGCTCTTTGTCATGTCTGCAGTCAGGAAAGCGGCATTCCCCCACCGGAAACTCGGGAAAATGCAGAGCCAGCTCTTCACAGGAAAGCTTTGACAGCTGACGGATCTCAAGTGCTGCAAAACCGGGAGTATCCGCAACCCACCCTCCGCCGGGGAAAGGAAAGAGTCTGGTATGACGTGTTGTATGCTTCCCGCGGCCGTGTTTTTCGCTGAGCTCGCCGGTTTCCTGCTTCAGTTCAGGCACAAGAGCATTCAGTAAGCTGGATTTTCCGACACCGGAATTGCCTGTAAAGACGGAAATGCCTCCCATGAGGATGCCCTTCAGTGCTTCAATCCCCTCGCCTGTCAGTGCACTTACGCAGCAGACGGGAAAACTGCAGTTCTTAAACGCAGCAAGGAGTTCCTGACCATCGTTCAGATCCGTCTTGTTCACACATAGCATGAAATCGCAGGCATTCTCACGGGCAACCACACTCATGCAGTCCACCAGAAACGGATCGGTCTCCGGTCGTGCCGCGGAAGCTACAAAAACGATACGGCTGATGTTTGCAAGGTTTGGTCGGATGAAGAGATTCCGGCGTTCGGCAATCGCCGTCAGAATACCGTTCCCGGGGTGATCCCTGTCCCATTCCCAGAACACCTGATCACCGGGTACCGGCTCTGTTCCGTTCAGGCGCAGTTTCCCCCGAGCCCTGCAGAGGACCATCTTTTCTCCTGTCCACACCTGATAAAAACTGCTGATAGCGCTGATCAGGAGACCGTCATTTTCGCTCATGAAGGCTCCTCCGGACCGTCAGAAACCGTCAGATAGATCATACTGTGCTCCTCCGCTGAAGAAAAAGCCTCGACGCTTTGGCCGATAACCGTTCCCGCCATCAGATCGGAATGCTCACGCTGACTCCAGCCATAGCTGAACCCGTTGGCTTCGATCTGCGAGATGGCGGCCTCCTCGGACAGACCAATCAGGTTGGGTACCGGCAGACTTCTTATCGCCGTTCCGCAGCTGACATAGACGTAGATGAGTGACCCGGTGGTAACCTCCAGACCGGCATCCGGATCTGTACGAATGACGCGGTCCCGCTCAATTGCCTCGGAATAGTTGTTAATCACTTCAATATAGAGTCCCACCTGCCTCAGCACGGCGGTTGCCGCACGGTAGTCCATATTGCTGACGTCCGGGACGGTCGCTACGGTATCTCCGATGCTGACGGACAGATTCACCTCCACGCCTCCCGGCGTTATCATGATGCTCCTGCCCGGATTGGGAGACTGAGACAGGATGGTGCCGGGAGCATGTTCCGGATCTACCAGATAGATTACATGAAAGGCGTAGGTTGACTGATATCCCGGGTCTGCAGCAATGGTACTGTAGTCCTGCCCGACAAAATCCGGAAGCGTTACGCGCACAGCCGGCGTAAACAGGTCTTTCAGCCAGAAATTCCAGAGGAAGCTCCCAATGGCCAGCGCCGAAAGAAGCACCAGAAAGCTGCCGAACAGCCATCCAGTCATCCCGGCGTTCTGCCGCAGGAACTGCCTCCTTTTTTTCACGCGTGCCTTTACCTCGGGGTCATTTCCCGGGTCCGGCACATCGATCTCCTCCGGTGATACGCTCTCCCGATCCTCCAGGAAGGCATCGATATCCTCTGTCAGTTCGTCGGCCGTCTGATAGCGGCGGCTCCGGTCGGCGCACATGGCTTTCAGGGTGATGCGCTCAAGTTCCGGCGGGAGGGAGGGATTCAATCCGACCATGGAAGGCGGATCGGCGTTCATGTGTTTTACCGCAATCTCCTGAATGCTGCTGCCAAGATAGGGCTTGCGTCCGGTAAACATCTCGAACATCACAACACCCAGAGAATAGATGTCGCTCCGTGGATCGGGATATTCGCCTCTCGCCTGCTCAGGCGCAATATAATGGATTGATCCGACAGCCTCGCCGTTGCTCTCGTAAAGCTCATTTCCCAGCGCTGCAATGCCGAAATCGGCCACCTTGATCGTACCGTCACGAAGCAGCATGATGTTGTGCGGTTTGATATCACGGTGAATAATGCCGCGGCTGTGTGCATGCGAAAGAGCACGGGCAATCTGGCGGCTGAAGTGCAGCGCTTCGTTCCAGGGAAGCTGGCCCTTCTTCTCCATATACTGAAGAAGCGTGACGCCGTCAACCAGCTCCATCACGATGTATTCAAGCGAATCGCTGTGGCTGACGTCATAGACAGCTACGATATTCGGGTGAGACAGCATGGCAACCGCATGCGACTCGGCACAGAAACGGCTGCGGATGCTTTCATCCTGCGCTGCATCCTCCCGCATGATTTTGACGGCTACGCTTCGGTTGAGGCGTAAATCCGTTGCCTTGTAGACCCAGGCCATGCCGCCTGCGCCGACCAGTGATTGAATCACATATCGCTCGTCCAGGGTCTGGCCGAGCCACTTTTTCATTTCCTGTTCTAACGTTTCCATACGATCATTGACACATTGTCCGGCGCACCGCGCGACAGTGCAAGATCCAGCAGATCCCTGCACGCAGATTCTGCATCCGCGGAATCGACAAGCACAGCCGTGATCTCCTCTTCCGGAACGATGTTTGAAAGGCCGTCCGAGCACAGCAGCAGCGAATCACCGGGTGTAAGGCTGACCGGAAAGATGTCGGCTTCCACCAGGCTTTCAGAACCCAGCGCACGGGTGATCACGTTTTTCTGGGGATGGTGGACAGCCTGGTCCGGGGTGATAATCCCCGCATCCAGCAATTCTTCAACGAGCGAGTGATCTTTGGAGATCTGCCGGAGCACCCGCCGGTGGAGGAAATAGGCCCGGCTGTCGCCGACATTCAGGACATAGCCGCTGCCGTTGCGGCGCATGATAGCCGCAACCATGGTGGTACCCATGCCGGTCAGGTTGTCGCCGAACTGGGAATAGGCAAAGGCAACGCCGTTTGCCTCCTCGCAGGCCTCACGCATAATGCGCGGATAGTCGCTCGGTCGGTTAGAATAATTCGTCAGATGGTTGTACACATAGTTTACGAAAGCCTTGCACGAAAGCTGACTGGCCAGACCGCCCGCATTTGCACCGCCCATGCCGTCGCAGAGCGCAAGAATAACGCAGGACGCTTTCTCACAGTTTTCAATCAGAAAGCTGTCCTGGTTTTCCGTTCTTGTTTTTCCCGGGTCTGTCAAGCCGAAACAGTTCATGTCCGATCCTCTTACATGGTCATTTGAGGCTTAATGATTTTTCATATGATTGCGGCGGAGCTGGCCGCAGGAGGCATCGATATCGCCGCCAAGGCTGCGTCTGACCGTTACATTGACGTTTTTTTCCTCCAGCAGTGTTTGAAAATGCCGGATCACCGAAGGCGAGGACGGCGTCAGACCTCTTTCGGCCACATAGTTCAGCGGGATCAGATTCACGTGAGCCCCGAGCGATCCGGCAAGGCGGGCCAGCTGCTCAGCCTGTCGGTCCGAATCGTTGACACCGTCGATCATCGCATATTCGAAGGACAGGCGTCGTCCGGTCCTTTTGACGTATTCTCTGCAGACCTCCGTCAGGAGCGCTATCCCGCAGTTGGAAGGCATGATCCGGGAGCGGGTCTCATCGTCCGGCGCATGCAGGGACACCGACAGCGTGATCGGAAGTTCCTCCTCGGCAAGACGCCGGATTCCCTCGGGCAGGCCGCAGGTCGATGCCGTAATGTGGCGCAGGCTGAGATTTCTGCCTTCCGGGTGGCTGACCAGACGCAGGAAGCGGATCACATTATCCAGATTATCCAGCGGCTCTCCGATGCCCATCAGCACGATATTCGAGATTTTGACATTGTTTTCCAGTTCTGTGAACAGCACCTCATCCAGCATTTCACCCGCCGTCAGCGAGCGGATCAGCCCCCCGATCGTTGAGGCGCAGAAAGCGCAGCCCTGTCGGCAGCCGACCTGGCTGGAGATGCAGACGGAATTGCCGTAGCGATAACGCATCAGAACCGTCTCGACACAGTTGCCGTCCTGAAGGCCCCACAGGAATTTTCCTGTTCCGTCCAGTGCGGAAGTCTGTGCCCTGAGGAGCACGGGCGCTGTCAGGCTGAACTGCTGTGCCAGCGTTTCGCGCAGCTCTTTCGGGAGATTGCTCATCCGGGAGAAGTCGCGTACACCCGCTTTCAGCCAGCTGCTGATCTGTTTTGCGCGAAAGGCCGGCTGGCCGAGAGAGACGATCTGTTCCTTCAATTCTTCCGGAGTCAGAGACAGGATATCCGTCATGGCTGTTTCCTCAGTTTTGCGGCAAAGAAGCCGTCATTTCCGTTCTGCTGCGGCCATGATCGCATGATCCCCTCTTTGCAGAGTTCCGAAGCCGCCGAACTGGTATCTGGAGAATAGTCTGCATGCCTGCCGAGGAAATCGCAAACCTGGTCTTCATCCTCTTCCCGAAGTACCGAACAGGTGGAGTACAGCAGCAGGCCGCCGGGCTTCACATAACGGGACAGATTGTTCAAAATCGCCTGCTGGATCGGGAGCAGTGAGAAAAGCTCTTCCTCTTTCTTCTCCCGGATTTCGGGATGCCGGCGGATGATGCCGGTGCCGGTGCAGGGCACGTCCGCCAGAACGCAGTCAAACCGCCCCTCCCAATCCGGGCGAAAAACAGCGGCATCCTGCAGGCAGACTGCGATGTTCATCTGCATCCGTGAGAAGTTTTCACGGCATCTTGCAAGCCGCTTTTCACTGATGTCACAGGCGGTAACCTCGGCCCCGTCCAGCGCGGCGGCCATGCTCTTGCCGCCGGGCGCCGCGCAGGCGTCAAGGACACGCATGCCGGGCGCAAGGCTGCAGATCCGAACTGCCGCGCGTGCAGCATCGTCCTGCACATAGAAAAATCCCTCATCATAGCCGGGAAGCGCCGCCGGGTCGCAGGAGCGGATCAGGACCGAGTCCAGCTCCCGGTTCAGGTCCAGAACCGCAATCCCCTTTTCTTCCAGCAGAGCGAGATAGGCGTCCGTGCCGCATCTCTGCGTATTCAGCTGCAGACGCAGATCCGGACGGACCTGGTTTGCGGACAGAAACGCCTCGGTAAAACTCTCGCCGAAATCACGCACCAGACGCGAATAGACCCAGTCGGGATGACTGTATCGGACGGCGGGTTCCCGGATGGCAATCCGATCCTTCCCGCGGGACAGATTCCGCAGGACCGCGTTGACAAAACCGGCGGCAAAGGAGCATTTCTGCAATCTGCAGAGAGAGACCGCGTCGTTTACCGCAGCCGAATCCGGCACCCTGTCGAGAAACAGGATCTGGAAGGCGGACATTCTCAGAATCTCCCGGACCGCGCATTGAAGCTCCCGAACGCCGGTCCGGACATGGCTGTCCAGAACCGCGTCGAGGAAACGGCCGTTCTGAACCGTGCCGAAGGCGATCTGATCGGCAAGGCGGCGGTTTTCGGGCTGCTCGCAGCTTGCGTTCAGGAGCCTGCCGTCCTTCCGATAGCGCAGCAGGATCCGCAGCGCATCCGATCTAGCCGGGGAAACGGCCGGCGATGCGGAAGAGGTCTCTTTTCGGAAGCGGCGGTCAAGCGGCGATTTCATGGATTGAGCGGGTGGCCGCGCAGATAATCGGCGGCGGACATGCGCTTTTTCCCGGGCGCCTGCAGTTCGTTAATAAATAAACAATGTCCGTCGCCGCAGGCGACCTCGATCCCCTGTTTGCCTGCAGACAGCACTTTCCCCGTTGTCTCGGCGTTGTAACGGTCGACGGTTCGGTCGCTGTACGCGGCAGAGAAGACCTTGACGGTGGTTCCGCCGAGCTCCATGGTCGCACAGGGCCAGGGCTGCAGGCCGTAAATCCATTTGACGATTTCCCGTGCGGATTTTGTCCAGTCGATGGGCGACATGCTTTTATCCAGGCGGGTCACATAGGTCGCCTCTTCGGGGTTCTGCGGCGTGCGGGGCGCAGTGCCGCTGTCGAGATCCCGCAGCGTGCGCGACAGCAGACCGGCGCCGATCAGCTTCAGGCGGTCATAGAGCTCGCCCGAGGTCTCGAACTCACCGATCTCGGTCTTCTCGGTATAGATGATATCGCCGGCGTCCATATCAGCCACCAGATGAAAGGTCGTGACGCCGGTCTCGCGGTCGCCGTTCAGCACGGCCCACTGGATCGGCGCGGCGCCGCGGTACTTCGGCAGGATGGAGCCGTGAAGGTTGACTGCACCGAGCCGGGCAGACGCGAGCACCGTATCGGGAAGGATCTTCCCGTAGGCCACAACGGCAATGATGTCGGCTGAAAAAGCCCGCAGCTGATCAACGACCTGTTCATCCCGGAAGGTCGTCGGCTGGATGACCGGGATACCGTGCTCGAGCGCACAGGCCTTGACCGGAGAGACAGAAAGCTCCATCCCTCTCCCCTTCGCTTTGTCCGGCTGGGTATAGACGACGCAGATCTCAAAGCCGTCGGCAATGAGCCGCCGGAGCGAGGCCTCGGCAAAGTCGGGGGTACCCATAAAGACGACACGCATCTCAGTCGGTCTCCTCCTCGCTGCTGTCTTCGCCGCTTATGGCCTTGATCTCTTCCTCGGTGAGCATGCGCTCAGCCTTGTCGGTGAAGACAATGCCCTCAAGGTGGTCGACCTCATGGCAGAAGCAGCGGGCGGTCAGGCCTTCGCCGGTGACCTCAAAGAAGTTGCCGTTGCGGTCTTGGGCGCGTACCGTCACTTTGGCCGGGCGCGTAACGATGCCGAATTCGCCGGGGACGCTGAGACAGCCCTCTGCCTCATGCTGTTCGCCCTCGGCGGCAATGATCTCGGGGTTCAGAAGCTCGATCACATACGGCTCCTCCCCCTCGGGGACATTGGTCTCCAGGACCAGCACCGCGCGGCGCAGCACACCCACCTGGGGTGCGGCAAGGCCGACGCCGTCGGCGTTTGAGAGCGTCTCGTGCATGTCGTCAAGCAATTGGAAAAGGCGGTCGTTGAAGGCGGTGATCGGCCGGCATTTTTTGTGCAGGCCGGGGTCCTCGTCCGTCAATATTTTTCTCAGAGCCATAGAAAAACTCCTTCAGAGTAAAATAGGATGTCGGGACGGTCAGTCCGTCGGGTCGTTGTCGATGTAAAAGCTGACTTTGCGCATTTCTCTGTCCCGGCTGCAGGCGCTCAGGGCGGCGGAGAGAATCCGCCGAGTATTCCTGGTCGCACGGCAGCTGAGAAACAGGCGGTAACGGTAGCGGTCACTGATCTTCACCACCGGGAAAGGTACGGGTCCGAGAATCTCGACCCCGTCCTCGGGAGAAAACATGCCCTGCAGCATGGTTTTTGCCTTCATGAGCGCAAGGATCACCCGCTGCTCATCGGGGCCCGAGGCGGAAAAACCGATGCGGTCGGAAAAGGGCGGGGCATGCTGGAGGCGGCGCATTTCGATCTCCTGCCGGTAAAAGGACTCGTAATCCTGCCGGGCCGCAAGGCGGATGATCTCGTTATCGGGCGTGAAGGTCTGGATATAGGCCTCGCCGCTTTTCTCGCCGCGGCCGCAGCGCCCGATCACCTGGGTCAGCAGAGAGAAGGTATGCTCGCCGGCACGGAAGTCGCTGCAGTAAAGGCTCTGATCGGCGGAAAGGACGCCCACCAGCGTCACATTGTCGAAGTTCAGGCCCTTGGCAATCATCTGGGTACCGATCATGAGGGGGATCTTCTCGTCGGTAAAGCGCTGAAACAGCTGACGGTGGGAGACCGCGGCATTCACGGAATCGGCGTCAACGCGCAGAATCCCGGTGTCCGGGAAAGCCCTGCGCAGTTCCTCCTCGGCCATCTGGGTTCCCGCGCCGAGGAAGCGAAAGCTCCCGCCGCATTCGGGACAGACCGGCGGCAGCGGAATGCTCTTGCCGCAGTAGTGGCAGATGAGCCGACGCCGGTTGGCATGCCAGGTCATGGAGACCGAACAGTGATCGCAGCGATAGGTATAGCCGCAGACACTGCAGGCAACCACCTTGCTGCTGCCGCGGCGGTTCAGGAACAGGATGGACTGTTCCCCGCGCTCGATGCGCTGCAGAATCGCCTCCCGGAGCGGAACGCTCAGGAGAGAGCCGTTGCCGCTGCGGAGCTCCTGCTTCATATCGACCAGATGCACCGCCGGCAGAGGTTTCAGATTGTAGCGCTCGTGCAGGCGAAAGAAGCCGTATTCCCCCGTCTCCGCGCGCCAGCGGCTGCCGAGGTCGGGGGTCGCCGAACCCAGCACCAGAGTTGCCTGATTCTGATGGCATCGGAATCGGGCGATATCCCGGGCATGGTAACGGGGATTCGTCTCGGAGCGGTAGCTGTCCTCCTGCTCTTCATCCATCAGGATCAGACCAAGATTCTGTACGGGAGCAAACACCGCACTGCGCGTGCCGATGACAAGGCGCGCAGCGCCCCGCTGGATACGCTTCCACTCGTCACAGCGCTCGCCGGAGGAAAGGCCGCTGTGCATGACGGCAACCTCGTCGCCGAACCAGGCGCTGAAGCGGGCAAGCATCTGCGGCGTCAGGGAGATCTCGGGCACAAGCAGGACCGCGCCCTTTCCCTGCCGCAGGCATTCTGCGATCAGGTGGGCGTAAATGCTGGTTTTGCCGCTTCCGGTCACGCCGGAGAGCAGCGAAACCCGGCTTTCACCGCAGCCGAGTGTTTCGAGGAGGTCCTGAAAGACCGCCTCCTGCTCGTCATTCAGCGTCGGCAGGGGCATTCTCTCCACACTCTCTGTCTGCGGACGGCGGAGGACCTCCTGCTGAAAGATCTCGATGAGGCCAAGCTCACGGAGCCGATTCAGCGTCGGGCGGCCTGCGCCGGTATGAGAGAGGAGATCGGAAACGGAAAGCAGCTCAAAGCTGCAGAGCAGATCCAGGATCTCCGCCTGTCGGGAGGAGCGCCTGCGCCTTTCCC
>JAEEGF010714464.1_pt1 | contig 15035 bp, 9 predicted proteins | sample 9134171 | NCBI WGS metagenome assembly JAEEGF01 (sample SAMN16246542, study PRJNA631951) | gut metagenome | biome: gut microbiome; feature: rumen; material: AP-attached | host: Bos | place: Iran: Karaj | collected 2018-10 | reverse complement strand
ACGAGGGCTATGTGATTCCCGGTGACGATCCCGAAGTGAAGATTGGCGACGTTGACAATGACGGCGAGGTAGGCATCTCGGACGTTAGCGCCCTGTGCGACTACCTGCTCAATGGTGACGCCACCGGCCTCAACCTGCAGGCAGCCTACATTGACGATGATAACGAGATTGGTATTTCGGACGTGAGCGAGCTGATTGACATGCTGCTGAACAAATAACCGATAACCGAACGACAACAAACCCCGATAACTGTAGGGACGCGAAAATGCGTCCCTACTTTTTTATTGTACTCCTGGGCAAAGTTTCGGAAATAATGATTACCTTTGCAGTTTAGACAAATCTATACGAGGATATGAGTACCGGCAATATAATACGCTTTGTGTGCATCCTGCTCCTGTGGGTGGGATTGTGCTGGATTTTGCTTGAACGTGCTGCCCGCATCGACTTCATGGTGATTTTTAGCATCGTGGCATCGGGCATCATTGTGTTTGTACCCCTCTACAAGAAGTACGTGAAAAAGGACTCTGACAAGTAACCATGACAACAAAACCATATATCCAAGAACACTGCCCGCTGCTGGCGCAAATCGACACACCTGCCGACCTGCGCAGACTGGACATTGACCAGTTGCCCCAGGTGTGCCAGGAGCTGCGACAATATATGATACACGAACTCTCGAGCAACCCCGGCCACTTCGCCTCGAGTATGGGCGCCGTGGAAATCATCGTGGCGTTGCACTATGTGTTCAACACACCCGATGACCGCCTGGTGTGGGACGTGGGCCATCAGGCCTATGCCCACAAGATATTGACCGGTCGTCGTGACCAGTTTGACGACAACCGCAAGCTTGACGGCCTGAGCGGTTTTCCCAATCCCGCCGAGAGCGAATATGACACGTTCACTGCAGGCCATGCCTCCAACTCCATCTCGGCAGCGCTGGGAATGGCGATTGCCGCTGAGTTGCAGCATAACCCCACCCGCAAGGTGGTTGCCGTCATCGGTGACGCCAGCATCAGCGGCGGATTGGCCTTTGAGGGGATCAACAATGCCACGACCAATCCTAATAACCTGATTATCGTGCTCAACGACAATGACATGGCGATTGATGCCAACGTGGGTGCATTGAGCGGCTACATGAGCGACCTGCACACGTCGCACCGCTACAACAAGCTGCGCTACAAGACCTATCAGTTCCTGCGCCGTCACAACGTCATCAACGATAACCGCAGGGGACTGATCATGCGCTTCAGCAACGCGTTGAAGTCGCTGTTCTCGGGCCAGCAGAACATCTTTGAGGGTTTGAACATCCGCTACTTCGGCCTGTACGACGGGCACGACGTGAAGCGCCTGGTCAAAGTCTTCAGGGAAATCAAGGACATGACCGGCCCCAAACTGGTGCACGTGCGCACCGTCAAGGGAAAAGGCTTTGCTGCTGCAGAGGCCGACCCCGCCACATGGCACGCCCCCGGCAAATTTGACGAGGAGACCGGTGAACGCGCCAAGGGCGGCAAGGGCGGTCCCATCAAGTACCAGGACGTGTTCGGCAAGACACTTGTCGAGCTAGCTGAGAAAAATGACAAGATTGTCGGTATCACCGCTGCCATGCCCAGTGGCACATCGATGTCGATGATGCTTGAGGCCATGCCCACACGCGCGTTTGACGTGGGCATCAGCGAGGGCCACGCTGTGACGTTTGCAGGTGGTCTGGCCAAGGACGGCATGCACCCTTACTGCGCCATCTACAGTACCTTCCTGCAGCGCGGCTACGACTCCATCATCCACGATGTGGCCATCCAAGGACTGCCGGTGACCTTCTGCATCGACCGCGGAGGCATCGTCGGCGAGGACGGCGTGACACACCACGGTCTGTTTGACCTGGCCTACCTGCGCTGCATCCCGGGTATGGTGGTAGCCTCGCCCATCAACGAGCACGACCTGCGCAACCTGATGTTCACGGCCCAGCAGGACGGCATGGGCCCGTTTGCCATCCGCTATCCGCGCGGCAAGGGCGTCATCGCCGACTGGCACAACGAGATGCAGGTGCTGCCCGTGGGCAAGGGACGCCGCATGAGCGAGGGCGAAGGCGTTGCCGTGCTGAGCATCGGGCACATCGGCAACGAGGTGATTGAAGTGGTGAACCGTCTGGCCGAGCAGGGCATCAAGGTGGGGCACTATGACATGATTTATGTCAAACCCATCGATGAAGAAATCCTTGATGAGGCCACCAAGCGTTACCACAGCATCATCACTATCGAGGACGGTACCGTGATGGGCGGCCTGGGCTCGGCTGTCGCCGAGTGGCTTACCCGTCATGACCGCACGACGCGGCTGCGCATGCTGGGCGTGCAGGACGAGTTTGTGCATCAGGGCACAGTCGCCCAGCTGTATGAGCGGTGCGGCATGGACGCCCAGTCGCTTGAAAAGACCATCCTGTCATTGATGCAGAAGGAATAGAAAGAGATTGATCACTAATGAAATAAAAGAATAAGAGATGAGAATCGTAATCGCCGGTGCAGGAGAAGTGGGCACCCATCTAGCCAAGATGCTCAGCGACGAGGAGCAGGACATCATCGTCATGGACGTTGACAACCGCAAACTCGAACCGCTCGAGAACTACAACCTGCTCACCCATCAGGGCAGCGCCATCTCGTTCAGCGACCTGAACGCGATCAAGACAGGCGTGTGCGACCTGTTTATCGCCGTGACCAAGAGCGAGGCACGCAATATCCTGGCCTGTTCCATGGCCAAGCGCCTAGGAGCGAAGAAGACCGTTGCCCGCATCGACAATGACGAGTTCTTCAACGAGCGCTACCGTACGCACATCTCCAACCTGGGCATCGACCACTTTATCTATCCCGAGATGCTGGCGGCCAAGGAGATTGCCCGCGCACTGAAGCGCACCTGGGCGCGCAACTGGTTTGAACTGTTTGACGGCGAGCTGATTGTCGTGGGTGTAAAAATCCGCAACAACGCCCGTATCGTCAACCAGATGCTCAGGGATGTGTCCAACATCAGCCACTTTCTGCACGTGTCGGCCATCAAGCGCAACCGCGAGATTATCATCCCTCGCGGCGATGACCGCGTGATGGAGAACGACATCATCTACATCGCCACCACACGCGACCACATCGACGAGGTGCGTGAGGTGTGCGGCAAGAAAGATACCCCGGTGGACAACGTGCTCATCGTGGGCGGCAATGACATCGCCGAGCAGCTCCTCAAGAAACTGGGCAAGACCGTTGACATCAAAATCATCGAGAGCGACATGGAGCGCTGCGACGAACTAGCCCAGCGTTATCCCAACTGCAAACTGGTGCAGGGCGACTTCCGCGACTCGGAACTCAACGAGGAAGAGAGCGTGAGCTACTATGACGCCTTCATCGCCTTGGGCGAAAACAGCGCTGTCAACATGATGGCCTGCATGATTGCCAAGACCAACGGCGTGCCCAAGACCATTGCCCAAGTTGAGGACATCCAGTTCATCAACGAGGCTGAGGCTCTCAACATCGGCACCATCGTGAACAAGAAACTGCTGGCATCGAGCCGCATCTACCAGATCATGATCGATGCCGACGAGGACAATGCCCGCTGCCTGTCGCTGGCCGATGCCGAGGTGGCCGAGATCATTGTTGAGGAAGGTGACCGCGTAACCCGTGCCGACGTGAAGGACCTGAAACTGAGCCGCGACTTCACGATTGCCGGCCTTGTGCGCGACGGCAAGGGACAACTCGTTGATGGTAACACCCGCATCATGCCGGGTGACCATGTGGTGGTCTTCTGTCTGCAGGGTGCCATCCACAAGCTCGACAAGTATTTCTCGTGATACCGTCATCGTAGTTCATGTAAAGAATCATAAAACACTGACAACCGCAAGCTAAAGACAAAAGCAACAGACACCATGTCACGACTAGCGAACCAGAATATCAACTTTGCCATCGTGCTGCGCATGCAGGGCTGGCTGCTACTCATTGAGGCGGCATTCATGCTGCTGCCGCTTGCCGTGTCGTGGTGGTTTGGCGAGTCCACAGCGATGCAGGCGTTCATCTACAGCACCCTCATCACTGCCGGTGCCGGAGCCGGAATGGCATTCGGCATCAAGCCGCGCAGCAAGTCGATGCACAAGCGCGAGGGCCTGATGCTCACAGCCATCATCTGGGTATTCTTCTCGTTATTCGGCATGCTGCCCTACCTGCTGTCCTACACGTTCAACAATGTGACCGACGCATTCTTTGAGACGATGGCGGGCTTTACAACAACGGGGTCAAGCGTTATCCGCTATGTTGAGGAAATCCCGCGTGGAGTGCTCTTCTGGCGCGCGATGACACAATGGATTGGCGGAATGGGAATCATCCTGTTCACCCTTGCCGTCATTCCCATGCTGAACCAGAAAGGCGGTATCGCCCTGTTTAATGCCGAGGTGACCGGCATCACCCATGAGCGCTTCAGGCCGCGCGTGAGCCAGACGGCTAAGGACCTGTGGCTCATCTACATCGGGCTGACGGCACTGCTCACCGTGCTGCTGTTCCTGGGTCCGATGGACTGGTTTGATGCCGTGTGCCACGCCATGACCACGACCTCGACCGGCGGCTATTCCACCAAGAACATCGGCCTGGACTACTGGCACTCTAGTTATGTCTTCATGATGGTGATCATCTTCATGTTCATCGGCGGCATCAGTTTCTCGCTCATCATCGCCGTGGGACGTGGCAATTTCAAGCGTGTGACCAAGAACAATACCCTGCGCTGGTATTGCATGACTACGCTCATCACCACAGTTGCCATCATGGGCTATATGGCCTACATGGGATTCCTTGACACGAATAGCGACAGATTTATCTACAGCGCGTTCGACACATTGTCGGCCATCACATCAACAGGCTTCTCGACGTTTGACTACGAGGACAGTGGCGAGTTTGTCACTGTGGTATTGATGGTGATGATGTTCTTTGGCGGCATGGCAGGCTCCACCTCGGGCGGTGCCAAGATGGACCGACTCATCGTGCTGCTGAAAAATACAGCCAACGAGTTCTACCGTGTGCTGCACACCAACTCGGTGCGCGCCGTCCATGTCGATGGCAAGCCCGTACCCAACCAAGTGGTCAACAAAGTGAACACCTTCTTTACGGTTTATATCCTGATTATCATGGTCGTGGCACTGTACCTGACATTCTATGGCATACCGGTGTTTGACGCCATGTATACTTCCATGTCGGCCATCAGCAACGTGGGCATCGGGCACGGAGTAACTGGTGCCAACGGCTCGTGGGTTTCTCTGCATCCAGGCGCCAAGTGGGTACTTGCCTTCGAAATGATGGTGGGCCGTCTTGAGTTGTTCACCGTGCTGGTTGTCTTCACCCGGTCGTTCTGGAAAAAGGACTAATGCCTTCTCGCTTGTCCCCCATGCACTCGTGCCACATTTTTCCACCAGTTTTTCCCCAGTGTAGCCTTCATTGGGGCTGAAAAGTCTGGAATTCACGTTTGCAAAGTAGTACAAGACATCGGGAGAGCAATCGTAATTAACTGAAAATGAGATATCGGAAAAAATATTTAAAAAAAAGTACGGGATTTGCAATCGCAAATCAATTTTATTTTGTAATTTTACACCCCCAAATTAATCGATAGCAAAAAAGATGAAGAGCAAAGGAACACGCAGCCGTAAAACCAACGACAATCAGCAGGGAGACTTCAATCCCGACATCAGTGCCATCAAACAGTCAAATGACTATATCCGTTCGCAAGAGGCAGAACGAGGCATCGAGAACAGTCAGAAAACCCGATGGCAACGCTTTAAGGCGTTCTTCCAGAACGGAAGGATGCGCTTTGCCACGGGCATTGTGATGCTGTTTACCGGCATCTATCTGCTCATCTCATTCCTGTCCTATTTCCTATCGGCAGGCATGTCGGACCAAAACCGGGTGGACAACTACTCGGTACTCGAGAATGCACAAGTGCGCGAGCAGATCCGCAATGCAGGTGCGGCCGTGGGAGCCTCGCTTAGCGATTTCTTCATCCAGAACGGCGTGGGTGTTGCCGCATTCATCATTGTGGTGTGGTTCCTCACGCTGGGCATGCGGCTTATCCGCAAGGACAAGAAGGTGCACTTTTTCCAGTTCACCTTCATCAGCCTGTTCAGCATCCTCACGTTCTCGATGGTCGTGGGAGCTGCCACCTATTTCATGAAGCCAATCACCTTCTTCCCGCTGGGCGGCTACATGGGATTCTTCATCAACAAGTGGCTATTGGGCCTTATGGGCATGTATGGCATGATTGCCGTGAACCTGATTGTGTTGATGATATGGGTGTTCCTGACCTACCAGACCATCATGGCTATCGTCAACCAAGTGAAGAACGAAATTGAGAAGAAACGCAGCCGCAGCAAGGAGGAAACCGAGAAAGTCGTCAGCCAGCCTGGCGAATCCAGCTTCCTGGGTGGTGAACAGCGTATCGAGGACATTAGGGGGAATGATGACTCCCGTGATGAGGGCCCTGCACCCCAACCGAGGCAGCGCCGTCTGCGTGCACGCGGCAATGATGCGACTCCAGGCAACAATGGAGAGGCTGCCCGATTGAGGCCCATCGCAGCCAGCACCGAGGTGAGCAACCCTCACGACCCGACCGGCGAATACCGTCACTACCACTTCCCCACCCTGGATCTGCTGCAGGACATCCGCATGAATCCCAACAGTGTGGACAAGCAGGAGCAGGACGAAAACAAGGAGCGCATCCGTGACACGCTCAACAAGTATGGCATCGAGATCAAGGACATCATGGTTCATGTGGGTCCCACGGTGACACTGTTTGAGATTGTGCCGCAGGATGGTGTGCGCGTGAACAAGATACGCGGTCTCGAGGACGACATCGCCCTCAGTCTGGCAGCACTTGGCATCCGCATCATCGCGCCCATGCCTGGCCGCGGCACTATCGGCATCGAGGTGCCCAACCGTGACCCGCAGGTGGTTCCCATGCGCGAGGTGCTGGGTTCCAGAGCCTTCCAGGATTCGCGCGCCAAGCTGCCTATGTGCCTGGGCTGCACCGTCAGCAACGAGGTATTCATTGCCGACTTGACCAAGATGCCTCACTTGCTGGTTGCAGGTGCTACCGGTAAAGGTAAATCGGTGGGTCTGAATGCCATCATCACGTCGCTGCTCTACAAGAAAGGCCCGTCGGAGTTGAAACTGGTCCTCGTTGATCCCAAGCGTGTTGAGTTCAGCGTGTATGCTGACCTTGAGAAATACTTCTTCGCCAAAGCCCCCGGAGAGGAGAAAGCCATCATCACCGACACCGACCGTGTCATCAAGACGCTGAACTGCCTGGTGCAGGAGATGGAGGACCGCTACAAGGTGTTCGAGGAAGTGAAGGTGCGCAATGTGAGCGACTACAACGACATGTGGCGTCGTGAGCTGCGTGAAGTGCGCGACGAGCATGGTGAAAAGAAATACCAGTACATGCCTTATATCGTGGGCATCATCGATGAGTTCAGCGACATGATCATGACCGCCGGCAAGGAGGTCGAGACACCGCTGGTGCGCATCGCCCAAAAGGCCCGTGCCGTGGGTATCCACATGATTATCGCTACCCAGCGCCCGTCGTCCAAGGTCATCACCGGTCTGATCAAGGGTAACTTCCCCGGCCGCATCGCGTTTGCCGTAGCAGGCCGCGTGGACAGCCAGATCATCATCGACCGCACCGGAGCCCAGCAGCTCATCGGACGCGGTGACATGCTGTTCCAGATTGACGGCGAGTTGACGAGGTTGCAATGTCCGTTTGTTGACACGCCCGACATCGTGCGCATCTGTGACTACATCAAGGAGCAAGAGGACAACGACCGCGATATCGACCACGAGATTCCCTACATGCTACCTGAGTATGTGGGCAACAACGAGGACGGCAGTGGCAGCGATGCCAACGTGGGCAACGTCAAGGACCGCGACCCGCTGTTCGAGGAGGCTGTGCGCTTCGTCGTGATGAGCAACACCGCCAGCACGTCATCGCTGCAACGCCGCTACGAGATCGGCTACAACCGCGCCGGCCGCCTGATGGACCAGATGGAGCATGCCGGCATCGTCGGCCCCGCACAGGGCAGCAAGCCCCGCCAGGTGCTCGTCAGCCCGATGGACATCGACCAATTGTTTACCAATTGAATTAAACTTGTGGCCGTGAAAGGCATCTAATGACAAAAAAGTACAGCAATGAAAAAATTAGTTGTTCTCATATTCATCTTCAGTGCCATTGCGGCCATGGCCCAGACACCATCGACCATGCTGGACAAGTGCGTTGCTGCCATCAACGCCCACGGCGGCGTGACAGCTAACTACACGGTGACCACATCACAGGGCACCAGCAAGGGCACAATTACCATGCTGGGCAACAAGTTCCGCATCATCTCGCCCGAAGCCAAGTGCTGGTATGACGGCAAGACGCAGTGGTCCTGGTCACCGGCAACCGAAGAGGTCAACATCACCAATCCCACGGCCGACGAACTGCAGATGACTAATCCCATGGCGGCTGTCAGCCATCTGAAAGCCGACTTCAACATGAAACGCGCTAAGGCCAAGACGCCCAAGACCTATGTCATCAAACTCACGCCCAAGAAGAAAGACAACATCAAAACCTTGTGGCTCTACTTTGACGAGACGACGTCGCTGCTGCGTACGGCACGGTTTGAAATGAAAGACAAATCGGTGTGCACCGTCCGTATCTCCGACTACAAACACGGATCACAACCTGCGAGCACATTCACCTTCAACAAGTCGATGGTGCCAGCGGGAACACCGGTGGTAGACCTTCGATAGATTGCAGGACAAAATTCATTGGTTTTTACCCGAAATCATTAAAAACGGCTGAGAATGTTTCACTATCTGATTGGCCCCGCTGTGGGTGCTGTCATCGGCTGCTTTACCAACTATATCGCTATCCGCATGATGTTCAGGCCCCATACGGCCAAGTATTTCATGGGAATACATATCCCGTTCACGCCCGGCATCATTCCTAAGGAGAAAAGCCGCATTGCCTCGTCGATCGGCAAGGCCGTGAGCGAGAATCTGATGAACCGCGAAGTGCTCGAGAAGAATCTGCTGAGCGACGAGATGCTGAGCAAGATGGATGACGCCATCAACGAGTTTGTCACCACCCAAGGCGCCAACGACGAAACCATCGAACAGTTTGCCGCCCATTATCTGCCTTCCGAGGACATTGCGGTCATGCGCGAGAACACCACGACAGGCATGGTCAAAATGATTGCCGGCAAGCTGCAGGACAGTGCCCTGGGTGATAATATTGCCCACATGGCTATCGAGCATGTGATGGAGAAAACACGCAACAGCATTGCCGGACTGCTGGGGGCTGACAAGATTGTGAACGCTGTCGCTAAGCCTCTCGAGTCGTTGCTGGCCAAACACATCAACGAGATTCTGAAGAACAATTCCCAACAGATGGTCGAGAATCTGGTCCAGACCGAGACCGACCGGCTGATGGACATGACCATGAGCGACCTCATCAAGGGGCATGACGAGCAGGTGGCACAGATCAAGAGCGGCATCTTCAGCGCTTACCGTGTCATCATCACCGAGCACCTGCCTCGCATCCTGCAGGACATCAACATCAGCGCCATCATCGAGGACCGCATCAACGACATGGAGATGGCGGAGGCCGAAAAGATCATTCTCGACGTGATGAGAAAGGAACTGCGCGCCATAGTCTGGCTGGGCGCCCTCCTAGGCAGCATCATGGGCACAGTCACCTCATTCGTGTAAACCCAGCAGCAACAAACATATAGTAACGCCTGCATGACCATTATTGAGCGGTCATGCAGGCGTTGCTTATTAGTAGAATTAAAATTTACTCGTCGGTATCGTCCTCAAAGAACACACGATCTTTTTCCTTTTCATACCTTGTGCTCTTCAATCCCCAGTGATAGAAGTACAAAGGTGCAAAACGATAAATCTTCTCTCCTGAGATGGGATGTTCAGCCACTATACCGCTAGCGTAGAGCATCAGTTTTAGATCCTCCCCTGTCTTAGCAGCGATAAAATCGCTGTAACTGTCCATTACGAGGTTAATCAGCGCATTGAATTCGATCTCACGTAATGTCTTCCTACGATAAGGCTTTCCCTTGTCACTCTGGAGCACATCACGGAACTTTATCAAATCCTTGCTGAATTCTTCGCGCGTCAAGTCATCGAAATACTGTTGAGCTGCGAGAGTACGCACTTCTCGGTTGGCATAATCCTCAGGAGCAATTAACCATTGTACATAGCGATTTGGGATAATCCTAGCTAAGGACCTTTCAATTGCATTTCGATCTAGAGTGGTAATAAACGGACGCAAGCTATAAGTACGGCCATCAGCATTAGCCAAATTCTTGAAGAAATAGTCATATGGAGTAATGCGCGCGCCACTTCTGAGGCTTGTTACTTCTTTTCCAAATATTATTCTTATCAAATTTGCAAGAGAAGATATATTTGGTCTAATCAACTGATTATCATTCTCATTGAATTGCTTTTCATAATCAGCAATCATTGCATCCCTACCCTTGTAAACACGTTTGAGCATTTCCATAAAGGATTCTTTACGGCTCGGGTCGCATACAATCAGTTTAACAATATAGCCAAAGATCTCATCAATACTCCACTCAATGCTTACAATATTGTTCTTCAAGCGAGCCGTGTTGGTCCCGCCAATGCGCTGGAATAAATCGGTACGCACAAAAATCTTTGGGAACAGGTTGCTGTGCATATTGCAGTTCTCACGCCAATAATTGATGAGAGGCGACACGGCAATATCCCAATAACGCGGATTGATACGAGTATCCAACTGGTCATAGAGCAGGAATAAACGTTTGTCGTGCTCAACGCACCAACGATTAATCTTGCGAAGGTCTTCTTCTATAGCAATGAACGCATCAACACCCATCTTAATAATGTCATTGATTGCCTTGAGTCCAATTGACCCCCTTAAATCATCAACTATCAGGTTTTGAGCAAACAGCTCACTTTGACGCTTGATTTCGTCAAAATCGGGGTCCTGCAGAATTGAAAGCCAAGTATGTACCTGCCATAAACGCTTGAAATACAACTGAGGATTCTCGATAGCGCCATAATCAATCTCGTCAAAAGCAAGTCGTTTTGTACCTTCGGATGTGGCTGAAATAATGTCGATGAATTTAAAATGGCCGACATCTTCAGGTAAATTTTGCATATGTTTGATACTACGATACTTATTAGCTCGCTTGAGCATCACCTTTGCTATCTCCTCATTGGTATCTGATGTTTCGGCAAGAGCAAGATACAGGTAGGTCTTACCTGTACCCTTATATCCCAAGATAAGGAATTTGTCATCGTCAAAGAACTCATTCATACAGTAACGATAGAAGAATACTCTGGGCTTCATATCTTGATCCTCAGCAAAGTCGGTAATCTCCTCCATTTCTCGTTTCAATCCACGCAAGATGAAGTTGCGGATACTCCATGAGCCCATTTTTTTGGGGTCCTTCTTCTTTTTATTCTGGGATATGGAAATATTCTTTGAGTGGTTCTGCTTGAACTCGGCTTTACCTTCCTGCAATATATCCTGAATCATGAGATCGATTTGATCAAAGATCATATTATAGTCTGAAGAGAGCCTTTTTTCTATTAAGTCAAGATAAGCTTTATCGGTATTCTTGTCGATGCCTAATTGTTCAAGTAGTGGTAAACGATGCAAACGATACGGGAGAGGACGCCCTTGTACGACATCCTGATATCTATAAAAGTCATCGATATGCTCATTTAAGCGCTTAAAGTATTCATCTGCCCTTTCAGGGTTATCAGGTAAAATGGAATTTACAAGCATTAATTTAAAATCACTTTCTTGATAGCTCTGAAGCAGTTTTTTCAAGCCAGGCACAGTCTGCTCGTTGCTGCCAAAGAAACCAACAATCATATCCGAGAAAAACATGGTCACTGTGCCCATCACATCGTTGAAACCAGTACGTGAATCAATCAGCACAACATCGGGGTCAAACGTGTCCTTGACCTGGATAAGCAATTTATTAAAATCTCGCATGAAGGTCCTTATGTTACCCAAGTTGATACGAGATAATCCTTCCATATATGCTCTAAGATGCTTATTCGCTACACTACATGTAGGCTGCTCTTCATCCTGCATTACCTCATTTAAGTTACCAGCAGGCATCATGTAAATATTACTTAGTCTAGGATCCAAGCCAGCAGCATGATTGCCGTCAACAACATTGAGACAGTAATCCTGAAGATCAGGTGCAAGCTCTCCATCAGCGCCATCATTAGTGAACTCAAGATCGCTCAAGTACTCGACCAAACCATTAATCATGCCTGCTTTCAGGCCAGCATGCTCTGGCAGTTCAAAGAAATTGATATACCCTGGGGCTTCAAGGTCAGCATCAATGATAAAGACTTTCTTGCCCTGTAATGCAAGGTTAATAGCATAAGATACCATGGAAGTTGTTCTTCCCATACCTCCCTTGTAACTGTAAAAAGTGATTATAGGAGGCAATGCATCACGGTTGACAATATTTATGTTCTTCTTTTTGCTGTCAAACAAAGAAGTCAGCCTGAATCGTTGACCGTAATCAATTCCATTACCACCAGCAAAGATCGGCTGAACATATTCACCTTCAGCCTCTTGGGATGAATATACCTCACATTCTATATTATATCTTTCCCATCCTTTTAGATACTGCTCATCAAAGGCTTCCTTCGTGAGTGTGTCTGAAACCACGTTCACGTTAAGAGAGAAATTAAGATTAATCGAAATCTTAAATTTCTGGACTTCCTCGTTGATGCTGAGTTTATCACATAAAGTTTCAGCTATGTCAATTATCTTTATCATATTACGTTGTTGTTTGTTGGTCTTTATTTAAATATCTCGAGACAAGGTCACTAAAGGAATCTTCCAATTGCTTGTTGTTTCTAACTATTTTTATAACTGCTTTAACAATCTTGTCACACAGGGCGATTATCATAACGGCTTCTTCTTTATTTATTTTCATACTGCTATTGCTAGGCAGATCGCGATAACGTAAAGAAGTATTCCACGAATTGATGACCTCATGAATTCTATCATTATGTAATATGCTATTCAACAATTGTCTGTCATCATCACTACCATCATAATCAAATGAATCTATTAAGCCATTAAAGAGAGGCACGTTCCGATATACAGTATTACAAAAGGAATAATCTGTAATACTTTTCAAGAACAGTTTATTAAAGTGAGACGAAAGAATTATGAACGGAGCCTCACTTGGAGCGAACCACGGCTTCCAACACACATGCTTTTCTTCCCTATAGTCTGACTTTTCTGGAGAGTCTAATAATTCAAGATTATCTCCATTCCAATCTATCTCATTCAATACAAGTGATTTTGCGCTACATTCAAGAATATAACCCATGAGATAATGTATCTCCTCTAATATCAATTGATGAGCATACTCAACATTAGCCGGCAGTAGGTCATGTGCTATTAGTATCGCCTTACAGGCATCGAGATGCTTTATCGCACTTTGGAGATACTCCTCTTTAGAGTCTCCAAAGTGAGACTTCTTCTTTCTCTTAACTGTTACTTGTTTTGGCGATTGTTCTAATCGTTTTTCATCTGATTCATTTCTAGGGAATGATATTCCTCGGGACTTCAGGAATTGGAAATAAATAATGCTCCAACTCTTTTTATATTGCGTTTTATAATAACTATACGACTTTTTTACTGACAATACATTCCTTACTTCTAAAAACCGTTCCTCCTGTTGTAGTTCTTCTATATTCTGAAGATGCTCATGTATCTGATAAGCGCTAAATAATCTATTAAATATCGAAACAATATCTTCATCACTACGGTCATCTATACTCGATGCCCATTTGATTTCTCCGCTACTTTCCTCACGATTATGTTCAACAGCATGGACAGGTTCTAGAATTGTTTGAGATTTTGAAGCCACTTTCGTGAAGACGACACCCTTAGACCTGAGAAATCGATTGTAAATGATGCTCCAACTTGTCTTGTAAGTGTCCTCACGAAGCTCAATGGTTTCCGAAACGTTAAGTTTTGATCGTATACTTGCAAACACGGCTTTGTCATGCAGTTCATCGGAATTAAGCAACTTCACATCAAAACCGTAGATGCCGAATACCCGATTCAAACTCAAGATGATTTCCTCGTCAGGCAATTGAGAGATAAACGCTTGCCATTGTATAATATCATTTGATGAAGCTATGGTTGGTGTGACCGTTGTGGTTTCCCCAACTGCCATGGCCTCTTCAGCCTCACGAATAATCTCTGAATCATCTTGAAAATGCGGATCTTCACTAATTGGTGGCTTTTCCTCATCCCGATGATGAGGTTCTAATGGTGAGTCATCATCATCTTGTTCAATATCAATGGCACCAGAAGGAGTCAAGACACAATGTACAAGTTTCTTGAATTCATCAATCCGATGCAACTCGCCATGTATGATATTAAAGAAATCGCACCATATACAACGTGGTGGCTCACTGTCAGGATTTCGATACAAAGACTCGATTCTTGAAAATATCTCATCCAGTTGTTCGGAGCATGAATCAATAACGAAGTCGGTAAAGCAGTCCAGAACATCGTTTACTAGTTCTCCCAAGGCCTCGGCAGGTGGATTCTGGACTCTCGTGGCGATTGTCAACACTTTGAGCCATAGTGCATCGAGGGCTGACTTATCGGGGTTGTCGTCCAAAGCGTCGACTTCGACGAGGAGCTTGTTTATTTTATCATCCCACTCTGACATAATCACTAGTCATTGGATAACATGATGGGGCGCTGCTGGAAATAGATGCCATACCAGAGGCCTGTGCCACTCACCGTTAATTCCTTGATACCGAAATGCTCCATGATTCCGACATAGATGGGAAGTCCCAAGCGCATTGTAAGCTTCTTATTGAGCTGTTCGAAGTATTCATTATCGTCGCGATTGATGTGCGGAATCAGATCACTCACGCCCTCATAACGGTCTAACAAGAAGTTCTCTGCCATTGAGATTTTATGTTTCAGGTCTT
>JAEEGF012330565.1_pt1 | contig 15036 bp, 11 predicted proteins | sample 9134171 | NCBI WGS metagenome assembly JAEEGF01 (sample SAMN16246542, study PRJNA631951) | gut metagenome | biome: gut microbiome; feature: rumen; material: AP-attached | host: Bos | place: Iran: Karaj | collected 2018-10 | reverse complement strand
TTGTAGCAGCGTGTTCATAATTAAGCGGAGCGAAAGGGATTCGAACCCTTGTGGCGTTGCCGCCAAACGGTTTTCAAGACCGCCTCGTTATGACCGCTTCGATATCGCTCCGAGTTGTCTTATTTATATATTTAAATAAGATTTTGCTCTTGCTTTGATTGCTTACCGCTCTCGCCGCAGCGCAAGATATATATTAACAAAGCCCACAATACATGTCAAGCATGTTTTTGAATTTTTTTTATTTTTTTTATCATCTTACGAAATTCTATCAAGCGTCATGATAATTTATCGAAGCTTTATAAAACACACACATCTCTGTAACGCAGTTATTTCAAGGCTTTGCAACATAATGCAAATGAAATATTTATTACCATAGTTTATGGATACATTTTTAAAACAATTTGAGAATTATCCAATAAAACATACATTCTTGAACATGATGTTCAAGAATGTATCAACCAAGCCAATTTGAATCGACTACGTCGATAGGGCTTGGTTGACTCCTGAATCATGTTCTCACGAAACCCGCAGTAAATGCGTGTTTCTGTAATTTCATTTAAGAACACATATTTTATAGAATAATTATAAATTCTTAATATAACATTACCAATATTATATCCCATATTGCGATAAGATTTATTTGTATAACCATCTTTCAATCTGGAGGATCAGCATCATGGATAACAGCACAGCTGCAAGTAATGTTTCGGGGAAAAATGCAAAGCTTAACCAGAAAGCCTGGAAGTATATCCAGGATATCAACAGTACCTCAGCAGCCGCTCTCAATAAGGTGGCTCTTAACGACGGAGTTAAGGCCTATACCTATGGGCTTATGTTCCGAATGTGGGAGCGCTACGCTTCTGTCTTTACCGCTCTTAGAATGACCAAAGAGCAGGATGCCAGAGTAGGTCTTATGGGCTCCACTGCATCCGAGACCATCTTTGCTTTTTACGGACTTAACATGGTGGGTGCGGAAATATCTCTTTTCCCATCCTATAATGCCTTCAGGCTTGAACGCCTCAAGACCACCATTATAGAAGAGAGGCTCACAGATCTCATCATCACTGATGACTTTGCACAGCCTGCATTTATTTATGAGCTGCTGCAGCAGATGACCAGCCTGAGCCTTCGAAATATCATTATTCTGCATGTTCAGATGGGGGGCCCCACGGTTCATTCCATTATTACAGCCGCTCATGAAACCAAATATATGTCGCTTCAGTCCATGTTCGCACCTATCTGCATGGACAATCTTCTCATAGCCTACGGCGACACTCCGGTGTCCTTAAGTGACTATGACAGCTGCGATACCTCTTTTATCCTTCACACTTCCGGTACCACCAGCGGAACCGGAAAACCCATTGTTCTTTCAGATAAAGCCTTCAACGCAGTGTGCAACAGCATCTACAAGATGGAAGGCTACAACTTCTTAAAGGAAGACCTGGTCTGCGGCCTCATGGTGGACTTAAGTAACGCCTATGGCATTATCAACCAGGTTCATCTGCCCTTTGCCTTTGGCGGAACCGTCATCACAGTTCCGGGCAATGCCCTGAATCCCACATTTTACCGGGCTGTTCCCGAATACAAATTCACGCTTTTGTTCAGTATCACAGCCATGATCGATCACTGGACCAAGCTTCCTGAAAATACAAGATTTGATTTTTCCAGTCTGAAAGCCGTAGTTATCGGCGGTTCTGCCGTTCCTGCCAAGGATAAAAAGAGATTCCTTGAGTTCTTTAAAAAGCACGGCAGCGGCGACATTCCCATCATAGTGGGCTACGGAATATCGGAACTTGGCGGCGTATGTTGCCTCTCCAAGGAAGATATCGAGGACGAGTCCATCGGATATCTTTTACCGGGACTGGATGTTCGCCTCTATGACGAGGAAAAAGAAAAGTTCTTATCCCTCAAGGATGCCCCCTGTTCCGGCGTTCTCTTCATGAGTTCACCGGCCATGGCAACTCCTGTATTTGATGAAAAAGAAATACTTAAGACCGAAGTTATTGGTAGAAAGTCCTTTGTCACCACCAACGATCTGGTTCAGGTGGACAAGGACGGAAAGCTCACCTTCCTTGGTAGAGCAAACCGCTATTTCATCAACGACGACGGCAGAAAGTACGAGTCAGGAAGGGTTGAAACAGAGATTGGAAGGCAGGCCGGCATCGAAAGCTGCGGAATCATTCCTTATTACGTCAAGACAAGGCACGACAACATCCCGGTGCTCTGCGTCAAGACGCTGCCCGGCACTGAACCCAAGGAAACCGTTAAAAACGCTCTACTCCAGGTATTCAAAGTAGAAAAGACCTTAGAACAGGATCAGATTCCTTCCAGAGTCATGTTCGTGGAAGAGTTTCCGAGAAATGGAAACGGAAAGATCGATCTTTTCAAAATAAGTAAGGGCGAAGTTACCGGCGAGAGCTTTACAATTAAGCCCGTCAAGCGCCTTGGTCAGCTAAATGACTTTAAGTTTACACCCGTGGGCGATGAGACCGCGGATATGATAAAAGAAGTTTTTTCAGATATAGCATCAGATGTCAAAAACAATTTGCCGTTTAATAAGAAGAAGGAGGAAGATTCAAACATGACTCAGAATAATTGTTTTAATCCATTTGGAGCCTTCAATGCCGCTAATCAGATGGGTAGTCAGATGATGAACATGATGGGGCAGAATATGATGCCTAACATGATGAACATGATGCAGAGCATGATGCCCAACATGGGATGCATGCAGAATTTCATGCAGAACATGGGACAGTTCGCACCAAACGCAAACGCCATGCCCGGTATGCCTAATTTTATGCAGGGCTTTACGAACATGCTGACCCCGATTAATTCATATATGACTCAGCTCAATATGCAGCATTGGGCAATGCTGCAGCAGATGTTTGACCAGAACACCAAGATGATGATTCAGGTCAACCAGATGGTTCAGCAGTACAATCCTTTCCAGGGATTCCCTAATGCAAATCCACAGGCGCAGCCCGCACCAACAGAAGGTCCCGCTGCAGAAGAGAGCAAGTAATCTAAGGAGGCACTACATTGAAAAAGAAAAGCGGAATCGGCAAATTAATTAAGCGTGAGCTGGTCCGTGCTGCATTGGAACGTTCTCAGGGCTTTGACATGGTCAACATGACTACTCCTACAGATACCGAAGTCATAGTCTATGATGATGTTGAGGAAACACTGAATATTCCTTATGTCAACACCGAAGAAGTTCCTCTGGCCATGGACATTTTTAAACCAAAAGATACTGGTGATGACGAACTCCCTGTAATCGTAACTATTCACGGCGGCGGATTGACTCTGGGAGATCGTCATATATCAAGACCCCTTGGAAGACTTTTGGCTCACAAAGGTTATCTTGTTTTTTCAATAGAGTATCGTCTTGCCCCAAGGGCAAATGTATGTCAGGAACTGGGCGACGTATGTTCAGGTATGGACTTCGTAGGCCAGAATCTCATTAACTACAACGTTGACTTTACCTGTATGTTCCTTATAGCTGAAAGTGCCGGCGCATACCTTGCTGCCTATGTCGCAGCCATGCGCGGAAGCAAAAAGCTTCAGGATGCCATCGGGTTCAAGGCAAGCCGCATGCAGTTCAAAGCCCTTGGCCTTAACTGCGGTATGTTCTACACAAACAGAAACGACATGTGTGGATGGCTTCTCTCCGAGCAGATTTACGGAGAAAAGCGCGCAGATGAGAATTTCCTTCAGTATATGGATCCCGAAAATCCGGAAATACTGTACAATCTTCCACCTACCTTCTTTTCAACCAGTAAGGGTGACTTCATGAACAATTACACCCTTATGCTAAATGAAGCCATGCGCAAGGCCGGCAAGACCAGCCATCTCGTTTACTATCCAAACGAAGATCTGCAGCATGCCTTCCTTACCATGCAGGTCACAGAGCCTGAAACTCTTGAATGCATAGACAAGATGCTGGGGTGGCTCGAAGCACAGGCTGACAAAGACAGAGAAATAAGAAAATTAACTTCTCCTGAAGCTAAGGCTTATCAGAAGCTTGAAAAGAAAAAAGAATCCGGCTCTATAGCCAAGCAGTCTGCCTATGGCTTTGTTAAGGAAATGACCAGCTTCAGTCCCGCTGTTTTGAAAAAGACAGCCCTCATAGACTGCACCAGAGAGTACACCTTCCAGCAGATGTTTGATGAAGCTGACCGCTACGCCAAAGTTTTTACAGGTCTTGGAATGACCTTTGAAAACAACTCCCGCGTTGCCCTGGCAGGAACCATCTCAGCTGAACCACTCTTTGCGTTCTTTGGTCTGAGCGCCACCGGCGCCACGGTTTCCATGTTCTCCTATCCCGACTTCCTCCCGGGTGGAATGTGGAAGACCATGATAGAAAAAGAAAAAATAACAGACCTGATCCTTTCCGATATTATGGTTACTCCGGATCTTTGGTATGAGCTCGCGGATTCCAAAGAAAAACTGGGTCTTAGAAATGTAATCCTTATGCACTCCCGTCTTGGAGGCCCATGTGCAGGACCGGCTGAGCTTGTTTTTGACGAGTTCAACTATCACGCTCTCAAGACCATTGAGGGCACGGTATTTATGGAAGATCTTTTGAAAGAGTATGCAACTACAGAAATCTCTTTCCATAAGCCCAATAAGGATCATATATCAGTTATTACTCATACCTCCGGCTCCACAAAGGGTACCAGAAAGCCCCTTCCTTTCACTGACTGGGCTTTGAATACCGCAGCCTGCGCAGGTTTTGGCGTTCTGAACGAAGGCACCAGCGCAAGTCACATAGACTTATTGTGGAAGTCACTGCGCTTTGCTCCAAGCTTTGATTTCAGCTCTCTTTTATGCATCTGCAGCGCAGTTACATTCCTTGCTGGAGCCAATACCGTTGTTCTGACCTTCTTTGGATTTATCCATCCAAAATTCGTCAGAGCCATTGACTACTATAAATTAAATGTACTGTTCACATCAGGATTTATGCTTGATAACTGGATGAGCACCCCCGGCATCGAAGATATAGATTTTTCTTCTATCAAAATGTTTGCCTGCGGCGGATCCTATATTTCTCCTGAAAAGCTGAAAAAATACAAGGGATTCCTGAAAGACCGCGGCTTTGAAGGTTCGTTCTTCAGAGGCTACGGAATGTCGGAAGTAGGCGGATCCCAGCTACTGGCTCCACCTGATCGTGACGATGACATTCTTGGTATTCCTCAGAATAAAGAAGATTTCCTTATCAAGGATGAAAATAACGGAAGATACTACACCGCTTTTGACGGAGAGCGCACCGGCATATTGTACGCTGCATCAGGCTCTCTTTGCCTGAACGAACTGGACGGCGAAGTTCTCTTTGAGTACACCGAGATCAAAGGAAGAAATTATATCTGCACCAATGATCTTGTTCGTGCCAACGGAGACGGAAGCCTTTCCTATGCCGGAAGAGCCGACAAGTACTTTGTCAATAATGATGGTGTAAGATTTGAATCCGGTATTGTTGAAAAACAGATGGGCTCCAGGGATTCCATCAGTAAATGCGCCATCGTTCCTGTACTGGATAAGCGTATTCACGACACAGTGCCTGTTCTTTACATTGTTACTGCTGATGAAGTTACTGATGACGCGGAAGCTGTGAGAAAAGCCCTTGTTGAGATCTTCATTGAGGGTAACCTCATCAAGAAGTCCAGCCTTCCTTCTCAGTTCGTCCTGGTGGATGATATTCCTCTTGGACCAACAGGAAAGCTCGATATTTACAGGATTACCAGAGAGCGTCTTGAGGGACAGGCCTATAACATCGTTCCTGTCTATGAAGATGGCAAGCTTGTTGACATCAAGGCAGAGTTTACTGAGCAGCTCAGCAGCATTAAGGCCGGCTCTCTTCCTGAGGGAATGGGTAGCGGCTCAGCCCTGGGTATTTTTGAAGTCTTCAATCAGGAGCAGACAGGAACCCCTAACTTTCTGGATCTGATCCTGCTTCTGAATCAGAAGACTAACAAAAAGAAAAAGGAAAAAGATAAACAGATTGATAGCGGTCCACCACAGATGCCTATGCCACCTAAGAAGGTATTAAATGCAGCCAATAAGGTGGTAGGAAAACTCTATGGACAGAAGCGCTACGACACATTCTTTGAAGTATAAACAGCCTCGAAAGGAGTTAACAGATGCTTAATTTTATGCCTTTTCCCATGCCGGGAATGCCACAAATGCCCCCAATGCAAGGCCCTCAGGGCATGCCTCAAATGCAGCAAATGCCTCAGATGCCTCCAATGCAGGACCCTCAGGGTATGCCACCGATGCCTCCCATGCCTACCATGCAGGGATTTAATATGTTCATGATGATGAACCAGATGGGAACTCAGATGATGATGCAGTTCATGGATTTCTCCATGAAGCAGATGACATCCCAGATGAATATGATGTGCCAGCTGATGAACAAGGCTCCTATGCCAAACGCTCCTCAGCAGGCGCCGCAGCCGGGACAGCCACAGCAGAAGAACACCTTCTCCATGGGCGGCTTCAACTTCTCCCCCAGCGATATTCAGAAGCTTATGAAGTTAGAAGCTACTCCTGATCAACTCAACCTGCTGCAGAAGGGCCTGGACCGCATTTTTGATTCCTATACCAAAAGGAAATCCGGCGAATAATGTGATCAAAAAAATAAGAGGTAGGCAATAACCGTTGCCTACCTCCTTTTCATGCTCTTTATTCAAATTCTTCTGCAGCTTTTTTGAGCAGAGCTCTGATCTCAAGATGCTGAGGACATACTGCTTCGCATCCTCCGCACTCGATACATTCACTGGCCTTTCCATGGCCATTTGTAAGAGTGTTGTTGTAGTAATCATTCTGGCTTGCGTCACTGAAAACTTTTTTCCTGTTAACACTGGCAAAGATTTCAGGAATCATGATGTCCATAGGGCAGTGATTTTCTTCAACGCAGTAATGGCAAGCTGTACATGGGATCATATCAAGACCCTTGTAAATAGCTGTAACTCTTGCAATGGCGCCCATCTCCTCAGCTGAAAGAGGCTTGAAATCCTTCATGTAGGAGACATTGTCCTTCATCTGTGCCATATCGCTCATTCCGGAAAGAACGATTCTGATTCCCTCCTGGCTTGCAGCAAATCTGATGGCGTAGCTGGCGTTGGAAGCATTCTCATCAAGATCTCTGTAAATAGCCTGGGCAGCCTCAGGAAGATTAACAAGGCTTCCGCCCTTTACAGGCTCCATGACGATAACAGGCTTGTTGTGCTTCCTGCAGACTTCATATACCTTGCGGCTCTGAACATTCGGATCCTCGTAGTCCACATAGTTGAACTGAATCTGTACGATCTCAATCTCAGGATAGGTGGTGAGGATGTTGTCCAAAACCTCTGCTCTGTCGTGGAAGGAAAGACCCACGTGCTTTATTTTTCCCTCTTCCTTGAGCTTGAAGGCTGTCTCATAAGCGCGGCACTTCTTGAATTTCTCAAAGTTCACAGCGTTTTGCGCGTGCATCAGATAGAAGTCAAAATACTCTACTCCACAGGCATCAAGCTGCTTCTGGAAAAATGGTCTTATCTCCTCTTCGCTGTCAAAATAGGGTTCTGTCAGCTTATCTGTCAAAAGATATTTATCCCTTGAATATCTGCTGGTAAGAGCAACCTTTATAGCCTTCTCAGACTTTCCATCGATATAGCCGTGGGCTGTATCAAAGTAATTGAAGCCGTTTTCAATGAAGTAGTCTGTCATTTCCTTGAACTGCTCTATATCTACTTCCGAGCCGATCATGGGAAGTCTCATGCAGCCAAAGCCAAAAAACGTCTTAATCTCCGGAAAATTATTATCCATAGTCAAACCTCCAGTTTAGTTCTGATGGGGCAGCCTTATGTAAATCCCCACCATCAAATTGTGCGCAATGACATAGTTTCATTCTATCATAAGAAATACAGTTCGTGTGCCAAAAAGCTTTTTATTAAAATTATATTTTATTTTAATACAATTAAAATAAATAATGTACGTTCTAGTGATAATATTAATCTGGATAAAAACATTAATGGACCACTGTGAGGATTCATGGATATTATTTCTAATTCAGATATTTATAACAACATTCTTTCGCTTATTCCCTTTGGCGTATTCTGGAAGGACCAGAATAGGCGTTTTCTTGGTGCCAACAAAATGTTTTTGGACTACTACGGCTTTGCCTCGGAGGACGAGATCATAGGAAAGACTGACGAAGATATGGGCTGGCACATTGACCCTGAGCCCTTCAGGACTCTTGAGCTAAAGGTAATAAATGAAGGAGCCACCATAAGGGATGTTCCCGGCCAGTGCATTGTTAAGGGCCGCGTTCGCAACATCAAGGCCTCAAAGTGCCCTCTTACCATTGACGGAAAAATAGTAGGACTTTTGGGATACTTCATAGATGTAACTGAAGAACTGGCAGAAAAAGACCGTCTGTCCACTCTGTCCCTCACCGACGAACTGACAGGAATCTATAACAGACGTGCTTACACAGAGATAGCCACACAGTATCAGAATCAATTTGAAAAAGATGGTACAGACTTTGCCCTGTTTATGATAGATTTGGACGACTTTAAGATAATTAATGACAAGCACGGTCATGAATTTGGAAACCTTGTGCTCCAGACAATATGTAAGAGTCTCACCAATGTGGCGGCTGATAACAGCGTTCTTTTCAGATATGGCGGCGATGAATTTGTAATGCTGCATCAGCTTCATTCCCACGAAGAAGCGCAGAAAATCCAGCGCAAGATCATGACGGCCATAGATTCTCCAAGGAATATCGATGGAATCAACATCACCATCAGAGCCTCCGTGGGATATGCATTTTATTCAGAGACCGCGTATCTCACAGCCCTCATAGAAAGGGCCGATCAGAATATGTATAACATGAAGAGTGAACATAAAGGAGCTGGTAATCATTGATTACCAGCCCATTTTATTCTGAAGATAATTTACAAGCACCTTTGAAGCTTCCTGATGGGACTTAAGTCCGGGATGCATGTGCGCGCCCACGGTTTCCATGGTGGTGTTGGGAAGCTGGAAAAATGATACATTATGATCATTACTCTTTTCCCTATAGGTATTAATTGCCTCTGTTAAGATGAGGTTCAAATCTGACCCCAGCATTCCATAACACCATGCGATGTGTGCCTTGGGGTTATTCTTTCTGAGCATTTCAAGGAAAGCTACTGCAGCTTTCTCTATCTTGAGCTCGTCTTCTCTGTTATGGGAGCCGTCTTCATTTAATCTCATCTTGTAGGTCTTGCCGTCATCGGGATTGAGTATTGGCGGCTGATTAAATGATGATGCGTCGTTGGTTCCAAGATTTACTACTATGACATCGGGCTGCCAGCTGGAGAAATCGTAGGGTTCAAGGGTTCCCAGCTCATCTGCCACGGGCTGACCGTTGGCCAGGCCACAGACCTTCTCATAAACAGAAGGAATGTTGTGGCGGATATCATTGTCCCAGCCGCAGAATACCCCCCAGCCTCCCTGGGAGATAATGTGATAATCGGCATTCAGCGCCTTGGCTGTCATGGTGGCGTAGTTGACGGAAGCGCTCATGTACATGGCGAGCCAGTCCACATCTGTGACGTTGCCGTAGCTGCCCTCTCCTGAGGTGATGCTGTCGCCTATGAACTCGATTCTGCGCTCATACACAGGAACATCCATGAATTCGCCATCGAGCTTAAGTCCCTTTACCAGCACCTTGCAGCGGCTGTCTTCACTCATGGCCTGAAGTTCCCTGTAGAATCTCACTCTCTTTGGTGTTGTTGGCTCCATATTTCTGAAAAGACATATGCTGTGCTCGCCAGGAAGTACCATCTGTCTTCCCATGAAAGCGCCGTTGAGTTCGTATGCCACCCAGGGCTCATGGAAATCTGAATCCGTCTCAAAATCAATCCACAGATCAGAACCCGTTACCACAACCTCAATTCCGCTACCGTTGAACAAAAGCGGCAGGGGCTGTCTGTGTCTGCCCAGTCTTCCAAAGATGTTGATCTTGTCATTGCTGATACTGCTTACTTCCACAAAACGTAAATCTGCCATTTTCTCTTTCCCCCGATATCTTCTTATGTAATATACTCTTCCCTTACTGCGGGATTGTTGTCTTTAATATCTCAGCGTTTCCGGTTATTTCAAAAGAGCCTTCATCTGCAGTTATAAAAAGTGAGTCTCCCTTTTTGGCTGTGATGTCATCCCCTTCTGACTTCACACGGCACTCACCGTCTATCACCAACAGGCTCACAAAAGAGCTATTATCTGTAGCATCCTTGATTGATGCATTTTCTTTTACCACCAAATGGTCTGTGCAAAAATATTTGCAGCTCACCAGATGCTGATCATCACCGGTATATACAGGTGGCTTCTCGAGCTTGGTCACTTCAATGGACTTATCGATGTGGAGCTCTCTTGGCTTTCCATCTGCTCCCAGTCTTCCATAGTCATATATTCTGTAGGTTACGTTTGAACTCTGCTGAATCTCCGCTATGAGAATTCCTGCTCCAATGGCGTGGAGGGTTCCCGGCGGAATGAAGATGCAGTCGCCTTTTTTTACATATACCTTGTGAAGCACTTCCTCAAGAGTATTGTTCTTTATTCTGGCTTCAAATTCCTCTTTTGTTATCTCTTTCTCGAAGCCCTGATAGAGAAACGCTCCCTCTTCGGCTTCCAAAATGTACCACATCTCTGTCTTTCCATACTGGTTCTCATGCAAAAGAGCATACTCATCATCAGGATGAACCTGGATAGACAGAGACTTTTTAGCATCTATCAGCTTAATAAGAATCGGAAACTCCTTGTACTTAGCAGCATTGGCACCAAGTATCCTCTCGCGGTCCTTAGCTATTACTTCGCTCAATTTTTTACCGGCATTTACACCGTTTACGATTTCAGATTCACCATCTTTGTGACATGAAAGGGACCAGGCTTCCGCGCAGATCTCTCCGGAATATTCAATTCCATATTCTTCCACAAGACGATGGCCGCCCCATAAATAATCCTTGCAGGCGGGCTTACATTTAAAAATACTCATTACTTTTCCTTTTCATTTTTTTTTTACATGGTTCATACAAGCATGACCACATTATGACCTTTTGATTATGTCATCATATATCTTATCATCATTTTCTTTTAATTCAACATGCTGTTATAAAAGGTAAAAAAAGAAAATGAAAAGCCTTAAAAATTCATGAAATTCATTCAAAATATCGTCAAAAATTATACAATAAAGTTGAAGTCAACCGTTATGGAGGTGTCCAATGAAATTCAAATATTGCAGAATTCAGGGAAAAGAACTGGCGGCTAATACCCGCACAGGAAAAGGTATCTTTAGCATGCTCAATCAGATGGTCACTAATGGTGTCATGGATGAAGAAGACGTGGGGCTTTTCAAAGAGATTGACTCCTGGTTTGCCGAGGAACTCCCGTGGCCTCCTCAGTGCAAGCGCCAGGAAAAAGTCATCTGCTACTTCAAAATGGAAAACTCCGAGATGATGATGAAGATGATAAACCCGCTGTTGTGGCTCCTTGAGCGGTACAATCACCCCTACTATGTGGTATATACCAACTTCCCGGGGGAAATTGTTTACGAAGACGACTACCAGATAGTGGTTAAAGTGGATGAAAATATTGTGGTGGAGGATTTGCAGGCAAACTGGTCTCCCCAGGACTGAACTGTTTTTTGTCTATTTGTTGCGCTTAGTTGCGCATTCGAGGTACTAATTACATAAACCAAAGTCCCTATTTATCTGTAAAAATTGTTTGTTTTGATATATGGAATTGCGCATTGTTGCGCACGTACAATAGAATACAGCAATTATCTTTGTACACATTTCTTGATGGAGGGAAAAATGATTAAAGTTAAATGGGGAAAGGCGCTGGCAGTAGCGCTGGCTTTAACTACTACTCTGGGACAGGTATCTGCAGTTAAAGCTTTTGCAAACGGAGGAGACCTTGAGATCTCTGAAGTTATTATTAACAATTCTGATTTTGCTTCCGATATCTGGGGAAGCGATAGCGGCTGGAATGTTGAGGTCAGTGACTGGGAAGCCACAGGAGCCAGCATCTCTAGCTATTCCTATTCTTCAGACCAGTGGATGGACAAGCCATCTGATGGTTCTGACACCGGCGTAAACTACTGGTTCGGCAGTGGTGCCGGAACTCTGTCTTTTTCTCAGACAATTGATATTCCCAAAGGCTCCTATTCCTTCTCTTCAGAAGCCATGGGTGAAAAGAATTCCTTCTATATAAGTGTTGATGGATCTTCAAGTGAGGAAGTTGCTCTGACAGGTTATAATAACTGGCTCACAAGCAGCCTTGATTTCACTGCTGATGAAGATTTATATGATGTTACCTTAAGTGTAAACTTTAATGTGGAAAAAGAGGGCTGGGGCTATATCAACAATGTTAAGTGCATATCTTCTGAGCCTTCTGAAGAGCCCATAGTGGTAGATCCCGATGAGCCCGATCCTGTGGATCCTTCTCCGGAAAATCCTGATCCTGTGGAAGCAGAAATCTACGTGGAGAGAGTTCCCGGCGTGGATTCCGATTTCATCACCGGTGCAGACTTAAGCTCTTTCGTGGCTGAGAGAAACAGCGGCGTTAAGTTCTATGACTACGACGGAAATGAACTTGATGATCAGGGATTCTTCGATTTCCTTGCGGATGGCGGCCTCAACTACGTAAGAGTAAGAGTTTGGAACGATCCCAATGACGAAAATGGCAACGGCTACGGCGGTGGAAACTGCGACATAGAAACTGCCAAAAAGATTGGTCAGCTGGCTACCAATGCAGGTATGAAGGTTCTCATAGATTTCCACTACTCTGATTTTTGGGCTGACCCCGGAAAGCAGACTGCCCCTAAGGCTTATGCAGGACTAAGCGCCGATGAAAAAGCTTCTCTTATCGAGACCTTTACATATGACAGCCTTACATATCTTCTTAATGAAGGCGTAAATGTTGGCATGGTTCAGATTGGAAATGAGACCAACAACGGTGTCTGCGGTGAAAAGAACTGGGACGGCATGGCAAAGATCTTTAGCGCAGGAAGCAGTGCTGTAAGAAGTGCCGCTGCAAGTTTCGACAGAGAAATCCTTGTGGCTGTCCACTTTACAAATCCCGAAACCGGCGGAAGATATGCCGGATATGCCAAGAACCTTGACAGTTACGGCGTTGACTACGATGTATTCGCATCTTCTTATTATCCTTACTGGCACGGAACTCTTTCAAATCTTGAATCAGTTCTTGCAAATATAGCTGATACCTACGGCAAAAAGGTAATGGTGGCTGAAACCTCCTATGTTACTACCCTTAAGGATGGCGATGGCCACGGCAATACAGAAAATGAGAGCAAGCCCGCTGACGAATTTAATTATGAAATATCTGTTCAGGGTCAGGCCAATTCTGTAAGAGCCGTTGTTAATACAGTGGCTTCAATTGATGGCGGAATCGGTGTATTCTACTGGGAACCCGCATGGATTCCGGTTCAGGTTTACGATGAAAGCGCTGATAATGCTGCACAGATCCTTGCAGAGAACAAAGAAATCTGGGAAACCTACGGAAGCGGCTGGGCAAGCTCTTTTGCCGGAGCTTATGACAAGGACGCCAGAGACTGGTATGGCGGTTCTGCGGTAGATAACGAATCCTGGTTTGATTTTACAGGTCATCCTCTTGCTACAGCAAGGCTCTATAGCTATATCAGAACAGGCACTACTGCTCCTATCACGGTTTCAAGCGTTGTGGTTTCTCCTGTTTCTTTTGAAGAAGGCGAAGAAATTGTTCTTCCATCTGAAGCTACAGTTACTTACTCAGACGGAAGCACCACTGCTGTTCCTGTAACCTGGAACGACGAAGAGCTTCAAAATGCTGTATCAAGCGGCATCGGAACCTACTCAATAAACGGAACCGCAGTAGTTTCAGACGCTGAATATGCTGTAACTGTAGAGCTCACCATCAGGCCTGTTAACCTGATCCTGAATCCGGGCTTTGAAGATGCAGATATGTCTCCATGGATAATTGAGGATACTAATTCTGCCGTTTCCAGGAAAAATGATTCCAGCAATGTTCGCACCGGTTCCTACTGCCTGCATTTCTGGGACAACAAGGAAATTGAATACACCGTTTCTCAGAATGTGACTCTTAACAAGGGTGTTTACAAGCTTGGTACTTTCCTTGAGGGCGGCGATGCCGGAACAACCTCAGAATTCAAGCTCTTTGCTCAGCTAAAAGATGAAACTCTTTCTGTTGATACCGGTGTTACCGGATGGCAGAACTGGGCTAATCCTGAAGTTACCGATATCACTGTGAAGGAAGATGACACTGTTGTCACAATCGGTGTCAGCGTTAAAGCTCCTGCAGGAGCCTGGGGCGCCTTTGATGATTTCTATCTCTACAGAACAGGTGACGTTTCCGAATCTACCGATCCTGAAGAACCCGAAGAACCTGAAGAACCTGTAGCTACAGCCACATGGGTAACCAAGTGGGGCACAACTTACCTCGTTGCCGCTGACGGCACCAAACTCACCGGTATGCAGGTAGTTGACGGAAACACCTACTACCTTAATCCTGACAAGGGCTCACTTATCAAGCAGAACTTCATTACTCTTGATGGCAAAACCTACTACGCCAAGAAAGACGGTGTTCTTGCAAGAAACGAAATAATCACCAAGTGGACCTCTGAATATTTTTTTGGTGAGAACTGTGAGATGCAGACAGGTTTTGTTTCTTTCCAAGATAAAGACTATTACTGCAAGGATAACGGAAAGCTTGTAAAAAGCGACTGGATTACAGTAGATGACAACAAGTATTATGCAAAGTCCGACGGACAGCTCGCTAAGAATGAGACCATTACAAAGTGGTTCAAGAAATACACATTTGATGAGAACGGCGTTCTGATCCAGTAATTTAGTAAAAAATAAAAGCATTTTGACTCATTGCCACAAGCCGGAAAGTCAAAATGCTTTTTTATTTTGTCATTATTCTTTTTCTCTTTTATCCATGAGATATCCGATGATTGTACCGATCAGAACGCCTCCAAGAGTTCCCATCCAGAGA
>JAEEGF011494951.1_pt1 | contig 15037 bp, 19 predicted proteins | sample 9134171 | NCBI WGS metagenome assembly JAEEGF01 (sample SAMN16246542, study PRJNA631951) | gut metagenome | biome: gut microbiome; feature: rumen; material: AP-attached | host: Bos | place: Iran: Karaj | collected 2018-10 | reverse complement strand
CCGGTATGTCTGTTAGGGATTTACAGGATGTGTTCGGTTTTGCTACTCCACAGGCGATTTACAAGTGGCAGCACGGAACTGCCATGCCAACACTGGACAATTTAGTCGTATTAGCAGCTGTTTTAGGAGTTGCTATGGATGACATTATCGTAGTTGAAGGGGAATGGCTTTATTCACTAAGCGCATGAACTGAATATATATTAGCGGGCGTGAAAGCGCCTGCGCATGGTTCCATAGTCTAAAAGGTTAGGACACTGGCCTTTCAAGCCAGAGATACTGGGTTCAAGTCCCGTTGGGATCACTTTGCCTTCTTAGTCTAAAGGTTAGGACATCGGCCTCTCAAGCCGGGGATGTTCGGTTCAAGTCCGACAGGAGGTATTAAGGGTAGGTATGCCTAGTGGCGAAGGCAGGGGTCTGTAAAACCCTGACAAAAGAAACACCGTGAGTTCGAGTCTCACCCTGCCCACTATGTTTGCGTGACCGAGATGGCTTATGGTACTGCACTGCTAATGCAGAACGCGGATTACTGCGTCGAAGGTTCGAATCCTTCCGCAAACGCTCAGTGTCATCTGATGACACTATACAGATTAAGGTTTCTGATAAATAATACAATTACAGAAACGCAAAAGAGCTGCGACACGGCAGCAAAGATTAAGGAGAAGAATTAAGAATGTACTACGTAACTATCAACAAGCAATTTAATAACAAACAGTTCATGCAGTTCTGCAAAAATCAGAAGTGCTTTGTTAGTTATGCAAATTGCAAGTTGGTGGTTGATGATCTGGGTTCCGGGAAAAGATAGTCCGAAGAAATCCTGAGCATTAAGAATAGAGTAGTTCTAGGTCCACTTAACTTGCGTTAGGTGGTTTTTTTTAATGCAAAAAGGAGAGAAAAAGAAATGGATTATCCAGTAATAGATATCGAAGGAACAGGATTAAGAATCAGGGAGCTGATCAGAGAGAGCGGACATACAGTATCTGAGGTTTCAGAATACCTGGGAGCAAGTACATCACTTGTTTACAGATACTTAAGGGGAGAGGTACTTCCAAGCATAGACAGGATTGTAGCTCTTTCAGTTTATCTTGAAGTCCCTATTGATGACATAATCGCAGTCGCATAAGACTGCATAGTGCGGTATAGCTCAATTGGCAGAGCGCCTGACTTTGACTCAGGATTATTGTAGGTTCGAGTCCTTCTGCCGCAGTTTAAGACGTAGTAGCCAAGCTGGAAAGGCAACGGACTGCAACTCCGTGATCGTGAGTTCGAATCTCACTTACGTCTCTAAGGGCTCGTAGCTCAAATGGTAGAGCGGGGGATTGAAAATCCCTGTGAGGCGGTTCGATACCGTCCGTGCCCACTATGCTTCCTTGGCAGAGCGGATATGCACCGGCCTTTTAAGCCGAGAGATGCGGGTTCAACCCCCGTGGGGAGCACTTAGCCGTCTTAGCTCAGTTGGTAGAGCAGCGGTCTCTTAAACCGAAGGTCGTGAGTTCAACCCTCACAGGCGGCACTATTGCGGTATAGCTTAACTGGTAGAGCAGCTGACTCTGACTCAGGAGGTTGCAGGTTCGAGCCCTGCTACCGCAGTTTTGGATATGTAGCTCAATGGCAGAGCATTCGGCTGTTAACCGAAGGGCTGTGGGTTCGAGTCCCTCCATATCCGCTATTCCAGGATAGCTCAAGAGGTAGAGCACCCGCTTCATACGCGGAAGGTTATGGGATCATGGCCCATTCCTGGGACTATATAATAAACTCCTTTAGAGACCCATGTGCCCTTTTAAGCACATGGGTTTTGCTATATGTGAAATGAACCTTTATAAGGATATCTATTTGACGTATAGAAGGGAGAATCCTGAATGGCAAATTACTCTGAAGAAGATGAAGAGCCGGTCAAGAAAAAGTCAAAGAATAGCTATGAAAAGAAACTAGCCAGGTTAAAGGAATTACGTGATAGGCATAAAGGAGAGTGGTTAACAATTGAAGCTTGTAATGAATATTACAACCGAGCGAAGGCATTACCTCCTAATGGTTGCCAGGATATAGGGGAAAGACGAAAACTGCGCATAGAAATGCAGGAGAAGTACGGAATCGCTGAGATAGAAGCTATAAACATTATTAATGGATTCCATTTCCTTGAATACACGCAAAAGTATGAAAATATTAGAGATTTGAGGATTCCAAGCGAGCCATCACTAGCGGATAGGCAGTATATAACAATTGTTCAGAATGAGGGATATGCTTTTGAAGAAAAGGATTAAAAGAACTATAAACAATGTATTAAAAAGCGTAAGCAATAAACAAAATATCGTATTGAAGGGTGTAAAATTATCATGAAATGTGATTCTGGAAGTATAAGTGATTTAAATGATTATCCGGAGGATTGCTCTATGTACGGTACTGGCACTAAGAAAATGTTGAATATGCTTATTCTCGACATCTTGAGAGAGTATTCAGATAGTGATCATAGGCTGTTACAGCAAGACATAATTGATCTGTTGGACACAAATTATGGTATCGGCTGTGAGCGGAGAGCGATAAAGAACAATATTACGAGCCTTCAGGAGATGGGATATGATATTGTTGCTGATAAGGGATATTATCTCAGAACTCGTGAGTTTACGGACGCAGAATTAAGGCTCATGATTGATAGTATTTTTTCTTCTGGGGCAATTACAGATAAAGAGGCGCACCAACTGGTAAAGAAGCTCGAGAAGTTCTCAAATAAGTACTTTAAGGCACATGTTTCGCATATTCATAGTTCTTCCAGCGGAAAGAATGCTGAGAATCAGAAAGTTATGGATTCAATAGCTACCATTGATGCAGCTATCTCAAAAGGTAAGAAGATTAGTTTTTCATACCTTCAGTATGGTACTGATTTTAAACTTCATCCAAAACGGGATATCAGGTATGTGGTTAGCCCCTATCAAATGATTAGTAACAAAGGCAAGTATTATTTAGTCGGCAATTATGATGCATATGACGATGTTTCTCATTACAGGCTGGATAGAATCACAGATGTAGAGATACTCAAGGATTCGCGTAAACCAATGAAATCAATAAAAGGCCTTGAAAATGGACTTAATATCGCCGAACACATAGCGGAGCATGTTTATATGTTTTCCGGGAAAAGTGAGCATGTAAAGCTTAAGGTCAATGAAAATCTAATGGATACGCTGATAGATAACTTTGGAAAAGATTTCCGGGTTAAGTATGGAGAAGGTAACGATATCATAGTGGACCTTAAGTGTAATCCTGATGCTTGTTTCTACTGGGTAATGCAATATGGGCAACATGCAGAAGTGTTAGAACCTGAGAGCATGAGGAACCGGATAAAAGAGGCTTCCTATAACGCGTACAAGAAGTACAAATGATGGAAATGAAAGATAAGATGGATGATAAGAAGATAAGAGTAATACCACATAGAGGAATGCGACAAATAGGTGGTGTCTGTACAGAAATAGATACAGATGAAGCCAGGGTGCTTTTTGACTTTGGATCTCCTTTGGAAGATTCCTGATAAAACGGAATGTCTGACCCCGGATGATGGACAAATTATTACAGTATAACAAGGAGATGGATGCCTATGGCACATAAAAAAGATGAGATAAGAGCAATGCTTCATAACGATGAAGCTGTTAATAATGCTTTGAAGGAGCTTGCAGCTATTTGTGACGAAGCATATTGTAATGGCGTAAAGTATAAAAACAATTCTTATTTAAGAAAAGAAATGTTTGACAAAAATTTGAGTGCTTCCGGGAAACATAATCCAGAGCGTAGTAAATGCGATTGGGAAAGTGACAAAAAGAATCCAGAAAAGGAAACTGAAAAAAGAATATGCCGATGTATGTACTATTATGACAATTGCTCAGATGAATGCCGAAATAAATGTCCTTTAAATCGAAAATGGTGTGAAAACGAGGATAGCAAAATAAAAGTGGTAGGGTATGAGATGCCAATGTCAGATGCTGTTCCTGGTGTGGGGGGAATAGATTTATTGTTAGATGATGGCAATGAAAAGTATGCGGTGGAAACAAAACGTCCAGAGGGAAATGTCGACACAATAGCTTTGATGTTTGCAGAAATAATGACATATACATGTGATACTGAATATTTGCCGGCAATAGCGGTGTTTGAGAATGGGTTTCATCATCGAAAGATAAAGAAGTTGTTAAAAGAGAAAAACGAGTATTTTTTGAAAATTCTAAAATATATTAAAATATTTATTATTTCATATTCGGAAAATTCAGGCATAGCAAACTATAGCATTGATTTTTTACACGTATGAATATGTATAGATGGGAAGCAATGTGCATAAAACAGCACATTGCTTTTTTTATTATATTATTGCGGAAAACTGGGAATCCGCGAGTCTTGAAGCAAAACAAAAAGAATAGGAGAGTTGAAACAATGCGTTATTCAGAGGGAGTAATCGAGGAAGTAAGAAAGGTTTTGGGATTTGGTGGGAGAGTATTGGGGGAAGGGAAACCCAAATATCTTAACTCTCCTGAATCACTTGTTTTTGACAAAAGTAGGAATCTATTTGGGATAAACTATGCGAAGAATTCAAGAGCAGGGTATTTTATCTTATGCGAAGGATATATGGATGTAATTGCAATGCATCAGGCGGGTTTTGATATGACTGTTAAATGATAAAGTCGATGCTGCTATTAGCGAGACAGTTAATAGAATGTCTGGAATGGGATGATACGGAATGCTGTTCCTCCCGAATTGGACAGAAAGAATTTCATGTGCAGTATATGATCTTTTGTTTAAAGACAATAGGTGAGCAATGTCTGATGTATTGAGCCCTGAGCAAAGAAAAAAGAATATGCAGCATATATGAGCCAAGGATACTAAGATAGAGATAATGCTTAGAAAAGCTTTGTGGAGCAAAGGATACAGATATAGGAAAAACTATAAAAAATTGCCAGGGAATCCGGATATTGTTCTTACAAAGTATAAAATAGCTATTTTTTGTGATGGTGAATTTTTTCATGGAAAGAATTGGGAAGTTTTAAGGCCAAGGCTTGCAAACAGTCATAACAGTGAGTATTGGATAAGCAAGATATCTCGAAATCGCGAACGTGATGATGAAATAAATAAACAACTTCTCTTTCAAGGATGGACCGTTATAAGATTCTGGGGAAATGACATTAAGAAGCATACAGATGACTGCATAAAAGTAATAGAGGAGTGTATATTTAGTGTGAAAATAGAGGGGATAGAAAATGATTGAGATTGCGAAGGATAAACCAAATGTATTTATTTCATATTCATGGGAAACCGAAGAACACAATGAATGGGTGAAAAGACTAGCGGATCTTTTGATAGAACAAGGCGTAAATGCAATTCTTGATAAATATGATGTAGATCCATGGGATAGAATACCTCATTTTATGGAGCAGGCTGTCACTAAATCTGATAAGGTTTTAATTATTTGTACGGAAAAATATAAACAGAAGGCAGATAGCAGAGTCGGTGGAGTAGGATATGAAGAGCACATCATTTCTGAAGAACTTATGCGTGGAAATGAAAGGAAGTTCATTGCTATATTAAAAAAGGGAGATGGGTTATCTTCTATTCCTAATTGTTTAAGAGGGAAAAACTATTACGACCTAAGAGAAAGTGCTGTTCCGAGATATAAAGAAGTAAAGGATTTGATAATATACGGAATATTTGAGCAATCTAAAAAGCCTTCATGCGGAGATAGGCCTAAGGAAGTCGCTAATTACAAAAGGATAGAGAATCCCGAGGATATCAGTATAGTTGAGATTATTGCGGATGAAGTAACTGCTCCAAGGAATGATGGAACATTAGGATGTGCGCTATATAAAGTTCCATTTAAGCTTTCCAAAGTGCCTGGCAAGTTGTGGGCAGATCTTTTTATAGATGCATGGAATTACCCATATAGTTTTTCCACTATGCATAGGCCTGGGATTGCCTCAGTACGTGGAAATCGAATAATACTCGATGGTACTACATTGGAAGAGGTTCAAAAGTATCATAAAGAAACGCTGATAAAATGTGTTAAAACAGCCAATCAAAAAGAAAAAGAGTATATAAAGAGGGAAGAAGAGGAACGTCTAAAAGCCGAGAGACTAGAGCAGGAGCGTAAGCGAACGGTAGAGGAAATCGCAAGCAAGATAGTGTTTTGATTCAGATGAGCTATTGCGGAATGCGATAGCTCTTTTTCAATGCCTGCGAACAGCCAAATTAATAGTATCTTCAGATAGGGCTGTTGGGGGTATAATGAATGTAACTGTTTTGAAGGAGTTTTGTATATGGGAAGCATGTTTGGAGGCTTTCAAAATTCATTAAATATATTTGGAACGATGGATTTTTGGACAGCAATGGGGATATCTAAAGTAATACCTGAAAGAAGGTTTAAAGAATGTTTTGGCGAGAAAATACTTCAGATAAGGAGTATTGATGTAGCTCTTGAGTACTTAATGCCTATTATGAAAAATTACCAGGAGAAGATGGTATATTGCATAAGTACTCAGAATTCGAAAATGATAGTTGGCGAAATATACAAGGTATTTGATAAATGCTTTCATTTTTATTTGGAAGAAAAAGCAGATAGACGAAAGATTGTCGAACTCAATATTGCAGATGCTGAAATCAATGCGATATATGAGAGTAATAAAGCAATTGCCATGAATATTATAGCAGCAAGCAATGTTTGGCTGGAAAATTGTGTTTTGCTCCAGAGTAATTTGGATAAGCAATATGAGACAAATGCCAGTGATATTGATCCGTTACTTATGGTTGATCTTTATATCTATGGGGCTGTTTCGCAAGCAATTTCAATGCTGTCATTGAGCAAAAGACTCGAGTGTTTCGACTTATTTAAAGGATTAAATGTTGATCCTACTTTAAGTAATCCACTCATTGTATTCAAAGATCATCCGATAATATACTATGGTAGCCTTCTCACAGGCAATCAACAAGTATTTTCAGTAACAGCAGATGAACTATCAAGTGTCAATGAGAGCTCTTTTGGGAAAGGGTTTTTAGATGAATATGGTGTGCTGTTCAAAGAATCACTAAGGATTTTTTCAACTTTTCAAAAGTATAGTCTACGTGAAGGAGAATATGCTTGCATAGGAATGACAAAAGAGCAATTCTGTGGAGATTTAAATAATTATTCTCAGGGACTTGTTGATAAAGAAAAGTTTTGGGATACATTTGTGTTAACAAAAGAAAAACTTCAACATAGTAAGAACAAAAAAGATAAAGTCATATGGAAAATCGGTACGAATAAAGAACGTCATGAGATACGACCTATACTATGTTTCGATGATGGCACGGTGTTTATTGCTCATCAGGCCTTTGAACAAGCAAAACAAATATGGCTGTCATATTATACAAATGGTGGAGTCTCATATACAAATATTACCGATAAGTTTACCGTAGCAGAAGAAATTAGGTGCAACGAATTGGCTCAAATATTGGTTCGGAGAATACAAGGTTATTTAAAGAAAAAGTATAAAGCAACGTTCATAGATACTGATGTAGATTATAAAAGAATTTTTGGAAGCAAAAGCGATGATTTTGGTGATTATGATGTAGTATTCTATACGGAAGAAACGCATGAGTTGTTTTTGATAGAGGCCAAATATTTTTCAGATTCTTTATACATAAGTAGTATGATCAATGATTTCGAAAAACTATACTCTGACAGGGGGTATTATTACCATTGTCGTAGGCGCTATGATCTTGCGCTACAGGAACCAGAGAAATTAAGGGAATTTGTCGGCGCAGGCAATGAGACCTTGAAAGTACATATGCTATTCGTTTCATCTAAACCGTTGGAAATAGATCTTCAGGATAAGGATGGTATAGTGACATTTGTCCCGTTATGTATCTTTGAAAAGTATATAGATGGTAAACTGATTTCAGAAAATGGGACATCTATAATGAGACCGGTTAAACTAATATAGAGACTATGGCCAGAGTAAACCCAGTCTACCAGCAGGTTCCATTCTTCTTTGGTCATGTGGCCTATTTCTCGTTTGTACCTGTGTAATTCGATCTCAAGGATATCCTTAAAAGCCATCACTTATTCTTTTTTTAATACTATTTTTATAAGATATTTGTTTCTATCAACACCGCGAACAGATATAATTGTTCTTGCGGATAAGAATACATAGAGGGTAAAACCGGAGTGATCCGGCGACACAAAGCTATAGGGACTTTCTAAAGTCAGCCAGTTGCAGAACATATGAGATTGCATCGCTGGTGGCGGTGCTTTTTCTTTTGCTATAAAACAAGATGAAAGTGAGGGTGTGTTATGAAGGTGTTAATTAAGAAGGGAATTGTGGTTTTGTCAGTGGTAGCAATGCTTTTTTCTGGATTGTTCATTGATAAAACTGTTTCTTTAGCAGCTAGTGGAGATACAACTGTTTACATTACTAAAACAGGAGAATGCTACCATGCTGATGGATGTGCCAGCCTTAGAAGAAGTAAAATAGCAACTACATTACAGAATGCTGTGGATAAAGGATATAGAGCATGCTCAAAGTGCCATCCTGCATCACTTGATGCTTCAACTTCAACAAGTACTACAGCTGCAACAACTACGACTAAAGCCTCGGTAACAACTAACTCAGCGGCAGCTCTTTCTCCTGAGATAGAAGCCCTTAAGACATACAAGGGCAATACAACAGAGTTTAATGCCTATGCCTATTATATGAACAATGCTGATCTTCAGACTGCTATAGGTGCAAATGGAGATAAACTCCTCGAGCATTATACAAGTTTTGGCAAGGCTGAAGGAAGAGTTGCAAAGTAAGAAGAGCATTCCTTTTGTTGATAAGGGATATCGATATGAAGACATATTTGCGAAGTGTAAGTGCTGCAAATAGAATATTTGCTTTGATACTGACTCTTTTCTTAAGTATGTCTTCTTTTCTGTTCTGGAGTGTTAATACTCACGCAGAGGAAGACATTCCGGAGTACAGTGGAAGTGCTTCTGTTATCCTTAACGGTAACGTGCCCGGATTTACAGCTGATGAGATCACCACAAGCTCTTTTGAAAGTTATGGAGAGCTTGATAAGTTGGGCAGATGCACACCGGCGACAGCATGTATAGGAAAAGACCTGATGCCTACTGAGGAGCGTCAGTCCATTGGTGATGTTAGACCCACGGGATGGAAGCAGAATAAGTATCCGGGCGTGGTGGATTCAGATCCTCCTTATCTGTACAATAGATGCCACATGATTGGATATCAGCTTACTGGTGAGAATGCCAATGAAAAGAATCTGATCACCGGAACACGGTACATGAATGTGGAAGGCATGCTGCCTTATGAGAATCAGGTGGCGGAGTATGTGCTTAGTACAGGTAAACATGTAATGTACAGGGTTACGCCGGTATTTACAGGAAACAATCTTCTCTGTGATGGGGTACAGATTGAGGCATACTCGGTAGAAGATAAGGGTAAAGGTATTTCTTTTAACGTGTTCTGCTACAACGTTCAGCCTGGAATAGAGATAAATTATGCAGATGGCAGCAATAAGCTTGCACCGGATGCAGGTGTGGTGGCTAGCAATAATTCTTTTATGATAACTGGCGGAGATTCCGGGAATGGATCAGTAAGATCCTCGGCAGGAGATGATGCTTCTGGTATTCCGGCAGGGACAACATATGTGGTCAACAAGAATTCAGGGAAGTTCCATTATCCAAGCTGTGACAGCGTTAATGATATGAAGGAGAAAAATAAGGAATACAGCACCAAGACAAGGGATGAGCTGATAAGCGAAGGGAAGAGTCCTTGCAAGAGATGCAATCCGTAGTTCATTGGCGCATGGAATTTTCAAAAAAGCTATTTCTTTTGTCAAATCTGACTATTACGTGAGCTCAAAAAAATCTGTATCATAATCGAGTAATTGAATGCCGCCCGGTGGGCAGGCGATTTATGAATACTGGGTTGTAACCGAACACGTGTAAGTGAAGACTCGCTTACCGTGTTCTTTTTTTACGGACTTTAAGGAGGTAAAAATGAATCAGAACACAAATAACTATCTAGCAGAAGAGAGGATAGGAAAGCTTCTTCTCAAGTTTTCAATTCCCTGCATTATGTCGCTGCTTGTATCGTCACTTTATAACATAGTGGACCAGATTTTCATTGGAAGAGGCGTAGGATATCTTGGAAATGGTGCAACAAATGTTGTTTTTCCAATCACAGTTATATCACTTGCGATTGCTCTGATGCTTGGGGATGGCGCTGCTGCATATCTTAGTCTTTGTCAGGGCAAAAAAGATGTGAAGTCCGGAAATAAGAGTATGGGCAATGTTGTAATGCTTCTTGTGGCATTCGGAGTTATAATGGCAGTTCTTTTTGCTGTATTTAAGTCACAGATCCTTACAGCGTTTGGAGCTACTGAGAACAACCTTCCATATGCAAATGAGTACTTTGATTACATCATTTTGGGAATTCCTTTCTTTGTTGTCGGTAATGGCCTTAATTCCATTATCAGGGCTGATGGAAGCCCTAAATTTGCCATGATTACTACTCTTGCAGGATGTATCATCAATGTGATTTTTGACCCTGTTGCAATTTTCGCCCTTCATATGGGAATGAAGGGAGCTGCTATCGCGACTATAGCAGGTCAGATTGTTACAGCAATCTGCGGAATTGTGTACATTCTCTTCAGGGCAAAGACCTTTAAGCTCACTTTAAAAAACATGACTCCTGATATGGTCGTAATAGGTAAGTTTGTCCCTCTTGGAATAAGCAGTTTCTTAACACAGCTCTCTATTGTGGTAATCATGGGTGTAATGAACAATGTTCTTGTTAAATATGGAGCAATGAGTAAGTATGGCGCTGATATCCCACTTACAGTAGTAGGAATTGTTATGAAGGTATTCCAGATAGTAGTATCGATATGTATCGGAATTGCCGCAGGTTCTCAGCCTATCGTTGGCTACAACTATGGAGCAGGAGAATACAGAAGGGTAAAAGAGCTGTTTACAACAATCATCAAAGCTGAAGCAATTGTAGGGCTGGTTTCAGTGCTTTTATTTGAGCTTTTCCCTCTTCAGATTACATCAATATTTGGAAGTGAGGACGGTCTTTATAATGAATTTGCGGTTCTTTCATTCAGGATTTTCCTTTCAATGATCATTCTGACATGTATTCAGAAGTCTACTAGTGTTTTCCTTCAGTCTCTTGGAAAGCCAGTAATGGCTATGGGACTATCATTACTCAGGGACTTTGTATTAAGTGTTCCGCTTGCCATTTTTCTTCCTATGTTCTTTGGCGTTGAAGGAGCTCTTTTATCAGCTCCTGTAGCGGACATAGTAACTACAGTAGCTGTTGTTCTGATGTCCATAAATGTTGTAAAAGAGCTTGACTCCAAAATCAACAGCGATGAAGATGACGCTAAAGAAGCACAAGTGGCTTGATTTGCATAGTCGATAATTTAATGTATAGAAGCTGAGAAGCAGTGACTCCTGCGGTTTAACTCACGGTCACAAGGATATGAGTTCTGTGGAATTACTTGTTTGTCTTTTTGACAAGATAAATATTCTTGATTTTGTCGTGCGCGCGCGATAAAATCAACATAGAACATCGTATCAATATGATAACCGGAGGCGGACATGAATCATGATATATTGAAACGGGTCATCCTTGATCAGATTGAGATAATTCAAAGTGCTGAAATCATAGAACGTGACTATGACTTCGAAAAGAATGTCAATTATATTCTTGTCGGGCTTAGACGAGCGGGAAAGTCGACACTTTTATATAAAATAGCCAGAGAACTTGTTGAAGCAGGATGCGATTGGTCTCAGATAATTTATGTCAATTTCGAGGATGACAGACTTTTGGGGTTTTCAAAGGATGACTTTAATGACATCGTAGAGACTGCTTATGAGCTCACGGATGCCAAAGAGTTATACTATTTCTTTGATGAGATTCAGATCATTGACGGCTGGGAACATTTTGCCAGAAGAATGGCTGATCAGAAAAAGCATGTATACATTACGGGAAGCAATGCTAAGATGCTTAGCTCTGAAATGGAAAAGGCTCTTGGAGGCAGATATTTGTCTAAAATGATCATGCCTTTTTCTCTTAGTGAGTCACTGGATTACAAGGAGATAGCTCATGATGAAAAGGCATTTCTGGCAACTTCTAAAGCTGCCAAAGTTCGCAGAGGATGCCAGGAATATATTTTGAGTGGTGGCTTTCCTGAAGCGCAGCTTTTATCCAACAAAAGAGAATATATTAAGAGTGTCTATGAGAAGGTTCTCCTTGGAGACATTATAGAGCGTGAAAAAGTGAATAATAAGATGGCCCTCAGGCTTATGATAAAGAAAATAGCTGAAACAGTGATGCATGAAATATCTTTCAATACGCTGGCAGGGAATGTAAAAGCAACAGGAATTAAGACATCAACAGATTCGATGATTGACTACGTTTCGTACGCTGAAAACGCATATCTCCTGTTCAGAAACAGGAATTATGTCTCGAAGTTTGCAGAAAAAGAGAGCACTCCAAGGTTTTATTTTTATGATAATGGCATTTTGTCATTGTTCCTTGTAGATAAACCATCAGCGCTATTAGAGAATGCAGTTGCGGTATATTTAAAGCGTAGGTTTGAAGAAGAAGTATATTATTTCAAATCCACGCAGACGGGAATAGATATTGATTTCTTTATTCCTGAAGAAAACTGTGCTATTCAGGTTGCGTATAGTTTAGAGACAGCAGAAGACAGAGAGACTAAGAGTCTTGTATCTTTTGCAGAGAAAACAAAGGGGATACGACGCCTTATTATAGTTACTAATGAGGAAGAACGTACGATTACGAAAGATGGTCTTACCATAGAAGTGATACCTGTTTATAAGTTTATTATGGGGTTTAAGGCATGGTAAAGCAGATAGTCAGAGATCAGTTCTTTTTACAGCAAAAGTCTGAGCCTGCAACTGAGGCGGATAAACAAGTTGTAGAAGACCTTTTAGATACATTAAGAGCAAATCAGGATAAATGTGTTGGCATGGCTGCCAACATGATCGGTGTGAAGAAGCAGATCATTGTGGTGGCTATGGGACCATTTATTTTCCCTATGATAAATCCGGTAATTACCAAAAAGACCGGAGAGTATCAGACTGAGGAAAGCTGCCTTTCTTTGGATGGAGTGAGGGCATGTACCAGGTATAAAGAGATTGAGGTGGATTATCTGGATCAGGATTTTCAGCCCAAGCATGGGAAATACAACGGCTTTACGGCACAGATAATCCAACATGAAATCGATCATTTTTCAGGAGTGCTTATTTGATGGAGCGAAAAATGATAATTAAACAGCTAAATTATGATGAATATAAAGGAAGGCAGTACAAAGCTGAGGTTCGCTCAGACAAGTATCTTTCAATAGAACCTAAGGGAGAAGGATTTTCCATAGAATGGGTAGTGGCAGATAAAGAGATTGTGGAGCCATTGGAAGATGATATGCTATCGGACTGGTTGGACAATCCTGAAGCATTTGGTGCTTTTGAGGGAGATACTCTCATTGGTTTTGTGGAAGGGTTTCTTGAGGAGTGGAACAACAGATACAGAATCTCAAATATCTGCGTCTTTGATTCCGGCCTTCGTAGTAAAGGAGTTGGTACAGCTCTTCTTGAAACAATCCTCGATGTTGCTGCTAATAGTGGAGCAAGAATGGCGGTGCTTGAGACCCAGAGCTACAATTCCAAGGCAATCTCTTTTTACAAGAAAAACGGCTTTGAGATTATTGGATTTGACAGATATGCATATTCAAACGATGGTCCCGAAGAGCATAACATGAGAATTGAGATGGGGAAGAAACTATGATCAGATTGCAGACTGTTGAAAAGAAAGACAGAGATCTTCTCTGGAATATTAATCAGAAGTATTTGTATGAGATGACAAATTTCTATGATGACCTGATGGATGAGAATGGCAATTTCCATTATGGCCATTTTGATGAATACTTCACTGATCCTAAGAGAAAGGCATATTTCATATACAGTGATGATAAGCTCGTTGGATTTGCTATGCTGAATCCATATTCAAATATAGATCAGAACCCGGATTTTACAATGGCGGAGTTCACTATCTTCCCGCAATACAGGAGAAGGCATGTTGCACTTGATGCTGCCAAACTAATACTTGATCAGCATCCTGGAAAATGGGAAATAAAATATAACGAAAAGAATAATGGTGCAAAAAAGCTTTGGAATACATTAGCGGAGCCATACGCACCAAAGACTCATCACCTGAACGAAGAAGAGACTGTGCTGAATTTTACGGTGGGCCGGGTATGAAGATATATTTTGCAAGACACGGGCAAACAGATTGGAATATTCAAAGGAAAGTACAGGGCACAACTGATATTCCGTTGAATGAAAATGGTATCAGGCAGGCTCAGGAGCTGTGCAAGAACCTGGAGGACAGGAAGATCTCTTTTGAGAAGATATACACAAGCTACCAGACCAGAGCAGTGAAAACCGCGCAGATTGTATCAGATCACTTTCATACCGGCTATGAAATAGTGCAAGGCTTGGAAGAAATGAATCTGGGCTTGTTTGAGGGACATAACTGGGATGAGATTATGGAAATGTACTCAGAAGAGCACAAACTGTGGATGTCTAATAAAAGATATAATCAAAGCCCAAACGGTGAGTCATATCAAATGGTCATGGAAAGGCTATTTAAAGCTTTGGACCATATTTTTGAACAGCATGATATTGAGTCCGATAAGAATCTGTTGATAATTTCGCATGGGGCAGTTATCATGACTCTCTTGGCAATGAAGAGAGATATCCCTTTTGAACAGTCACATACAATTGAGGTTGATAACGCAACTCCGATTGAATTCAGCATTGAAGAACTAGAAGAGATCAGAAAGAAATTATGATCAGGAGAACTAAGTATGAAGGTTCTTGGAATTGGTACTATGGAAAAGGATAAGATGTTGTGTATGTTGGAGCCACATATGGAAGATGGTGTCATTGATCTGCAGAAGGAGTATGGCACTTTCATTGCACGTGGACGTGCATAAGCCATATTCC
>JAEEGF010704635.1_pt1 | contig 15037 bp, 14 predicted proteins | sample 9134171 | NCBI WGS metagenome assembly JAEEGF01 (sample SAMN16246542, study PRJNA631951) | gut metagenome | biome: gut microbiome; feature: rumen; material: AP-attached | host: Bos | place: Iran: Karaj | collected 2018-10 | reverse complement strand
CTTAATCACTACCTCTGACGCTTATAACAATAAATCCAATACGATGTTTATTAAGAATAAGGTATTGTCCGTAAACATGTTTATCATTCTTTTTCTTTGTGCTCCAGCAATTGCCCACTTCTTCAAGCGTCTGGAACTGGTTTCTCTTACAAGGGTGATGGGGATTGTCCTAATCATCAATGCTCTCTCGATAACTCAGAATACAGTTCTTACCAAAAGGATTGACTTTAAGACAAAGACTAAAGCGTCGCTTATTTCAGCTGTTCTTAGTGGAGTTGTTGGCATCGCCATGGCCTTCATGGGGTATGGTGTTTGGGCATTGGTTGGGCAGCAAATCACCAAACAACTTGCTAATACGATATGCCTCTGGGTATTCAATCGTTGGTGGCCCAACTTCTCCTTTAGCCAGAAGAGTTTCAAGTACATGTGGAGCTTTGGCTGGAAATTGTTGGCAAGTGGTTTAATTGATAATACCTGGAATCAATTGTATCAGGTCGTTGTGGGGAAGTACTATTCTCCAGACACCTTGGGGCAGTATTCTAGAGCTAAAGAGTATGCGGGCATTTTCTCAACAAATATTCAGGCTGTAGTGGGGCGAGTATCTTACCCAGTCTTAGCTGAAATAAAGGATGACAATGCAAGGCTGGTGAGTGCTTATCGTAGAATCATTAAGGCAACGATGTTTGTGACGGCCGTCTGCATGATTTCAATGGGAGCGATTGCTGAGCCAATGATCTATTGTTTAATTGGCCCTCAATGGCACCAGGCTGCGACTTTTTTGCCTTTGATATGTATGAGTTTGTCGCTTTATCCTCTTCATGCCATCAACTTGAATATGTTGAAGGTACAAGGTCGTTCTGACTTATTCTTAGGATTAGAGATAATAAAGAAAATTATAGCCATTGGTCCTATTTGCTTGGGTATTTTTGTGGGCATCTATTGGATGGTTGCGGGTACAGTGGTTACAGGTTTTATAGCATTCTTTCTCAACTCTTATTATTCTGGCAAGTTTTTAGGTTATTCTTCATGGCGGCAATTGAAGGATGTGGCTCCCAGTTATGGGGTGGCTTTTGTAGTGGCCTTATCGGTGTATTTTCTTAAGTTTCTACCAATCAGTTATTGGTTCGTATTACCTTTGCAGATTGTTGTTGGAATGGGAGTATTCTTTCTTGTTTGTGAAATCACTAGGTTTCCAGAGTATCTTGAAGTTAGAGGGATGGTGATGAACTTCATAGGAAAACTGAAAAGTTAACTGCGATTCTTAATATGGAACAGATTGTTAGTTTTATGGTTCGTGTGAGTTGTATGACATATAACCAGGCATCATACATAGATGATACAATGAATGGTTTCTGCATACAAGAGACAAAATTCCCGTTTGTCTGTACTATTTTCGATGATAACAGTACGGATGGAGAGCAGGAAGTAATCAGATACTATTTAGAGACGAATTTTAACGTTAACGATAGTAGCGTTGCTAGATTTGAAGAAACCGATGATTATAAGTTTGTTTTTGCTCAACACAAGACCAATCATAATTGCTTTTTTGCCGTTTATTTTTTGAAGTATAATCACTATAGAATCAAGAAGTCGAAAACTTCGTATATTGATAAGTGGTGTCATTCACAATATATCGCTTTATGCGAAGGAGATGATTATTGGATCCATCCCCAAAAACTGGAAAAGCAAGTTGAGTTTATGAGTAACCATCCTAATCATAGTCTTGTTTTTTGTTCACATAAAAGAGTTTATCCGAATGGTGCAGAACAAGTTGTTAAAAGATATGAAGATGATCTTTTGGAATGCCCATTGTCAGATATGATTCGCGGAGGAGGAAGTTTTATGGCTACGAATACAATGCTTTTTAGAGAAGTTTTTTACGAGACACCATCTATATGGACTAAAAATGTTTCCTTTGGTGACTTGCAATTAATGCTATCTTTAGCTGTTCAAGGGAAGGTCGCTTTTTTGTCTGATGTGATGTGTTGTTATCGTGTCTCTTCTGCGGGATCATGGACTGAATCAATGATGTCAGATATTCGCAATCGAAGAGTTATATATAAGCAAATAGAGACTATCTGGTCTCAATTTGATGTCTGGACAAAAGAAGAGTACCATTCATTGATTCGTGAACAGATAAGGAGTAATAGGATTAATAGAATAAAGGACGAGCTTTTAACTCTTTTCCGAAGGATTAAATAAGCAGTATCATAACCCCAAAATAGATACCAACGATTATATGAGTAAGAAAACTGCCAAGATTGATTTGGTGCATTGGGCAATCTGTTTAATCTTTGTAAGTACACCAATCGAGTCTATCAGTGTGTTTGGAAAATCCAGCAGTTTTTCAATTGTCCGATTATCCTTTTTGCTACTATTCTTGGTTTGGTTGCTTTTATCACACAAACTGGAGATAAACAAAATGATAGTGAGTTACCTATTATTAGCTGGATACTTTGTTATTGGGTTATTATGGAGTATCAATATTGAGTCATCGCTGACTAAGATAGGAACTTTTTTGTTGCCGACCATTCTTTTATGCTCGATTATTTCTATAAATACTCAGTCAGAACGTGATTTTGAGATGTACGTTGTGAGCTATTTAATCGGTTGTGTTGTTTTGAGTGTTTTCGCTTATGCAAATCGGGAACAAATCCTGTTAGATGCGACTTATGCAGATATGGAGAGAGTTTCAGCATTAGGGCAGGATCCCAATGAATTCTGTGTTCTATTGAACACTGGCATAGGGATGCTATTACATTATTTGGGATCTAAAAAGAAATTATCGATTGTGTTAATTGTTTGGGCGGTAATTGCTTTTTGGTCATTTGTGGTTTTATCAACGGGATCTCGAACCGGTTCTATTATATTGATAAGCTTATTTGTTGCTTATCTTTTTAATAATAAAGCAAGTATTCCATTCATGTTACCTTTGCTTTTGGTCGCTGCTTTTTATCTATCCCAATATATATCAAGTGGTATTCTTGAACGGCTGATGGAAACCAGTGACTCAATCAAGTCCAATGATATGTCCGAAAGAGGTTTGATATGGCATTGGGCATGGATATCTTTTCAAGAAGAGAATGCGGCTCTTGGTGTAGGATTCGGTAATTTCCCCGAAATGCTAATATCACATGGTTACCCGGGTAGAGCCTCCCATAATACATATTTGTCTTATTTAATATGTGGAGGAATCGTTGGGGCTGCTTTCTTTTTGGGGATTATTGTTCGAATAATAGACTATGTCATCAAAATTCATAGAATCGAGAAAAAATGGAATATGTTATACTATATTCTCCCTTTGTTTATTGGTATGATTACTCTTGAGACTAACAACCGGAGGTGGCTATTTCTTTTGGGCCTTATGGTTTATAAGTATTACAAATTAATCAGTGTTGAAAACGATAGGATTGTAGTAAATACAAGTATAAGATAATTTGTTTTGTAATGAAAATTCTAGAGATTGTGTATGGTTTATCCTCTGGAGGTGCGGAAAGACTTGTGGTAGATTTATGTAACGAGTTATCCAAGACTGAAGAGGTAACATTATTAGTTATTAAGGATGTTAAACAGTTTTATGCTTCTCAGTTGAATTCAAGAGTACATGTCGTTTATGCGGGGTTCCCTATTCGTCATACCATTCGGCAGCATCTATTTGTAAATCAGTTTATTCGAGGAACCAAACCGGATATTGTTCACTATCACAGTGCAGCTCGCTTTTCATGTTTATTATCAAATGTGATTAATCGAAAACGAGCCAAATTTTATATGACAGTGCACTCCGATGTTGAAAACGGCTACAAAAAAGGATTAGGTGGTTTACAAGTCCGATTAGCGAACTCTTTGGGACATACAAGGTTCATAACCATTTCAGATGAAAATATGGCTCAATTTAAACGTATCTATCCACATTACCCAGTACGAAAGATTATGAATGGAAGGGCTTTACCTCAATTAACAGATAACCTTTCTGTCGTTCAAGATGAAGTTAATTCATATAAAACAACAGATCGAACTACAGTGTATATACACGTGGCTCGGTTTGATCCCGTCAAAAACCAAAGAATGTTGATAACAGCATTTAACCAACACGTACAGAATGGCGCAGATGCAATACTTCTTGTTTTAGGTAAGGGGTTTGATGTGGGACCTGGGAGCGAACTAAAAGGATTAGCTAGTCAACGAGTATTCTTTTTGGGTGTTAAGGAGAATGTATATGATTATTTATCTTGTGCTGATGCATTTTGTCTATCCTCTTTTAAAGAAGGGATGCCGATGTCCATAATAGAGGCCGTCTTGTCGGGACTACCTATCATTTCGACTCCGGTTTGCGGTGCGATTGACGTTGTTAAAAGTGGTTTAAATGGATTCTTGGCGAAGGATTTTAGTAAAACTGCTTTTTTATCTGCTCTGATTCAATTTGAAGAGGCTAAAGATTTGATCAAGTTAAATGCTTTTAAGATAAAGGATTCAAATGAGTATGCGATTTCACATTGCGCAATTGAGTATATTAAGTGGTTTCAAGAAGGGTAATGTTTCTTGGTGATATAGTATTGTTCTCTTTTTATAACTGTCTAAAATTGTTAAGATGAATAAAAGAGTTTTGATAACAGGCGGGGGGGGGGATATCGCTCAAGCATTGAAAGCCGTTCTTGAGAAAGAAGGTTATCTAGTGATGGCTGCGAAAAGGACCGAACTTGATGTGACTGACTGGAAAAGTATAGAGAATGCTATTAAGAGTTTTGTCCCGGATATTCTCATTAATAATGCTGGATATGTGGTCCCTCAATCTATAAGAAAAATGGATTTGGATAATACTAAAAGGCATTTTGACGTGAATGTTTGTGGTACTTTTTATTGTACTGGTATTGCACTGAAATACAATCCTGATGTACAGATAATCAATATCGGTTCTGCAGCTTCTATTGAAACTCATGCCACGTGGAGTGAGTATTGTGCATCTAAAGCTGCAGTAGTAATGGCCACTAAATGCTGGGCGGAAGATGGGCTATATGCTGTAGTTTTATCTCCTGGCAGGACAAAAACAAAAATGAGAAAAAGCCTATTCCCAGATGAAGATCAAAGTACACTTTTGGACCCATTTGATTTTGCTAGAGTCGTTATGAAGGCAATTCATAAAGAATATCCTACAGGAACACATTTAATAGTTCGTAAACAAAACGTTCAACAATTGATTAACAAATAATGTTCTATGAATTGTTCAGAGTTTCTAGTTGATTTTTTTATTTCCCATGGTGTAACCGATGTTTTTGGTTATGCGGGAGGGTATATTGTCCCTTTTATGGATGCTCTTTATAAAAGAAGCAAAGAGATTACTACTCATGTGTGCTATCATGAGCAAGCGTGTGCTTTGGCTGCCGATGGTTATGCGAGGACAAGCGGCAAATTAGGTGTTTATTTTACAACTTCCGGACCTGGGGCGGTAAATGCTTTTGGAGGACTTGCAGATGCTTGGTTTGATGGGTTCCCTATTATGGGGATATGCGGGAATGTTCCAACAAATGAAATGAAAGGTTTCTCAGGTATTCGCCAAAACGGTTTCCAAGAAATGGATATTGTTTCAATGACACGAAATATAACCAAGTATTCAGTAACAGCAAATAGTGCGGAAGGTTTTGCTGAAATAGTAAACCGAGCATATAATATGGCACTTCTTGGGCGTAAAGGGGGCGTTGTTATTGATTTCCCACTTGATATACAGCAAATAGAAGTCATACGGTAGTATTATGTTTTTATTAATCTGATTATGATATTCAAACCTATTTATAAAAAACCAGTATTACTTGCTGGTAATGGGGTCAGAACATCTGGAGCAGTGGAAATGGTTCAAGAGTTTGCAATGAAAACTAAAATCCCTTTGCTTACTACTATGAACGGCGTGGATATAGCCCAAGATGACCTTCATATTGGTTTTATCGGGACTCATGGGAATCGTATTGCCAATATGATTTTGCATGAGTGTGATTTGATAGTATCAGTTGGAGCTCGTTTGAGTCTTCGTCAGGTGGGACGTTATACTGCAAATTTTGCACCTCAAGCACATCTTGTAAGGGCCGACATTGACGAATCCGAATTAAGCCGAAACGTGAAGGTTAATGAGGATAAGTTTCATACCGATGCCAGGGATTTTATGCGCAAAATCCAAGATGAGTCAGTAGGAAACTTTAGTGCTTGGAGGAAACAATGTCTTGAAGCAAAAGCAATACTTGATGACTTTGATAAGCAGCCCGGCAATTATGCGGTTGAAGCTATTGGAGAATTACTCCCGGAAAATGCAAACGTTTCAGTTGATGTCGGAATGAATCAGTGCTGGTGTGCTCAGTCACTTGTATTAAAGGGATATAAAGGTCGCATTCATATCAGTGGTGGTTACGGGACGATGGGGTGCGGACTACCATTTGCAATAGGTTCGGCCATTGCAGAAAAGGGGAAGACCGTGTTTTGCATTACAGGTGATGGCGGTTTTCAAATGAATATTCAAGAATTAGAGACGGTTAAGAGAGAGAATCTTCCAATTAAAATTATTGTTTTAAACAACCATGTTCTAGGTAAAATTAGTGAGACTCAGCATTTCAATCATGATAATCGTTTTGCTTGTACTGCAATGTCTGGGGGGTATTCTGTCCCTGATTTTGTTAAAATTGCTAATGCATACGGCATTAAAGCGAAGAAGTTGGCTTCATATGGTGAGCTGAGCAGATTCAAGGAATGGATTGACGATAAGGATCCATGCCTTTTCGATGTTTCGCTTCCAGAGAATAGCTTTCTTACTCCAAAGATTAAGTGGGAAACAAGCAAGATCTCTCCGGATCTTCCAGAGGAAATTGTTACGAAGGTAAAACAGATTCTTGGTAGATAGTATTAATAGAAAAGAGCGTATGAAAGAAGTAGGAGCAATTATATTAGCAGGAGGTAAAGGGACGCGATTCCACCGGCAAAAACAATTTGTTGAATTATGGGGTAAAGAACTTTGGCGACATGCATATGATAAAGCGCGCACACTGATTCCAGAAGATAGAATTGTAGTCGTGGGCGTCGACATCCTAGGCGGCGAGACCAGAAGCGGGTCGGTTATGAATGGTTTGAGGGCCCTTGGGAAGTGTTCCAAGGTTCTTCTCATAGAAGCGGCTAGGCCGCTTGTCACTATTGACCAACTTAAGAAGCTCATTGATTGCGAAGGGGATTCGATTACATTTGTGGCCCCTTGCATTGATACAATTATTAAAAAAGATAAGACATACTTGAATCGAAACGAATGTTTGCGGTTGCAAACCCCACAGGCGTTTAATCGAGAATTGTTAGAAAAAGCATATGAAACGGGAAAATATATGGATATGACTGATGAGACTCGGGTTATGTACGATGAATATGGTATAGAGCCTGTGTTTGTTGACGGCGGGGACAATTTGTTTAAAGTCACATACCCGAAAGATATTGCTTTTCTTGAATTTTATTTCAATAAAGATGTTTGATTTTGATTGTATATCGGATTAATTCTAGATAGTATCGATGTGAACAATGTTTATTCCTCGGGTGATATTAGTGTCTTTATCCATTATCTCTTGTGTCTCGAGTTGCGCTATTGCTCTTGATCCTCTCCACGAGGAGATGGATGATGAATCGAATGTCTTGGTCAAGATCAGAAAGACAGGAGAGAAGATAAAGAATGAGTGTTATTATCAAGACAACAAATATACGGCACAAGGAGTATCTATTATTAATAATACTATTTTTAGATTGTATAATTCCGGGATTTGTCAAGTCTATCAAGCAAATGATATAGAGGATCCGGTTCTGATTTCGACATTTGAATTGGGCTCTCGTAGTTCAAGTAATCATTGTAATTGTGCGCAGTTTTTTAAGAATCCTGATGGGACTAAGCTATTATATATATCTGGATTGAATGGACGGTGTTATGTAGAGCGAATGACACATTATTCATCAGTCCTAATTCAAACAATTGAGGTGCCAAAATTGGACTTGTTATTTAATAGTCAAATGGTTAATACGATTTGTGGGGACGATGGCTTTTTGTGGTTGTTTGGTGAATCGCGTGAGAATCAAACTTTGGTGTTTGCAAAAGCAAGACGTCCAGACATAAAGGAGAAGGCAGTTTCGCTATCTATTGATGACATAGTGGATTATTGGTATGAGACAGACTATGTTTATAATCAAAGTGTTTGGCAAGGAGGGATGGTTTATGGAGGATATCTCATTTTTGTATTTGGACTAGAAACAGACAATAAGCATATTGCTGTTTACGATACATGCTCGCATAGCAAGGTCGCGGATATTAGTCTTAATGGGGTTGTATTGGAGGAACCCGAGGATTGTGATTTTATAAACGGACAAATCCTTCTCTCAACTAATGGTGGGCGGGGCTATTACTTGTTGAATTTGAAAACAATTGTTCCTGAGTTGATCTTTACTCAGGAATGAGATATTTGGAAGAGGCGAACGAAGCTTGCGTCTTCTCACACAGTAGTTTTATAAGGTGGTAATATGACATGATACAATAAATAATAGACTCAACAATAATATGAGAAAACTAAGTATAGGAGAAGTTCAAGTGCATCTCCTTCAAATCGCTAAAGAGTTTGACCGGATTTGTACCGAGCATCATATCCCTTATTATATGATAGGGGGGACTATGTTAGGGGCTATCCGACACAAAGGGTTTATACCATGGGATGATGATATGGATTTCGGTGTACCAATTGAGTATTTCAACGAGTTAACCGCCATTTTAGAAAAGGAGCTGAAGGATCCATTCCGTTGCTGCACATGTTACAATCATCCAGCTGTAATATTCAATTTCAACAAAATCGAGGATCATTCTACTTTTATTGACAATGTATTTGTAAAGCTACCACCTGATAAACAAATAGGTATTAATATTGATGTTTTTCCTTTGAATAAATGCGATCTTGATGATAAGACTTGGAATAAGATAAGAAGGAGAAATGTCGTCTTGTCTGGTTACGAGAGATCGATGACAAACCCCAAGAGTTTGCCGCGAAGATTAGTAAAGTTTTTGTTACGTCTTCTTTCACTGGGGAATCATAAAATAGTGAATAGACGGATTGACCGGTTATTACTTAGAAATGGCAAAGGCGATTATTATGGCAATTCGTTGGGACGCTGGGGGGAAATAAAAGAAAAAATGCCATATGAATGGTTCGGCAGAGGAAGAAGATATGAGTTTGAAGATGCTTGTTTTTTAGGCCCTGAAAAGTATGATGAGTATTTAACACACATATATGGAGATTATATGAAACTTCCTCCTGAAGATAAAAGACAGCCGCATGTTGAGAACGTCTTTCTGAGATAGCGCTTTTTTTACATATGAACTTTATAGAACAACAAAAACAGAGTAAATGAACATTCTTCTATGCACCCCTTTTCATATTAATTCTCAAGTGATCCAAGGGGGAATAGCGATATGGGCACAAAACATAGTGGATTATTATCACACTGTGGTTAGTGATGTGCAATTACACATAATACCCTATGATCGTAAAACGGATGCTAAGGCATGTAAGAGCATGTTGAAACGGGTATGGCTGGGGTATTTAGATTATCGAGATGCTATCAAAGAGACTCGGAGGCAATTAAACTCAGGGAGCTATGATGCTTTGCACCTTTGCACTAGCGCTTCAATTAGTTTGATTAAAGACATACTTGTCTTAAAATTGGCAAGACGTAAAAGAGTAAAAGGGATTATTCATTTTCATTTTGGTCGGATTCCAGCGGTTAAGCATAAGAACAATTGGGAGTGGTGGCTACTAAAGCGAGTTGTTAGTTTGTCCAATTCTGCTATTGTCATGGATTTGAAGTCATTATCGGCTTTAAAAGATAGTGGGTTTCATAATGTTCTTTACCTTCCGAACCCTCTCTCTAATAGTATCTCTGAACAAATCGCTAAAGAAGCAGGCATTATTAATCGGGAGAATAATCGTATTTGTTTTGTCGGCCACGTGATTCCTACAAAGGGAGTGTATGAACTTGTGAAAGCATGTCAGAGTATTACTGGGATTAAGTTATGTGTAGTTGGGAAAGTGGCTGATGACGTCAGAAACAAGATGGAACAGTTGTCGGGCGGTGGAGATTGGATAATCTTTAAGGGAGAAGTTAGCCATGCTGAAGTAATAAAGGAATTATTGGCGGCAGAGGTATTTGCATTTCCATCTCACACAGAAGGCTTTCCAAATGTGATTCTTGAGAGTATGGCCTGTGGTTGTGCTATTACTACTACACCAGTAGGTGCAATTCCTGAAATGTTAAGCTTTGATTCTGTAGTACCCTGTGGATTATGTTCTGAAGTGAATGATGTGGAAGGGTTGAGAAATAACATTCTATTTCTCCTTAACAATAAGAAGGATGCTAGGGAATATGCAAAAAGAGCTCAAAAAAGAGTAAGTCAGCTGTATTCTATCCCTATAATTTGGATGCAGTTAGAACAAATATGGCATTTGATTCACTAATCCTTGATTATGCATTGCTTTCGTTCTATAGTCGTTCTTGTTGCTTTTTTCGTTTATCCATATAAGGTAAACGGTGTTGACGTTTTTCGTGTTCATACTCAAGAACAGTTTGATTTAGCCATAGAAAGAATTAATAGGGGTGAAGATTTACAGTTGCATCTTTTAGCTCAACATTATGTATTAAATAGGGGTATTATCGCAAAGTCTCCATTGACTATTATTGGCAATGGAGCCACCATTATGTGCTATTCTGATTATTATACTCCAAATGATGTGTATAAAACTACGGATAGCCATTATGTATATCGACAAAATAACCGATTATCCATTTTCCCGCTTTTTTTTGACGATAAAGGACTTTTATTTCGAGTGTCAGAGTCTGTCGTGGATAGTATAGGAGTTAATCACGTTGAAGGAGATATTATCGCCTCAAAACAGTTTTCTTCTGGAGCGCAATTGCAAATTCCAATTCCGAATAACTTGATTCATTTGAAAAACAGAGTGTTTTCAAATGCCTATGGCTATTTCGATTGTGGCTGGCAAGTCATTAATTTCAGGTTATTCCGTTCGGATAGCAAGTTCTTTTATTGTGTTACTCTTAATTCTTGTAGTACCAATAATTATCAGTTTGATAAAAAAGTATATAAAAAACCAATCCGCTTTGTGGTTTTTAATGCTGAGTTGAAGGATGACTCAATTTACTTTGATAATGAGTTTGTTTTTGTCCCAAAGAATGTTGGTAGTTTGTATTGTTTGAATAGAGATGAAATCTATCGCCACAAACCTACCATTAGTGTACAATCAGATTTTGTTTTGGAGGGTGTTCGTTTTTTGGGGTTTGATGGAATCAGGGTGGAATTAGGGGCAATTAATAAATGCATCATAAAGGATTGCCATTTCAGAAATAGCATTGGCTCTGCTTTGATAATCTACAAAAAAGGGGGAGAAAATGCCGCCGTTGCATGTGTTGATAATTGTCGTTTTATTTCTTGTGCTATTCATAATGACAATTGTCTTAAGATATATGGTTCCATTGGGGGGAAACCATGTGTCCAGTTGAGTAATTGTATGATAATGCGATACGGTGATGAAAGGATTTATTATAAGAATTCGGTAGGGGCAGTTTTTGTTGATGGAGATGTTTCTCTGATAAATAATACTATGATTAATTCACCTAGAGGGCAACTCTTTCTTAATCGAGGAAGAATACTTGTAGAGGGTAATGTATTTCTTAACTCGGATCAGTTCAATGCATATTATGAAAGAAATCTAAGCAGCGACATGGGGATGGTGTATTGCAATCACTTGTTTAAAGATACTAATTTGGCTTTGAGCAATATTTCAAATAGAATACTCATTAGTCGGAATCTAATCTATGGAGCGTACTCATATGGGAATTATGCCCGCGGGATTTACATTGATGATGGCCGTGGCGATGTCGAGTGTAAAAGAAATATCATTTTGAATACGCAAAGCTATTCTATTGATTCTCGTAATGTTTCGCTGACTGAAGCATCATCTGCCCGGAATCTATATTGTGGCAATATTGTGACCTCTTGCTATCAACTTGTGGCTGGTCCAGCTGTAAGTGGAAAGGATTCGCCAATAACTAGTGGAAATATCCTGTTTGATACCCGGCAGAATGTGACGAATGGGGTCGTAGTTATGAAAATGGATTCAAGGTATGAACAAGATGAGGAGTGTTATTTCCACGACGGTAAAATTAAGGTAACTCGGGGATTATACAAGAAGATTAGAAGAAGTCCCGCATGGCATAGTGTGGGGAGGTTTATCGAAAAAAAGTGATGCTAAGGTTTAGATGCTTTTCCGGATTATAAAAACTCGTTATAAGCAGTTCGGTGGTATTCGTCTTGTTAAAGAGTACAAACGACTAGGCGCAATTGGGCCTATGGTCAAAGCGATTATCCGAAAGCCATTTAACCGCCAATCATATAAGCAAGCATATGCGGTCGCATTAGGCAAGGTGGAGCCGGTCCTAGCCCGCAAATTTGGACCGGTGATGCTCGGACGTAAAATCTATTACACATCACAGTCGTTAGAGCATCATCGAAGTAGGATGATTTGGTTCTGCTGGCTGCAAGGTCTGGAGAAAGCTCCTGAGATTGTTAAGGTTTGCTACGCGTCTTTACAAAAGCATTTTGGAGACCGTGAGATAATTGTAATTAATGACGGTAATTGGATGGAGTATGTGGAGTTGCCGGAGCGTATCATACAACGTTGGGAAAAGAAGCAAATACCTCCGGCAAACTTCAGCGATTTGCTACGGCTGGAGTTGCTGATCCGCTATGGAGGGACTTGGATTGATGCGACAGTGCTTTGCACGGGGAAAGAGAATACGGAAGAGTATTTGGATGCGGACTTGTTCATGTTCCAGTACACTCGTCCCGGAAGTGATGAATGGGGAGGCATAGGAAACTGGTTCATTACTTCCTGCACTAATAACGAGGTCCTGATGGTGTTGAGAGATATGCTCTACGCGTATTGGAAGGATTACGACTGTACACTGGACTATTATATCTTCCACTTGTTTTTCTCCATGCTTCGGGAGGTCTTTCCTGAAGAGATAGCCGCCATGCCGTATGGTTATGCCGCAAGGCATATCGCATTGGCCAAGCATTGGGGAAAGAAGTTCGATCAAGTGAAATGGGACAGGCTGGTCGGCAAGGTCAGTTTTCACAAGCTCACATATGTGATTGCCCGCAGGATCCAGGCCGACCCGGAGAATTATTATCACTGGATCCTCAAGAATTGTTAGAAAAGAACTTATGAAGATTTCCATTATAACCGCTACTTTCAACAGTGCGGCAACTGTCCGCGACACGATTGAAAGCGTGTTGAATCAGACCTATTCCGACTGGGAACTCATCATCAAGGACGGAGGGTCGAAGGATGATACGCTTGAAATCTGCCGCAGTTATGCAGATGAGAGAATCCATATCGTGGCATGCCCGGACCATGGTCTTTACGACGCCATGAATCAGGGAATCGCCGCGGCTACTGGCGAGGTTGTCGGCATCTTGAATAGCGATGACTTTTACTTTGACAATCGCGTTTTAGAGCGCATAGCTGCCACGCTTTCTGATGAAACGATAGGCTGTGTCTATGGGGATCTGCAGTTTGTGGACGCAAAGGATACGTCCAAAGTCGTTCGAATCTGGAAGGGGTCCCAGTATCAAAAAGGGGGCTTCAGAAAAGGCTGGCATCCTGCCCACCCGACTTTCTATGCCAGAAAGAGCTACTTTGACGAGTACGGTGCCTTCGACACTTCGTTTCAAGTGAGTGCGGATTTCGAGCTGATGCTCCGTTTTATCGAAAAGTGTCAAGTATCCAGTCGGTACATTCCTCACTATTTTGTCAGGATGCGCATGGGGGGAGAGAGTACAGGAAGCCTCAAAAACATCATAAAAGGTAACAAGAATATCCTGCGGGCATTCGAGAAGAATGGTATTTCCCGCCCTCCTTTCTACCTGGTCAGGAGGCTTGCTCCGAAGGTGTTATCGGTAATAAGAACCAAACTCGGAGTATGACGAAGAAGGCGGGAATTGCGCTTTATTCAGTCCTGATTGTTTACTGCCTGGCTCTCTTTTATTTTGCCGTGCTGGGTCGAGAGCCATCCACTAAGAGTATTGTCTGGCTGGATTTGTTTTGGGGATATACTCATCCCAAATACAACAGTGTCAGCAATGGCCTGCTCAATATGTGTTTTTTTATCCCTATCGGAGTATTGGTGGCGTTGATTGCCAAGAAATATAGGATAGGAAAAGCCATGTTGGTCGGACTGCTCATTTCCTCTGTGATTGAGTTTTCGCAATTGGTCTGGAAGAGGGGAGTGTTTGACGTGGATGACTTCTTAAACGGTGTCGTGGGAGCCTTAATCGGTGGTCTGCTGGTGGTATGCGTGACAAGCATCTGCAAGAAAGCAAAAAGTAAAAGAATATGAATATTACATTGATTGGCGGCAGCGGATTCGTGGGGACCCGGCTGCTGGATTTACTGAAAGAATGTCCCGACTATCAGTTGCGGAACATCGACTTAGTTCAGAGCCATTTCTTTCCGCAGCTTACCGAGATCGGGGATGTCCGGGAGCAGGAGCAGATGGACCGGATGCTGAAAGGGAGCGATGCAGTGGTGCTCCTGGCTGCGCAGCATCGTGATGACGTGACGCCGGTATCGCTCTACTATGATACCAATGTGGGCGGCATGAAGGTGACGCTGAATGCGATGGAGAAAAACGGAATCAAGCGGCTTGTGTTTTTCTCTTCCGTGGCCGTGTACGGCCTGAACAAGAAGAACCCGAATGAGGAGCATCCCGCGGATCCGTTCAACCATTATGGCAAGAGCAAGTGGGAGGCGGAGCAGGTTCTGCAGGAGTGGTTTAAGACGCATCCGGACTGGAACATCGACATTGTGCGTCCGACGGTCATTTTCGGGGAACGGAACCGGGGCAACGTGTATAATCTTCTGAAGCAGATTTCGAGCGGGAGGTTCCTGATGGTGGGGAAGGGCACGAA
>JAEEGF010087134.1_pt1 | contig 15039 bp, 10 predicted proteins | sample 9134171 | NCBI WGS metagenome assembly JAEEGF01 (sample SAMN16246542, study PRJNA631951) | gut metagenome | biome: gut microbiome; feature: rumen; material: AP-attached | host: Bos | place: Iran: Karaj | collected 2018-10 | reverse complement strand
TCCTTCCCTGCGGCCGCAGCGCCCACACCGAAGCCGGCTGGATGGCCGGCGCCGGCAAGCGCGTCATCGCCTACATCCCCGAAATGGTCGAACCCGAGCTCATGTACAAGCTCTTCGACGGCGTCGCGGGCAGTCTGGAGGAGTTGGTGGAAAAACTGTAACCCTAAACCCCGGCTCAGAACCCGGGCTGGGTGATGTGGAGGGTGCCGTAGAGGTGGTTGGACGTGTCCACGGTGATGCGGCCGGTGAAAGGGCAGGGGAGATTCTTGGGATTGAAGGCCTCGAACTCGTCCAGGGCGGCGCGAGGGATGTAGCCGAGCAGCTTGCCATCGGCCCGGACCACCGCCTGCGCCCGCGGATCGTGCGCATTGTCCGGCTCCGCCCGGACCACCCCGCTGATGGGCCCGATATCCACCAGCGAACAATAGTACCGCAGTCCCGCGATCTCCACCTCCATCGTCTTCCGCGCATTCGTCCACGGCTCCGGCCTCGGCGCCGAAGCCGGCGCCTGCTTCTCCGCCAGATACTGCCGCTCGCTCCCGCTCCGCTGGTCATACCTCCGGTCATGGTCATCCCGGAAAATGAGGAACAGCGCGACAGCAGAGACGAGGATTACAAGGATGGTCAGGAGCATAGGGGTGGAGGGTTAAATGGAAGGAGTAATGAGAACGATCCAGCTATTGTTTTTGTCGCGGGCTTCAATATAGCCTTTTTCTTTCAAGCTGGAAAGGAGCCGCTGGACGGCAGATTTATTGATGCCGGTAACCTCTCTCAAACTGTCGATGGTGATGGACGGTTGCGTCTGGATGGCACGAAGAATCTTGGCATAGTTGGGTGTCCGGAACTCCACGCGTTGGCCGTCATACCACCAGACATTCTCGTTTGGTTCAGTCAGAAAGCGGACATCGTTGTAAATCTCTTCCGCAACAAGCGTAGAGAAATAGCGAAGGAAAGGACGGATATGATCCAGGCCTGCATGTGCGCCAACACAGGGCGTGGGCCCCACATCCAGGTCTGCTTGGTGAAGTGCTTCCAAATACTCTTTTTTCTTGCGGCTGCGCACCACGATCATCGGGTATTCATGCCGAGCGAGGATGTAATTGGAAAGAAGGCGGGCAATCCGGCCGTTGCCATCCTCGAACGGGTGGATCCTGATGTAGCGGTAATGGAAAAGAGCGGCCAATTCGACAGGAGAGAGTTTTCCCTTGGTTTCTTCTTCGTTGTACCAGTTGACCAGGTCGCTCATGAGAGCCGGCGTCTCTTCCGGGGAGGCATATTCAAAACGGTTGCCATATCGCGTGATGACACTGTTGGGACGTGTCTTGTACTGGCCAGCGTGAATAACATAGCTAGCCTGCTGACCGCCAGGCAGTTCACGGAAAACGGTGTAATCTTCCCGGAGCAGCGCCTTGTGGAGTTCCCGAATAAAGTTCTGCGTGAGAGGCATGTCCTTGATGACGGCCTGCTCCTGCATCATCTTTAAGCCGACGTTGCTTGCTTTCATCTCTTCCAGGTCTTTCATCTCTGCTTCACCGATAACTTTGTCGAAGAGCAGCAGCAACTCTGTCTGGCCGTATGTCAGCGTATTCCCTTCGATATGGTTGCTGTTGAAATTGAAATCAACGGTAAACTTACGGCTGAGACGATTCCGGTCCCGGTCGGAAAGAGGCTGGATAGCTTTCCAAGCGGCAATTGCTTTGGGTACAGTCAGGTACTTCATCCAAAAATGTGGTCTATTTGGTGGTAAATATACCACTTTTTTTGAAACATTTATAGAGAAATCCGTACTTTTCGGAGAATTGTTCAAAAAGAGCAACCACTCTATGTCGGCAGGATCTTGTCGATAGGTTTTCCTTTCGCCAAATCATCGACAAGCTTGTCAAGGATCCGGAGGTCGCGCATACGAGGATCCTCGATCTCCTCGACCCGAATGCCGCAAATCTTCCCCTTCACCTGAAATCGCGCCGGATTCATGCACGGCGCCTTATCCAGGAACTCCCCATATGTAGCTGAATCGCTACTCAACAGCGCCCGCAGTTCCGACTCGGAATAGCCCGTAAGCCACCCCGTCACGGCAAACACCTCTCCCTCCGTGCGCCCCTTCCTCACCGCCTTGGCGATCAGCAAAGGAAACACCTTGGAGAATTTCATTTCGAATACGTCCATAGTGGGTCAAAGATAGTGAAAAAAGTGGGGAAAGGGATGATGTGACGGGAAGGAGCTTGGTGTCGATTACCGGCCGTTCTTTCTATTCAGGTTCTTGTTGATCGTCTCGAGTTCCCGGGAGGTCGAGTACTTGGTGCGGTTGAGCAGAGTCACCATTTCGTCAAAGTAATCAAACTCGATGACAAGCCTGCAGAAAGATTCCAGGGATATTTTCCCCGTCCTCTCGAACCTTTCTATCGTCGGGGCCGGAATGCCGGTAAGACCGGAAAGCGTCTTCCTGCTATATCCCTTCTCCAGCCGTCTTGCCCGACAATTATGGGCCATCCGATCCATCAGTAATTGAGGATTTCGGGAGTAATTATCCAGTCGATATTCCATAATATAGTATTAAAAATAGCGGGTTTTTCTGCGATTTGGCATATTATGTTATGTAAATCTAGTGAATTCAATTCACATAAACAACAATACTGGAACGGGAAGGTTGCCGGGCGGCGGGGATGGGACTGCGGAATGACGGATTTCAGCTATTCGCGTAGGCGGGAAGGCGCTTGACGGCTAACTCCTCCCTTTTACGGGACCGGCGAGCCGGTCCCGTAACGGTCGTCAAACACACGCCGTCATCCCTGCGGGACCGCTGCCTTCCCGCCTGCTCACTAGCAGCTGAAATCCGGATTCCGCAGTCCCATCCCCGCCGCCACGATCGAATCTTCCCGAAAGGGAAATGAAAAGCGAGTAAAAGAAACCTTTTTTCTCTTTACTAGTATTTTGGGTAAAAGCACTAACTTTGCAATGAGCACCAGTGTTTAAATGTCTATACTCAGTCGCATATTTGGCGAAAAACGAAAATCTGCAGACAAACCGTCTGTGGAAGCGATCATTACTCCAGAATATCAACGGTTGCTTGATTTTGGAAAGGCTTTGAACCGCTTGCTGAAAGGGGATGAGTTTATCGCAAGAAGTGACTATATTCCTATTACAGAGGAATATAAAGACACACGGATCTTTTTTGAAAACCTTCATAATTCCGACCTGCTTTCCATGTATTGCGAAAAGAATGGTCTGGATGAAAAGCGAATCAAGAAAGCTTTGAATCTTTTTAAGGATCTTGCTAATCTAAAACAATCCCCGAGCCTCATCAAGAAGCATAATGAGGAGTTCATTACAAGACACCTGGAATCTGACAAGGATTATTTAGACACCATACTTTCCGAAGTAGATCCTAGTATTTCTTTGGACGAAGAGCAACGCAAAGTTGTCCTTTCTGACGAGGATTTCACACTTGTTGTGGCGGGTGCGGGCGCAGGAAAAACGACAACGATGGCCGCCAAAGTGAAGTACTTGGTGGAGAAGAAACATATCGAACCTGAAGACATTCTGGTTATATCTTTCACGAACAAAGCCGTGGGAGAATTAGAAGATAAGATCTGCAAAGCTCTTCATATCAAGTGCCCCGTTTCAACCTTCCATCGGACAGGATACACCATCCTTCGGGAGCAAGATGCTAAGAAGCGTAACATTAAGGACGAAGGTTTCATGTGGAGCGTCATTATGGATTATTTGAAGAATGATGTTCTGAGGAAACCCGAGATGGTGGAGAAGCTCATCCTCTTGTTTGGGACTTATTTCGATGCCCCCTTTGATGGTAAGGAAATGGCATCTTTCTTCAGCTATATTTCGAAATCTGACTTCGCCACGATGCGTGATATCCTGTCCGAGGATAGCCAGCAGATTATCGACAAAAGGACGAAAAAGGCGATTACAATCAACTACGAAACACTTCGTTCTTCCGAGGAAGTTATGATAGCAAACTTCCTGTATCTCAATAAGATCGATTACTTATATGAGAATCCTTACCCGTACAATTTCCCGAATTCCCTCAGACCATATACGCCGGATTTCACCATCATTCAAAACGGAAGGACCATTTACATCGAACACTTCGGCATCACTGAGAGCGGAACCCATAGTCGGTATTCTCCTGAGCAGCTTGAAAAGTACAAGTGGTGGATCAAGAAGAAGGTTCGCTTCCATAAGGAGCACAACACAGAGCTGATATATACCTTCTCCAAGTACAAGGACGGTCGCTCTATGCTATCTCACCTTCAAGAGCAGCTGGTTAAGAAAGGAATTATTCTAGAACCACGCTCTCCTCAAGAGGTGTACGAGAAGATCGTCTCGACCGAAGAGAATAAGTACATTGCCAGATTGGTGAAGCTTATCTGCCAATTCATCCATAATTTCAAGGCAAACGGTTTCTCTACCGATAAGTTCCGTGAAATGAGGCAGGAATCCAACAATGTCCGCACTCAGTTGTTTTTGGATGTCTGCCGCCAATGTTACATGGAGTATACCCAGAAACTGGATGACGCGAACGCTGTCGATTTCGAGGACATGATTAACGACTCGGCGAAAATTCTGCAGAAGGAGAGAGAAGAAGGGGCCAAACTCAACTATAAATACATCATAATAGACGAGTATCAGGACATTTCCCGCCAACGCTTCAATCTTGCAAAGGAATTATCCGAGATTAGTGATGCAAAAATCATTGCTGTGGGAGACGACTGGCAGTCGATTTTTGCCTATGCGGGCTCGGACATTTCTCTTTTTACCAAGTTCTCTGAGATAATGGGTTACGGAGAAGAGCTGAAGATTACTCGTACATATCGTAACTCGCAGGAAATTATTGATGTCGCAGGAAACTTCATTCAAAAGAACGAAGCTCAAATCAAGAAGCATCTTGATAGTCCTAAGCGAATAGATATGCCGTTCATCATCGAAGCCTACTCTGAAGAGGTGGAGAAGAAAGAATCGGAGAATAAAAGCAACAAACTACAACAACTTGCAACGGCGGTGGATAGAGTGATCGGGCAAATCGTCGAGGCAAATGTTGTCGAAGGTAAGCCGGCGACCTCGTCTATACTCTTGATTGGCCGTTATGGCTTTGATGCTTACAATTTGGCAAGAACCGGTCGGTATACTTATGACGAGAAGACAGGTATTGTCAAGTCAATGGCCTTCCCCGAAGCGAATATTACATTCTTGACCGCACATCGCTCCAAGGGTCTTGGTTTTGATAACGTCATAATTATCAATGCAATTAACGGGACTTACGGCTTCCCGTCGATGATAGAAGACGACCCTGTTATGCAATTGGTCATCCATAGCGACAAAGCCATAGAATATGCCGAAGAAAGGCGTCTTTTTTATGTGGCGATGACCCGCACGAAGAACCGCGTATACATCGTTGTCCCCGAAGATCGTCCGTCTCGTTTTATTGCCGAACTAATCCAAGATTATCCGAGCATAACGGTCCATGGAGAACTGAAACTTGATAAGTTAGCCGAGCCGGTTATTGCCGTTATGAAACGATGCCCCGTCTGCGGTTATCCTCTGCAATACAAGTACAAACGTAATTTCGGGCTCAAACTATGGATTTGCACGAACGAGCCCGAAATGTGCGACTTTATGACCAATGACACTCGCGGCGGCATCCTGCCCATTCTCAAGTGCGACCGCTGCAATGATGGCTATTTGATTGTCAAGCCGGGCAAGGACGGTTCTGAACCATTCCTGGGTTGTACAAACTACAAGTACGATAAAACGGGTTGTTCAAGGACGATGACTAAGGATTACTATCTTAATCATGTAAGGCAGAATTTGTTTGATCCCATCGATTAGTTGTTTTTTGGGGTTTTTCGGGCCGCTGACGTATTCCGGACTTAGCCGGTCCATGCCCGCCGCCACGATCGAACCTTCCCGTAATCAATCTTTTTTTGCTATTTTTGTAACGTCACTATGCAACGTTACTATTATAGCGAATCGGTAGCCGAGTTTCTTGCTCGGCCGGCGGAGGCTATACTGGGGACCATGGATCAGGTGAATGAGTTCGACTTGACCATGGATCAACGAAATGCGTGGTTGGAGGAGTTCGATATCATGAAAAGCGCGCTGGAAGCGTTGCGTGAGGACGGTCAAATTCTGTTCGAGTATACCATTCCACGTCTAGGGAAACGAGTCGATGTTATCCTCCTCATGAGGGGTGTGGTTTTCGCCATCGAATTCAAGGTTGGAGCGGAGGCGTTCTTGGTCAATGACAAGGAGCAGGTCTGGGATTATGCGCTGGATTTGAAGAACTTCCACGAGGAGAGTCGGGATCGAATTATCGTTCCGATCCTTGTGGCGACAGAGGCGTCCAAGCGGGATTGTTCAATGGGACAGGCCATCTTCAGCTATTACGATGACCACGTCTACTATCCGCTATTCAGTAATGCGGAAACGCTGTTGCCCATCCTTCAGAGAGTCCTGAGCGAAATAGAACCGCAACCGGCCTTGGACGCGCACGAATGGACCATCAGCCGGTATAGCCCGACCCCGACGATCATCCAAGCGGCATCTGCTCTGTACATGAATCACAGCGTTGCAGATATCACCAAGCATGAGGCTGATAAAGCCGGAATCGACAGCTGCACGGCGTTCATTCTGGACATTATCAAGCAATCGAAGGAAAACCACCAGAAGAGCATTTGCTTTGTGACTGGAGTCCCCGGCGCGGGGAAGACGCTCGTCGGTTTAAACGTTGCAATCCAGCAGGAAGAAGGCGATTTGGCGGTTTATCTTTCCGGTAACGGACCGCTTGTGAAAGTGCTTACCGAAGCTTTGGCTCGAGACAAGGTTCAGAAGGAGAAAGATCGCGGCCGCCGATGCACAAAGACCGAAGCAGAACGTCAGGTAAGCCGATTCATCCAGATCATTCACCGCTACCGGGATAACATGCTCGGAAAGCTGAAGATGCCCATCCGAGACGGACAGATTGAACTTGACTCGGCAAAGATTTCCAAAGCGGCCGAAAAGAGCGCTGCGGAAGTGGAAAACGTGGCCATTTTCGACGAGGCGCAGCGCATGTGGGACATGCGTCACCTGTGCGCCTGGCTTGCCAGGAAGAAGGGCGTGAACGATTTCCCTATGTCGGAAGGAGAGTTCCTCATCTGGTCTCTTGACCAGCATAAAGACTGGGCTACCATCGTCTGCCTGGTGGGTGGGGGACAGGAGATTAACTCTGGCGAAGGCGGTATTGGTTTGTGGATCGATGCGCTTAACCATCAGTTCCCCGACTGGCAGATTTACATCTCGAACCAATTGACGGAGAAGGAATATGCTGAAGGAAATGTCAGCGCCCTACTCGCAGAGAACCCCAACGTTCATCTCCGTTCTGACCTGCACCTTGCAGTCTCTCAGCGCTCTTACCGGGCCGAGACACTTTCCTTATTTGTCCACCAATTCTTGGATCTGGATATCGCCGCTGCCCGAAAGACTTACGACGATATCAAAGACCGCTACCCCATCGTCCTGACCCGCGACTTAGCAAAGGCTAAAGCATGGCTCCGAGAGCACGCGCGTGGTTCAGAACGCTACGGAATGCTCGTCTCATCCAAGGCCTTCCGCCTGAAGCCCCTTGCGATTGATATCCGTTCTCAGGCCGATATTGTCCCCTGGTTCCTGAACCCCATCACAGACATTCGTTCCTCCCTCTTCCTGGAAGACGTCGCCACCGAATTCGACATACAAGGCCTGGAACTCGACTGGACCTGCCTCGTCTGGGACGGCGACTTCCGCTACGATCCCTACCGCCACTGCTGGCAACACTTCAACTTCCGCTCCGACCGTTGGCAAAACATAAACATTGCCGAAGGCCGCGCCTATCAACTCAACGCCTACCGCGTCCTCCTCACCCGCGCCCGCCAAGGCATGGTCATCTGCGTCCCTGAGGGTAATCCCGATGATGCTACCCGGTTGCCAGAGTTTTATGATGGGACGTATGAGTTGTTTAAGGATTTGGGGTTGATGGAGATTTAAAATCTTGGAGAAACGAAGATGTACGATCTTCGCTGAGAAGTTATTATTTTGTTGTTTTTTTTATCTAAAACGCCTTAGTGGCAGTTTTACCAGGTCGCGCAAGTTTTTCTTGCTCGCAACTTTTATGATACTTCTCTATTGCATCGAAAAGGGGCTTGATCCGGGGATCTTTTGTGACATCTGGAGCCGCTTGGGCGAACTGGTCGTTCCATAGCTTCGTGCTTCCGTTTCGTATGAGTTCCTCATAGTTCTCCGGAATGAAGAACTCGGCTCTTTCGCCGAGGACGCTTCTGAAAGAGTCAATGTAAATCTTAAGCCCACCCTTATCCAGGTCTCCGAAATGGATGTAATGGTTCGAAATTCTTTTGAGCCAGTCGATCCATCGCCCGTAAGAATCCTTACTTCCCGTGCTCCGGTAGGTGAAAAGATAAGGCTTCCCATCCTGGAAGAGGTGTGCGTAATCCTTGATTCGCATGAAGGTGGCGTAGTTCTCCACGCCAACGACGATGATCTCGGGGTCGACATCTAGGTGTGCCTGCTCGTCAATCTCGACGCATATGCCAGGGAGAGGGTCGATGACAGATTCCTTGCCTTCATAGGAGACGGTGACGGGTTTGATGGTGTTCAGCCGGATGCCCCTCATGACGTCGGTCCCGAAGGCCTTGGAGTTGTTGACCAGTTGTGCGGCTTCCGTTCGGCTGGGCTTGATTCCGGCCTGTTGGCCCTCCAAGGCGGAGAGGTATGAATCCAGATCGTCTGTCCCGGCAAGCCGCTGGGCAAAGCCCCGGACCATCTCGGGGTATGATGTCCTGACGATATACGAACGTCCTTCCCGTTTGACCGAAACGAGATGCTCCTTTGAGAGTGTCTCCAGCAGCGGTTTCGAGATCGCCGAACCGAGGATGCTTCTCTCTTCGATAAGCGTGAGGAGACTTCTCAGGTCCTTAAGATTCAGCTTCTCTTTCATCGGGTGTATCCATTTGAGTGAAGGACAGAATATTGGTGGCGTTCGTGAACTCGGAGCCTTGGCGTTTCCAGAACGTATAGCCGTAGCGGAAGCTCTCCTCGGTTCCGTTCGGGAGCTGGGGCGAGTTCGCGAGGATATAGACCCCCATACGGTTGGCCAGGCTCATCAGGCTGTTGAAATTGCTCGGCGAGAGGGTCGCCTGCTCGTCGATCGGACAGTGAACCATGAACCCCTGGCCCTCGCTGGCGCATCTCTTCCTGATGCTCGTGAGGAGCAGGAGATACAGGAGGTTCTTGAAGATGGTATCGATGCCGTTCGACCCCATGTCCTTGATTTCGCGCCTGCGGCCGGAGCGGTTCAGGCCCTCATCCACCTCGATGTAGAGGGTGAACATGTCCTCCAAATTGAGCTGCTTCCGTTCGCTCGTGGTCAGGCTGGACGCGATGTCCTGGATGAAGGCGACGAAGGTCTTGTTGCCGGACGACCCGTCCAGGAAATTCCGGTCGCCATCGCTCTCGCCGCAGTAGTCTTCGTGGATCTCGATGGACCGCTTGACGAGGGCGATCAGGTCGGATCCCACGTCCTCGACCGACAGCTCGATCCGCTTGATGACGTCGGTGAAGTTGTATTCGCGGAACAGGCGGTTGATGCTGCTGACGGTCTCGCGTACCTTCTTGATGTCCGTCGCGTACTCCGTCGCCTGGTAGGCTATACCGCTGACGAAGGGGACGGCGGCGGTGTTCCACGCCTTGCAGTGTTCGGCGATGAGGTTCTCGGTGATGAACTCGTAGACGTCCTGCTGGGCGCGAGCGTCCTCTCCTATCTCCTGGCAGGACGACGCGGAAGGGAAGAAGCGGTTGATGCCGAAATCCCCCAGGTTGCTCCAGAAGGAAGACCAGCATAGATTCAGTACGTTGACGGCGTTTTCGATCCTCTGATCCGCGCCCTTGCCGGATTTGACGATCTCCTCGGCAGTTTCGTCCGTCTCGATGGGCTCCGCCGCGGCATAGTCGTCCTGGCGGTTCCCGGCGAAATAATTGTCAACCTCGTCGATCTCCACCTGGGCCTCCGCGATCTCGCCGATCCTGTCCTGAACGACCTGGTTCATCTCCCTGGCCATGCGGTCTTCCTCTGCGACCTTGGCTTTCTCGTCATCCTCGTTTTTGCGGATGGATTCCGAAAGGCTTTCCAGGGATGCGGCCCAGATGCCCTCGTTGTCAAAGTAGTCCGCCTTGTCCTTGAGATAATCGTGATAGTGCTGCTTGTTGGCCTCAATCTTCTTCACATCCTCTTCAAGGGAGGCGATCTCCTTCTGGAGCGCTTCAACGCGGGCGGCGTCCACCCCGTTTTCCGACAGGGCCTGGGCCAGGTCGGCGTCGATCTGTTTCAGGTCCTTGTCCAGCTGCTCCTTCTCGGTCTTGAGGATGCTCTCTTGACCTTCTTTGTAATCATCGAACTCCTTTTGTATCTTCTTCTGCAGTTCTTCCTTACGGGTCTTCAATCCCTCGCAGAAGCGGCGATAGCCTTCGTTCTCCTTGCCTATCTCGCCCAGGACGGACTTTAGCTCTTGGTCATTGGCATCTATCTCCTTCTGGATCTTGTCGGCCTCGCTCTTGACGATCCGCTTCTCCTCGCTCGTCAGGGATTCTATCTGGGCCCTGACGACGTCGAGGACGCCGCCCTTCTCGGTCTTTTTCTTTTCCAGCCCTTCCTTCTTTTCCTTCGCATCGGAAATCAGCTTCCCGATTTCGTCGGTTTTCTGCTTGACGGCCGCTTCCTGCCGGTCCTTCTCGTCCTGAAGGGCTTTCTGCGCCTTTTCACATTCGAGCGATGCATTGTCCAGCCTCTCCTTCAGGAGAGCGGGGTCGGTCTCGGTAGGGGAGAGCCGGGTGAGGTCGAGCTTTACTCCATACACGGAATCCGTCTCGTCGGAAGTTTTCTCAGGAGAGAGCCCCTGGTCGAAGAGAACCTTTTCTGAAAGGACCTTGCCGAGGGTCCGGTTCCATCCCTCGACGTTTTTGCTGAGCCATTCGGCAAGCGAACCATCGAAAGAGCTCAGCTTCCGAACGAGTTCTTCTCTCTTCTTCCCGGCGGCCTTGAGGGCGTCCTCCTTGTCACGGATCGACCCTGAGAAACCGAGCCGGATGGCCGCCGGCGCAGTCTTCTTCTCGTTTTCATATGTCTGGATGGAGTGTTCCAGTTCAAGGATATCTTTCTCGATCTGCCGAATCTCCCGGGAGAGCTCTTCCTCCCTTTTCGATAGTTTCTTCACCTCGTCGCCCTTCGGGTGCGAGTGCTCGATCCGCTGCTTCTCTATCTTGCCGTCGTTGACGAGCCTGGTGAAGCGGTCCTTCTTCTCATTCAGCAGGTCGATTTTTTCGCTGTGCCGCTTTTCCTCAGCGCTGCGCTCCTCCTCGACGGTGTCCGACACGCCCTTCTTTCGGTTGGTCGCTGCTGTCTCTTCCTGGGCTATTGCGGCATCAATTTCCGCCTTTCTGACGTCGTACTTCCCCTTCAACTCATCCTTTTTCGCTTTGAACTTCACGGTCAGGGAATCCGACTGCCCAGTCAGGTCCTGAAGCCTCTCCGTTGCAAGCCCCAGCGCCTCCCGTTTCTGGGGCTCTGCCTCCATCAGGGGGATGAGGGGAATCAGGTCGAGGTAACGTTTTTTCTTGTCCGCGATCTTGTCATAATCCCCCTGCAGCCGCGAACGCCGGTCCTTGAGGCCGGCGATGAGCTGCTCCACTTCCTCCCGTCTTTCTTTTATGGCCTTGTCGTAAGCATCGAATTCGGCCTGGGCCTCGTCCCGTTCCTTCGAGATCTCCCCGATTAGTTCGACGTAATGGTTCCTGGCGTATTTGGCCTTTCCCGGGAACAGCTCGAAGATGATCTTCTCCTTCAGGTAGGTCTCATAGGTCCTCTCGAACTGCTTCTGCCTGGCGAGCATGTTGGGATCCGATGTCCAGGAGCGGATGCAGTTGTACTCCCTCATCAGCTGGGAGGCGCGCTTCTGCTCCCTCTCCACGTCGAAGGGCTTCGCCGTGGATCCCATGGTGCTGACGATCATCTCCTGCAGGACGTCCCCCTGGACCTTTCCGAGGTTCAGGAGCATCTTCAGCAGATTGGTAATCTTCTCGTGGGGGCGGTCGACGCCCCGGCAGAAGGTGAGGGAGAACTTCTCCCAGCTGCGCATCTTCCCGACGGTCCCGTCCCTCCAGCCATAGAGGATGTCGATGTACTCCTTCCTGCCCTTTGCCTGGCGCATGTCCAGTCCGGGATGCCGCCGCTGGGCCGCATTCTTGACATTCTCGAGGTTGTCATACGCGACGCCGTTCCCGTCGACGAAGATCTCTTTCGAATAGGGGCAGTCGAAGAACTGGAAGGTCGGCCAGTTGCTGTTCTTCAGGAAGACCAGGAAGCAGTCCTCAGGGTCGTTGGAGCGGCGTACCTCGTAGATGATGTAGGAGTTGTTCATCTTGAGGTTGTACTGGGCGAAGGGGAGCTTCCCGTCGCCGATCCCCAGGGCCTTCGCCGAGGAGTCGCCGGTGTAGAACAGGGTCTCGATCTGAAGGAAGGTGGTCTTGCCGGAACTGTTGTCGCCGGAGATATGGGTGTTTCCGTCCACTTGGACCTCCGCATACTGGAAAGTGGAGGAATTGATGAGGATAATCCTTTCAAGCCTTTTTTGTCCCAATAACTTTTCCATGGCGCGATCTACTGGTTGTCAATTTCATCGAACAGAGAGGACTCGGGGGTCTTCTCGATGGCCTGCTCGTCTTCCTTGGATATGAACTGGATGCTCTCGACGAAGGTGCGGTAATAGTCGAAGGCCTGGGTGACGAGGTAGCGGACCTCATTGCGCTCGTTGTCGAGATAGCTGCATACGATCTCCATCTTCTTCTCGAGGATTTCGAGGAGCGCCGTCGCCCACTCGTCTGTCGTGTTGCTGTTGAACAGGTTCCGGCAGATTTCCTTGGCCGGCGGGCACATGTCCAGCCTGGATAGGATCCATGTCCTCGTGATGAGGTGGCCGACCCCGAAGGACTGGTCCAGCTGGAAGAGGAGGTTCAGGATGGAGAGATACTCCTTGTAGTCCGAGGCCATCGCCTCGAACGACTTCCTGTCCCCGGAGACCCTTTTCCGGAAATAATAGTACCCGTCACCCCGGGCCAGGTCCATCCCGGTGGTCGTCAGCCACGCCTTCGCGTAGTCCTCCCAGCCGGCCTCCAGGGCTTCGTACCAGTTGCGCTTCTCGTCGTCCATCGACGTCGCGCAGATGAAGTGCCCTCCGTTCAGGTGCCGGAACATCTGGGCCGCGTATTTGAGATTCGTGATATCCATGTCAGCGGTTGTTTGCGATTTGGTACTCAAGGGAGATGCGCTTGCCGGAAAGCGGCGAGGTGTAGATGTAATGGCCCGTCTTCCCGGCCGGGAAATCGAGCGTCCTCTGGAACTCCGGGGAGGCGCAGTAGTATGCGAACAGCTCGATGCGCTGCCAGACGGGAACGTCCGTCCGGAAATCGTAGTCGATGAGGAACGAGAAGAGGTCCTTCCCCTGGGCGCTGAACGAGCGGAACAGCTTCCGGTAATCCGGCCTGTAGGGGATGCGCTCCTTCTCCGGACGGGCCTCCGCCTGCTCGAAGTCGATGGCCGGCGCCGTGCGGTTGACTTCCTTCCCCAGCAGCTCGCCGGAGGCGATGAGCAGGAGCTCGTCGGTGAAACGCCCCTCTTCCACGAGGGCAGGCACGTCGACCTTGCTGACCTTCACGTAGGTCTCGCTCTTCCGGCCGGTGTCCTCATACTGTTTGATGACGTCGAGGAAGGTCGTCTCGGTCTCGAGCGTCCCGTAAGAGATCTTCTTCGCGAGAAGGTGCGCCCGCTTGGCCACCCGGGTCGCGCGCTCCACCTTCGAGATGTACTCCTGGAGGCGGCGGGTTACCTCGATCAGGGATTCGGAGGAGTCGTGGAGCTGGTTCTTGGCGCGGGCGAGGACGTCCGATATCATGAAGGTGTTGGTCTCGGGGTCCCTCAGGATGACCGTCCGGAGCTTGTGCGTCTCGTCGGACAGCAGGCTGTGGCTCTCGTCCAGCAGCTTCTGGATCTGCTTCGCCCGCTCGGCGAGCGCGTTCAGCTTCGCCCTTTTCAGGGAGAGGCTGATGGCGGCCTTGTAGTCCTCCTCCATCATCCGGGTCAGGTCCCCGATGCTCTGCTCGAGACCAGAGGGGATCCGCTCGAGCACCTGATAGAGCTCCGAGATGAGGTTCCTCTTGTCCAGGACGGACTCGCAGGCATCCCATTCGTTGCAGAGCTTTTCCACCTCCGGACGAATCCTCGAGACCGCCTCGTCGCTGAGGAGGATGTTGGAATGGAGGACCTTTTCGTAAACGTCGCGGAGGAGGGGGTCCAGGATGATCCCCGCATCGGTTTCCAGGCCGAGCCTCTTGGCCGAAAGGAATGTCTTCAGCTTGGCCTCCCCGTTCTTCTCCTCGCCGCCGCAGAGCTCGAGGGCGGATTCATAGGGGATGCCGCCCAGGTTCCTGTGCTGGTACAGCGCTATTATCAGGTCGTCATAGCGCCTCTGGAGGTCGAGGAATTCTTTGAGGCTATCAATTCTCATTCGTTTGTGTAATCAAATTCTTGATCAATGTTGCGTTTAATCAGCTTCAAACATGCACAAGTTATAAAAAATCAAATAAAAAACATAATAAAACCATCTTCGCTTCAGAAGGACCGAATTCTGTCACTATTTGATATAAGGTCAGTAGGGTAGCTTGCGGGATTGTATGTCAATCTTGACAAAGATCGTGGTTCGTTGTGCCAATGTAAAGCACGACGATTAGAATAAAGCAAAGTTTTCCTTGTAAATCTTCGTCGGGGGCCGGTGTGCTCCTGCGGCATTCGGATTTCAGCGACAGGGGAGCAGGCGGGAAGGTGCGGTCCCGGCAGGGATGACGCCGTTTGTTTGAGCGCTAGTTAGGCCCGCTTGCGGGACTAACTGAGCGAGTTCGGCGTCAAGCGCCTTCCCGCCTACGCGTACCGGCTGAAATACGTCA
>JAEEGF011506374.1_pt1 | contig 15040 bp, 11 predicted proteins | sample 9134171 | NCBI WGS metagenome assembly JAEEGF01 (sample SAMN16246542, study PRJNA631951) | gut metagenome | biome: gut microbiome; feature: rumen; material: AP-attached | host: Bos | place: Iran: Karaj | collected 2018-10 | reverse complement strand
GCACAGGACTGACGAGCATAACCATTCCAAATAGCGTGACAAGCATTGGAATTTCTGCGTTCGAAGGCTGTACAGGACTGACGAGCATAACCATCCCGAACAACGTAACAAGCATTGGGGTTAGATCGTTCATGGACTGCACAGGACTGACAAACATGACCATACCGAACAACGTGACAACCATTGGAGGTAGCGCGTTCAATGGCTGCACAGGACTGACAAGCATAACAATTGGCAACAGCGTGACAACCATTGGAAGTCGGGCGTTCGAAGGCTGCACAGGATTGACAAGCATAACCATCCCGAACAGCGTCACAAGCATTGACTGGGATGTATTCAGGGAATGCACAGGACTCACGAGCATGACCATTCCGAACAGCGTCACAAGCATTGGACGATCGGTGTTCTTCAACTGCACAGGACTCACGAGCATGACAGTGGAAGCAACAAACCCTCCGTCGTGTGATGTCAACAAATATAACGTCGGTTTAAGTATGCCAAATTACAATATTCCATTATATGTGCCAGCAGGAAGCGTTGACGCATACAAAGCAGCAAAAGAATGGAAGAGATTCACAAACATACAAGCCATTCCTGCCACTGGCGTGAATGAAGCCACAGCAGAAAAGAGCGAGGTGAAGAAAATCATTGACCGCAACGGAATAATCTATATCGAGAAAGACGGCACGAGATATTTCCTGAACGGAGGCAAAGCAGAATAAACACACATGATGTTTTAAACAAAAAGAATCCTGCTCAAAAACGAGCGGGATTTTTTTGTGTGTAGAGACGTGGCATGCCGCGTCTGTACAATTAATCGCGTCTGTACGATTCATTTATGTGTGGGTTAGACGGTGCACGCACCGTCTCTACGATTTGTGTGGGATTTGTTTTGTAGAGACGCGATTAATCGCGTCTGTACGGAATTGATTTTTTGCGGTTGATGTAGAGACGGAGCGTGCTCCGTCTGTGACGAAATCAACGCAACGGATGTTTGTGAGGAATATTGGAAATTATTGATTGGGGGTGTCGTAGGGGCGAATAATTATTCGCCCCTACAAAATATGCGGAATTCATTGGTTATGCCGCGTCTGTACGGAATTTGTGGGTGATTAGACGGTGCATGCACCGTCTCTACGATTTGTGCGATTTTTTTGTAGAGACGCGATTAATCGCGTCTCTACGGATTTGATTTTTGCGGTTGGTGTAGAGACGGAGCGTGCTCCGTCTGTGGTGAAATGTTGATTTTTCGTATGTTAGACGGTGCATGCACCGTCTCTACGATTTTCGGGGATTTATTTTGTTCAATGACCGGGATGTTTTTTCGGACGCGATGATTTGCATCCCATTTTGTAGGGGCGAATAACATTCGCCCTGAATAATCGCCCTGATAACCGATAATAAAAACAGAAAGCCTCAGATTCGCAAGAACCTGAGGCTTCTTTATTTAGAATGTTATTGGGATTATCCGTTAACCTTCTTCATGTGTGCGATGAGCTCGAGAACCTTGTTAGAGTAACCGATCTCGTTGTCATACCATGAAACTACCTTTACGAACTTGTCTGTGAGGTAAACTCCAGCGTTTGCGTCGAAGATAGAAGTCAATGTGCAGCCCAGGAAGTCTGAAGAAACAACTGCGTCCTCAGTGTAGCCAAGTACGCCCTTGAGTTCGCCCTCAGAAGCCTCCTTCATTGCAGCGCAGATAGCCTCCTTAGTTGCAGGCTTAGACAGGTTAACTGTCAAGTCAACAACAGATACGTCCAAAGTAGGAACACGCATTGAGATACCAGTCAGCTTGCCGTTCAGCTCAGGGATAACCTTACCTACAGCCTTAGCAGCACCTGTTGATGAAGGGATGATGTTGCCAGAAGCAGCACGACCGCCTCTCCAGTCCTTCAATGATGGACCGTCAACTGTCTTCTGAGTTGCAGTAGTTGAGTGAACTGTAGTCATCAGACCGTTCTCGATTCCGAACTTGTCGTTCAGCACCTTAGCGATAGGAGCCAAGCAGTTAGTAGTACAAGATGCGTTAGAAACGAACTTAGTGCCCTTAACATACTTGTCGAAGTTAACACCGCATACGAACATTGGAGTAGCGTCCTTTGAAGGAGCTGACATTACAACGTACTTTGCACCAGCGTTGATGTGAGCCTGTGCCTTCTCCTCTGTCAAGAAAAGACCAGTTGACTCTACAACGTACTCAGCGTCAACCTCGTTCCACTTCAAGTTGTTAGGGTCCTTCTCTGCTGTTACGCGGATAGACTTACCGTTTACGATAAGAAGGCTCTTCTCAACGTCTGCCTCGATTGTGCCCTCGAACTGTCCGTGCATTGTGTCATACTTGAGCATGTAAGCCAAGTAATCAACTGGACAAAGGTCATTGATACCTACAACCTGAATGTCATTGCGAGTCTGTGCTGCGCGGAATACGAAACGGCCGATACGACCGAATCCGTTAATACCAATTTTGATCATTGTTTTGTTCCTTTATAATTGATTAGTTGATAACGCAAAATTAATCATAAAATATGTTCTATAACATATTTTACTCCCGTTTTTACTTGTGAGTAGTTTTTTTTATGATAATTTTTTTTTAATATGTTTAATTTCTGACTTAGGCATTTGCCTCGATGCTGATCTCTGTGTCAATTACATGACCGTATCCTGCGCCTCCAGGACATCCGCAGCCTGATTTGCAACTTGTAGCAAGCAGCGCGGCTGCGATAGTTAAAGCGATGATGATAACCTTTTTCATAATTTACAAGTGTTTATTTGTTACGTAAGGCTTTTATTATCAAATACACTCCCCATATCACAAAAGGAATGCTGAGTATCTGTCCCATGTTGAGCGCCATGTCCGCCTCGAAGGCTTCCTGGTCGTTTTTGATGAACTCCAAAAGGAATCTTGTCAGGAATACGATGATGAGGAATGTGCCGAGTATAAGTCCTCGCTTCTCCTGCAGCCCTTTCACCCAGTACATGTACGATGCGACAGCGAGCGCCACAAGACAGTATGTCACTTCGTAGAGCTGGGTAGGGTGGCATGGCACTGTCTGACCGTCTCTCACGAATATGAATCCCCAAGGCAGGTCGGTAGGTCCGCCGTAAATCTCGGAGTTCATGAGGTTTCCGAATCGTATGCACGCTCCGCAGAATCCGACCGCCAGAACGAGTCTGTCGAAAATCCAGATGTATCCCTTTTTGCTGACGTGCTTGTTGTAGAAGTACATGGCTATCAAGATACCGATGGCTCCGCCGTGGCTTGACAGTCCGCCTTCCCATATCTTGAGTATCTCGACGGGATTCGCCATATAGTGTCCGAAACCATAGAACAGGCAGTGACCGAGTCTCGCGCCTATTATGGTTCCTATCGCCATGTATATGAATATCTTGTCAGCCCAGTCGTCCGGACATTTCTCGTGCTTGAACATTCTCACGAGCATGTAATATCCGACGAGGAATCCCACTGCCCACATCAGTCCGTACCAATGGACTTGCACTGGTCCGAGCTTAAACAGAATAGGATCTACATTCCAAACTACTGCGCTTAACATTGTATTCGTCTTTTGTTTTTACACTAAGTCTCTGCCGTGGCAGTTCTTGTATTTCTTTCCGCTGCCGCATGGACAAGGGTCGTTTCTTCCGATTTTCTTGTCGGCGTGAACTGGCTGCTGCTTCTGCTGCGCTCTTGTGTCCTGATGGCTTGCCTCTCTCTGTCCTTCAGATGTAGTAGGAGCCGCCTCGTCTTTTCTTGTCTTGTACTGGCGGTAGTCCTGTCTTTGCTCTGGCGCAGCCTGTCTTACTTGCTCCGGCTGCTGTACTGGTATCTGACCTCTCATCAGTATCGCGAGACCTTGGTTGTTGATGCTGTCAATCATTGTCTTGAAGAGGTTGAACGACTCGAGCTTATAGATTACCAGAGGATCTTTCTGCTCGTATGTCGCGTTCTGGACGTTGCCTCTCAGGTCGTCGAGTTCTCTGAGGTGCTCTTTCCATGCGTCGTCGATGACATAGAGCATGACTGTCTTCTCGAATTCCTTGATGACTTCTTTTGACTCAGTCTCATAGGCTCTGCGAAGATTCACCTTGACATTTATCATTCTCTTGCCGTCTGTTATAGGTATGAGAATGTTCTCGAACTGCTCGCCCTTCTCTTCGTAAACTTTCTTTATTACAGGGTTTGCAACCTCTGCGATTCTTTCTGTTCTTCTCTTGAATGTTGCCAATGCAGCTTCGTACAGTTTTCCTGCAGCTTCTTCCGGCTTCATCTTTGCGTACTCCTCTTCGTTGAATGGTGTTTCCATTCCGTAAACCGAGAGGACGTTTTCTTCGAGTGCGGCGAAGTCGTCTCCGTTGTTCTCTATCATTGCGATAGTGGTGTCATAGAACATGTTGGCTATGTCCACACCGATTCTCTCGCCCATGAGTGCGTGGTGTCTGCGGGCATATACGACTTCACGCTGTGAGTTCATCACGTCATCGTATTCCAGCAGTCTCTTTCTTATTCCGAAGTTGTTTTCCTCGACTTTCTTCTGGGCGTTCTCTACGGCTTTTGAGAGCATTGAGTGCTCAATCATGTCGCCTTCCTTGAATCCCATTCTGTCCATGAGCTTGGATATTCTCTCTGAACCGAACAGACGCATGAGCTTGTCCTCGAGCGAAACGTAGAATACTGATGATCCTGGGTCTCCCTGACGACCGGCACGACCTCTGAGCTGACGGTCAACACGTCTTGACTCGTGTCTTTCTGTACCGATGATTGCCAGACCGCCGAGTTCCTTTATCTCGTCAGTCAGCTTGATGTCGGTACCACGACCCGCCATGTTAGTGGCGATGGTCACAGTGCCTTTCTGTCCAGCCAACGCAACGATTTCCGCCTCCTTCTGGTGCAGCTTGGCGTTCAGTACGTTGTGCTTTATCTTTCTGAGTGTGAGCATCTTGCTCAGCAACTCTGATATTTCGACTGATGTTGTACCTACGAGCACTGGACGTCCTTGTTCCACGAGGCCAACAATCTCTTCTATTACGGCGTTGTATTTCTCGCGGTTCGTCCTGTAGATACGGTCGTTCATGTCTATTCTTGCGATAGGCTTGTTCGTAGGTATCACAACGACATCGAGCTTGTATATGTTCCAGAACTCGCCTGCTTCTGTCTCAGCCGTACCGGTCATGCCCGAGAGCTTGTGGTACATTCTGAAGTAGTTCTGCAGTGTGACGGTAGCGAATGTCTGTGTTGCAGCCTCCACTTTGACGTTTTCCTTTGCCTCGAGTGCCTGGTGGAGTCCGTCGGAGTAGCGGCGGCCGTCCATTATACGTCCGGTCTGCTCATCAACGATAAGCACCTTGTTGTCCATAACGACGTATTCCTCGTCTTTGCGGAACAGTGTGTATGCTCTGAGCAGCTGGTTGATTGTGTGCAGTATCTCGGCCTTAGAACTGTAGTTCTGCATCAGCTCGTCTTTCTTGCTTGTCTTTTCTTCCTTGCTCAGAGATTCGTTTTTCTCGATTTCTGCTATTTCTGTGCCGACATCAGGCAACACGAAGAACTGAGAGTCATTCTTGGACTTCGACAGAACGTCGATGCCCTTGTCTGTCAGCTCTATAGTGTTGTTTCTCTCGTCTATCACAAAGTACAGAGGGTCTGTAGCTATGTGCATGTTGCGGTTGTTCTCGGCAATGTAGAATTCTTCTGTTTTCAGCAGTGTCTGTTTGATTCCAGGCTCGCTGAGGAACTTGATGAGAGGAGTGTTCTTAGGCAGCGCTTTGTAGCTGCGGAACAATGAGAGCGCTCCGTCTTCCTTGTCTTTCTTGTCGTCGCTAGCCAGCAGTTTCTTCGCTTCGGTCAGATAGTCTGTCGCGAGTTTTCTCTGCAGGTTCACAAGCGTCTCGACATTTGGCTTGAGCTCCTCGAAAAGGTGGTCGGCAGCCTGACGCTTTACCGGACCGGAAATGATGAGCGGCGTTCTGGCGTCGTCTATCAGCACGGAGTCAACCTCATCGACGATGGCGTAGTTGTGTCCTCTTTGCACGAGGTCGAGAGGCGATGTCGCCATGTTGTCTCTCAGGTAGTCGAAACCGAACTCGTTGTTTGTTCCGAAAGTGATGTCGCAGTTGTATGCGTTGCGTCTTTCGTCGGAGTTAGGCTCGTATTTGTCTATGCAGTCAACCGAAAGTCCGTGGAATTCGTAGAGAGGACCCATCCATTCGGAGTCACGCTTAGCCAGGTAGTCGTTCACTGTGACTACATGCACGCCTTCGCCTGTGAGTGCGTTGAGGAATACAGGCAGGGTAGCCACGAGGGTCTTACCTTCACCAGTAGCCATCTCGGCGATTTTTCCCTTGTGGAGTACTACACCGCCGAAGAGCTGAACATCGTAGTGGCACATGTCCCATTTGATGGTGTTGCCGCCAGCCATCCAGCTGTTCTTGTATATGGCCTTGTCCTGTTCTATTGTGATGAAGTCCTTGCCTTTGGCTGCGAGCTCGCGGTCGAAGTCTGTCGCTGTTACAGCGATTGTCTCGTTCTGCATGAAGCGTCTCGCCGTGTCTTTCACTATGGCGAATACCTCAGGAAGAACCTCTTCGAGCTTAACCTCGTTCTTTTCCAGAACGACCTTGTTCAGGCGGTCTATCTCGTTGTAGATTTTCTCTCTGTGGTTGATGTCGGTGCTGTCGATTGATGCTCTCAGCTCGGCAATCTTCTGCTTCTCTTCTGCTACGTTGTCCTGTATGGACTTCCTTATAGCAGCCGCACGTGCTCTGAGCTCATCGTCGCTCAGTGCGCTTATCTTTGGGTATATCTCTTTAATCTGATTTACGTATGGAGTTATCTCCTTGATGTCTCTTTGTGATTTGTTGCCGAAAATTTTCTGCAGAACGTCGAAAAAACTCATATGTTTTGTGTGTTTGTATTTGCTTGGTTTATACTTTATACTAATAACTCGCAAATATAACTTTTAAATCCCTATTTTAGAAATTATAACATGATATATTGTCCTTTTTCTGTGTGTTATATGACAAAAAAAACACCCTCATGGCATTTGCCTGAGGGTGTTTCGTTTATCAGTCGTTACTTTTTATTCTCTTCAATCCATTTTCTTGCGTTTATGAACGCCTCGATCCATGGGGTCACGATGTCGCTCTTCCTGTTCTCTGGGTAGTATGCCCATTGCCATGGGAATATCGCTCTTTCGAGGTGCGGCATCATGGCGAGGTGTCTGCCGTCGTTCGAGCATATGCCGGCTACCGAGAAGTCCGAACCGTTAGGGTTGGCAGGGTAGTCCTTGTAGGTGTATTTCGCTACGATGTTGTATGCGCTTTCGCCCATAGGCAGATGGAACTTTCCTTCTCCGTGGGCAACCCATACTCCGAGGCTGCTTCCCGAGAGCGATTTGAACATTACTGAGTTGTTCTCAGGTATTGTCAGGCCGAGGAACGAAGACTCGAACTTGTGCGAGTTGTTGTGGAGCATCTTGGTCTTCTTCTCATGCTCTGGGTTCAGCAGGTCGAGCTCAACCATAAGCTGGCATCCGTTGCATATACCGAGCGAGAGTGTGTCCTTTCTTGCGTAGTACTTGTCAAGCGTTTCTTTCGCTTTCGAATTGTACTTGAACGCTCCTGCCCATCCCTTGGCCGAGCCGAGTACGTCGGAGTTAGAGAATCCGCCGCAGAACACTATCAGATTTACGTCCTCGAGTGTCTCTCTTCCGCTTGCGAGGTCGGTCATGTGCACGTCCTTGACGTCGAATCCGGCGAGGTACATTGAGTAAGCCATTTCTCTTTCGCCGTTTGTTCCCTTCTCACGGATGATTGCAGCCTTTATGCCGGAGCGTCCTTTGCGGTCGGTGCTCAGACCGTACTGCATGAGTGTGCCGGTGAAGTCGCTCTTGAAGTTGTAGATGAGCGGCTGCTTCTTGTAGTTTTCGAAACGCTCGTTTGCGCACTCCTTGCCGGACTGCTTTCTGTCGAGCAGATATGATGACTTGAACCAGAAATCTCTCAGATAGTCGATGTCGAGCTTGAGAGAGTAGTCGTTCTTCTTAATGTCAAGCACTCTGTCGCTCTGTGGCTTTCCTATGATTGCGTATCCTACGCCCTCTGCCTCGAGTTTGCCCAGCACAGATGCCTTGTCGCTGTCCTTAATTTGTATTACAACGCCAGGGTTCTCGGCAAAGAGCAGTTTTGTGATGTCGGACTCCTGCAGGTCGCTCAAGTCTATCTTCAATCCGCCCTTTGGATTTGCGAACTCCATCTCCAGCAGAGTGGTTATCAGACCGCCGGCTGAAATGTCGTGTCCAGCGAGTATCTTGCCGTCTGCCACAAGGCTCTGCAGTGCGTTGAACGCATCTCTGAAGTATTCAGGGTATTTCACTGTAGGAACCTCGTCGCCGATCTTGCCCATTATCTGACCAAGAGCCGAACCGCCGAGCTTCAGCGTGTCGAACGAGAAGTCGATGTGTATCAGTGTTGTCTTAGGGTCGTTTATTACGTTAGGTGTGACAACCTTCTTTACATCGCTGACTTCTCCTGCGGCTGAAATTATCAATGTTCCAGGCGAGAACACCTTGTCCTTGCCGTACTGCTGTGTCATGGACAGAGAGTCCTTTCCTGTAGGAATGTTCACGCCCAGCTCAATAGCGAACTCAGAACAAGCCTGGACAGCCTTGTACAGTCTTGCGTCCTCGCCCTCGTTCTTGCAAGGCCACATCCAGTTGGCTGAAAGCGATATGCTGTCTATGCCTTCGTACAGTGGCGCCCAGACGATGTTGGTGAGTGCCTCGGCGATACTGAGTATAGAGCCTGATGCAGGGTTTACGAGCGCAGCTATAGGTGCGTGTCCTATAGATGTCGCGATGCCGGACTTGCCTTTGTAGTCGAGCGCTACGACTCCGCAGTCAGCTAATGGCAGCTGTATCTGTCCAACAGTCTGCTGACGTGCCACTTTTCCTGTCACCGAACGGTCAACCTTGTTTGTCAACCAGTCCTTGCAGGCTACGGCCTCGAGCTGCAGCACTTGCTCTATGTATTCCTTGATTTTCTTCTGGTCTGCATTCACAGGCTCGAAAGTCTCTTTCAAAGTGTGGTCTTTTATCACAGTGCGTGGAGGCTTGCCGAACATGTATTCAAGCGGCATGTTTATAGGTGTGTTGCCGTTCTCGTGCTTGAACACGAAGTTCATGTCGCCAGTCGTTTCGCCCACGACGTACATTGGAGATCTCTCTCTGTCGGCGATTCTCTTGATTCTCTCTATGTCTTTCTCCTCGACTACGAATCCCATTCTCTCCTGGCTTTCGTTGCCGATTATCTCCTTGTCGCTGAGTGTTACGTCGCCGATAGGCAGCGCGTCCATATCGATTTTTCCTCCAGTCTCCTCAACGAGCTCCGACAGACAGTTCAAGTGTCCTCCTGCTCCGTGGTCGTGGATAGAGATGATAGGGTTGTTGTCGCTCTCGGCTACGGCTCTGATTACGTTGGCAGCTCTTTTCTGCATCTCAGGGTTTGCTCTCTGCACAGCGTTGAGCTCTATGGCGTTCGAGTATTTTCCAGTCTCTACCGAAGAAACTGCGCCGCCGCCCATACCGATGCGGTAGTTGTCGCCTCCGATTATGACGATCTTCTCGCCCTTCTCTGGAGTGCCCTTTATTGAGTCAGACTTCTTGGCGAAGCCCACACCGCCGGCGAGCATTATGACTTTGTCGTATCCGTAGTGCTTGTTGTTCTCGTCGTGCTCGAATGTCAGGAGCGAACCGCAGATGAGCGGCTGTCCGAACTTGTTGCCGAAGTCGCTGGCTCCGTTTGAAGCCTTGATGAGTATCTGCTCTGGAGTCTGGTAGAGCCAGTTTCTCTCGAAAGTGAACTTCTCCCATTCTCTGCCGCCTTGTGGACGTGGGTACGAAGTCATGTACACTGCTGTTCCTGCTATAGGCAGCGAGGCCTTTCCTCCGCCCAGACGGTCTCTGATCTCGCCTCCCGAGCCTGTGGCAGCGCCGTTGAATGGCTCTACGGTAGTAGGGAAGTTGTGTGTCTCAGCCTTGAGCGAGATAACTGACTTTATCTTCTTTACCTCGAAATAGTCCGATGTGTCAGCCGAAGCCGGAGCGAACTGCTCGATCTCTGGTCCTTCGTTGAATGCCACATTGTCCTTGTATGCTGAAACTATTCTGTTTGGATTGATTTCCGATGTGCGCTTGATGAGCTTGAAAAGCGAGCTTTCCATCTCCTCGCCGTCAATGATGTACACTCCATTGAATATCTTGTGGCGGCAGTGCTCCGAGTTCACCTGCGAGAATCCGAACACTTCGGAGTCTGTGAGCTTTCTGCCGAGCTTTGCGCTTATCTCGTTCAAATAATCTATTTCCTCTTTGCTCAGCGCGAGTCCTTCGGCCTGGTTGTATGCCTCGAGGTCCTCGATGTAAACGATTTCCTCTGGAGTCTTGTCTATATTGAAGATGTTCTGGTCGAGTCCTTCGTAAACTCTCTGCAGCATTGGGTCGTGCTCAGCGTCCTTGCTTTTCACTGGGATGTATTCCTCAATGCGGCTTATGCCTTTGATGCCGCAGTTTTGTGTTATTTCTACGGCGTTTGTGCTCCATGGTGTTACCATCTCTCGGCGTGGGCCGATGAACACTCCTTCGAGTTTCTCGTCTTTCAGGCTCTCCGCCTCGCTGAATAACCATTCGAGCTTGTTTGTGTCCGCCTCTTTGTTGAAGTCCTTGTTAACCTCTACGGCTATCACGTTCTTCTCTGCAGTTCTAAAAAATAGAATCATTTGTCTGTGTGGTTTTTAATGTGTGTACAAGACACAAAGATAGAAACTTTTTTCTACTTATAAACGACGAAAGCTCCCCAAATTATGGAGAGCTTTCATTCGATGTTTTCAATCTTGAGTTTTACCAGTTGTAAACCACTCTGATGTTGAGGTTGTCTGGCTTCACAGTTGTGATAGTGTCGCTTCTTGTGGCGATTATGCTCACTACGCCTTCCGTGAACTCATACTCGTATGTAATCGAGTAGTTGTAAGTGGAGTCAGCTGTGCCAGCTACGTTTTTCATCGTTCCAGTCATGTGTCTTGTGGCAGGCAGTGGCGACCAGACAGTCTTGCCTTCGTTGTTCTCGTACTTTGTGTAAACAATCACGTTGCTTGAGTCTGCGATGTAGGCAGTCAGAGTTGGATCTTCGATGTCGTGGACAAAATATGAGTGGTAATTGTTGGTTGACTTCTCGAGTCTCCAGTCATTAGTGATGACGCTTTCCCACACATCCCAGTTCATTACTCCGTCCATACCGTCTTTGCCTGGGCGTCCGTCAAGGCCGTCGCGTCCATCGTGGCATGAGCTCAAAGAGAGAGCAGCGCTGGCAAAGAGCAGAAGGAGGATGGATTTTCTTAGCTGTTTCATGGTGTTTAATGTTTTGATGTTGATTAATGCAGTTTTATTTCTTGCATCCGCATTTGCCATCGCAAATCAGACACTTGTAAAACAGTCCTGCAAAAACCGCGCCAAGAAGTGGAGCTACGATAAATAGCCACAGCTGGCTAAGCGCAAAACAATTATCGGCGAAGATGGCTTGCGAGATAGAGCGTGCTGGGTTAACTGATGTGTTAGTCAGCGGAATAGATATAAGATGTATCAGCACAAGTGTCAGGCCTATCGCCAATCCTCCGAACTTGCCGTTCTGTGAGTTTTTTCCGTCGGTCACTCCGAGTATTACGATGAGGAACACGAATGTGAGCACAGCCTCGACAACGAATGCTCCGAGCGCTGAAATCTGGAAATATCCAGCCGCGCCAGCGAACGCCTCGCCGTAGCCGTTGGATGCGAATCCGCCGATGGTCACACCAGCCTCCTTCGCGATGAAGAAGAGCAATGCTGCTGCGATTATCGCGCCTATAATCTGTGACACCACATAAACACAGAACTCAGTGACAGACATTCTCTTGCTTACGAGCACTCCGAGCGACACTGCTGGGTTGAGGTGCGCGCCGGAAATGTGTCCTATGCCGTAGGCTGCCGCCACGATAGTGAGTCCGAAGGCTAATGCCACGCCGAGGAATCCGACACTGCCGCCAGCGAAGATGGCTGTTCCGCAACCGCCGAGTACTAATATGAATGTGCCGAACGCTTCGGCTAAAGCTTTGTTCTTTAAGTTCATAGGCTTAGAATTTTATTGGTTAAACATTATCAAATATAGGAAATATGAATGACATATACAAAAATTAACGATTAGCGGACGTATGTTTTGCAGCATATAGAGATGTTTGCGGCGCTGTGTTTTGATAAGTGCGTCTTTTGCAATATTTTTGTTGCATTTGTAATAATCAACGATTATGGAATACGGAAAACTTGTCTTGGACAGATATTCTTGCCGCAAACTGACTGATGCGCCAGTGGAGCAGGAGAAGATTGACTATATTATAAGGTGTGCCACTTCAGCGCCGACGGCTGTGAATTACCAGCCAGTGCGCATTTGGGTGGCTAAGAGCGACGAGGCTAAGTGCTACATCGCGGAGTCCACACGATTCACTTTCGGAGCAGGCGTGTTCATGGTGGTGGGCGCGAAGGCCGACGGCGCATGGGTGCGTCCTGCCGACAGCGAGAACTTCGCCCTGGTGGACGCCTCGATTGTTGCTACACAGCTGATGCTCGCCATACACGACTGCGGACTGCGCAGCACATGGGTGGGCAAGTTCGATCCTCAGGTGCTGAAGGCGTCTTTCCCTGAAATGAACGACTATAACCTTATCGCCATATTCCCGATAGGCTATCCTGCGCCTGATGCCGAGCCGTCCGACCGCCACTCGCAGCGCAAGGACATTGTGGCTGAGATTTAGGATTTGAGCGGCGCGGCGAAAAGCGTGTTCAGTTCCGACAGACTGAAAGGGCAAGGCTCGTGTCGGGCTTTTGCCATGTCGAACTGCGCTAAGGCTCTGCCGACCGACGCCTCGTCGAAGCACTTGAACACGGAGTCCTTTATCACGTCCAGCTTCTCGGCGTCTTTGGCTGAGAACAAGCCTGTGGCGGCGTAGGTCATGGCAGGCGAAGGCGTGATGCCGTGGTAAAAATACGACCACACAAGGAACTTCATGCAAGTGTCAGGAGTTATGAGTATTTCGTCCATGAGTCTAAATAGAATTTACAATAACAAAAGTATAGAAAAACTATGAGAAAATCGCTTGTTTGCTTCTTGGCTATGGCGGCGATGCTGATGCTGCCTGTTATGTCATGGGGCACTGATAGATTCAATGAGGCTGCGGAGGCTCCGTTTGAAAAGCACCTTTTGAAGACGGCGGCGAAATGGACGCGATACCCGCTCAATGTCGAGAGTGGAGAGCGGAAGGCTAATGTTCTGGATTTTGCGATGGCTTTTTGCTCTGAATATCAGAAATATATGCCGAATGCGGCAATGCTTGACTTTATAAAGCGTGAGTCAAAGACCGATAAGGTATGGGACATGGAGAGGTGTGAGCAAGGCTACTATATGGATTACAATCCGCATGACGACTATGTGAAATGTGATCTCGGCTGGCTGGGTTTCTACACCGAAGTGTGCTGCTGGCAACGCACAAACGGACATTCGCTGGTAGGCGTTGTTATGCTGGTAGGTATGGATGGAGAGAGAAATGTCCATGCTCTGCTGTTTTACGATTATGACCCGGAAACACGCATTATGACACCAGATAAAAAGACATTCAAGGAAGTGCGTAAGATGATAAGAAAGCAGCGTGGAGTCGTTTTCCCTGAATTGCCGAAGGATGGTGGGAATTTTAATGTGAGTTATGTAGAGTGGATAGGCAGCGATTCGGAGGATTGGCGCTACCATGACTTGATACTTGAATGGACTGGCGACGGATTCAAACGTGGCAAGTTGACGACCACGAAAATATTATAGATAATCATATTAACCTTATTATACTCAGCATGATAATAATTGCAATTTTACTTATAGTCCTTGCCCACTTTTCTATTGTGATGGCTTTCAAGAAACACAAATGGAATCAAGAAGAAAAGCCAGAGGCACTTCTTGCAAATCTCAACTGTTACCATAACATAAACGCTGACAGGATTCTTTTTAATCAAGGCACAGAACTCATAATAGCTGAGGATGTTAAGCGCGGCAGGATTATACATGCGACCCTGACAAAGGATCCTCTGACGGGCGAGAAGGTGTATGAAATGCAAACCATGGATTACAACGACATACTCTATGCGCAACCATACGCACAAGGCGCCGCAGACATTAAGGAACATTTGAAGAACTTTGAAAACGAGAAGCCAGAGGGGCATGTAATAATGAATCCAGCCAGCTTGCCTGATTATGTTTCCAGTGTGGGTATATTGATTATTCCAAAAGAAAACCGCTCTTCTAAGGAAGATATTCGCTTTGTCACTTTCAGCAGTCAGCAATATCTTGCAAGACGTGTGATGGGGTCTAATGGGGTAATGTTCGGCAAAACCATTAAACAAGCGTTTCTCTCGGCTCGGCGCATCGCCGCTCATATTAATAAACAAGCAAAGTGAAAAAAATATCAGCTGCGTTGTTCTTCGTCAGCTGATGTTGTCATTTGGAGCAATATTACCTTGTTATATAAGGAGTCTTGAAGGCTCCTTTTTTTGTGCCTTGGCGCATTTTCGGCATTTCGACTCCGTATTTGTTTGTACAGACAGCCCCCTCGCACCGCTAACATTAAAAAATCGTAGAGACGGAGCATGCTCCGTCTCTACAAATAAACGAATGAAATCTTGTACAGACGTCATAATATGGCGTCTCTACAAACGACAATGAAACCTGTACAGACGCGATTAATCGCGTCTCTATCATAAATGAACCTCGTACAGACGTAGCGCGCTACGTCTCTACCATAAAAACGAAAACACCATGACGCCACGATGATAAATAAGAAATCCGTAATTTGCTGTTTTCGTCCGCAATCGCTATCTTTTGGCAATAATTCGTGAGCCTATGAATAAGGAAAAAATGCAGAACGGTTTGTTTGTGTCCGTGTCATGCGGCTGTGTGCTGTTCGTGCTTGCGTGCATTGGCA
>JAEEGF010371234.1_pt1 | contig 15040 bp, 14 predicted proteins | sample 9134171 | NCBI WGS metagenome assembly JAEEGF01 (sample SAMN16246542, study PRJNA631951) | gut metagenome | biome: gut microbiome; feature: rumen; material: AP-attached | host: Bos | place: Iran: Karaj | collected 2018-10 | reverse complement strand
GCCCTGCATCGTATCCTTAATCCCGTCAAACTGAATAATATCCTCACCCATAATCATGCTTTTTTCTATCCGCCTGCAAAATTAGCAAAGATTTCCCATACTTCCAAATCTTCACAAGGCTTGCGAAGATATCCTCCGTTCTGGGCACAAATCTTTATGTTGGAGGTAGGTTATCACCAGGGTCAGGTTCTCCTGAAGACGACGGGGTTTGAGAGTCGGAAGACTTTAACTGAGTTACCACGACACGTTGTGTTTGGGCATCGCCTCCACTTATCGTTAAAATCGCAGTTCTGTTAGCCCCTGTCGAGTTCTTACTGGCAGATACCATAATAGACCTTGTGTCCTTATCCCCAGACATTGGTGTTACAGTAAGCCAATCTGCGTCTTTTGTAAGGTTCCAATTGCAAGTTGCCCTAATAGACATTTCTTTTGCCTCACCATCACCCAACAATTCCAGATTCTGAGCAATGCTAATCTGGTCTTTTTTGATAGTGACATCATCAGAATCGTCACCGCCACCACAGGCTACTGTCAATATAGCCAATATTACATATATACTATACTTTTTCATAATCAACACTATTAAAAGTAAACCAACAACCCTACATTCAAATTAAATCCCGTATGCCAGCTCTTCATCGTATCATCATACGAAGTGAAGAGTTTGCAATTCTTGTCTTTATACACAGCTGCATGATATTCTGGCGTGATGCAAAGCCTGAAATTCTTGCCAAACCCCACTGATAACCGCATACCACCTATAGCAGAAAGCGCATTGGCATTCTTATAATCAGTGCCATTGGTGCTACTTGATGCCTCACTGCCCAAATAAGCAAGATACGAGACACCAGCCATTGGTGTGATATAGAAGAAGTCTGATACAGGTATCTCATAGCCATAAGTAAGACCTGCCCTGATGGCATTATAATTATAACCAGCCTTCAGATTGTCATTGGCATCATAGAAGTAGAGGTCATCACTCTTATTCAGTCCATAGACAGCCCCTAGTTCTATCTGATGATGCTTTAGATTGGCACCTATGGCTATAGACGGACCTGACAGTGACATAATGTTATAACCTGCACCAATATAGACCTGATTCTTAGGTATCGGTTTCTTTTCAACGAGTACAACTTCAGCATCATAAGTCACTTTTGATTCTATCGCCATTGGAATACTATAATTCCTTAATGGCATATCGTCATTGTGTCTTATAGTAATTCTTTTTGTCCCTTTTGGTACCCACATTCTGGTTTCTCCAGTATTTTCCTCTTTCTTCAAATAGCCCATATTGGGTTCAAAAATAAAATCTGATCCACTATACCAGAACCGAATCAGAGCACATTCCTCACCTGCATTATCTATTACAGGAGTCACACTGGCTTTTAGGCTCGTATAGTTCCTTTCAAACTTAGTGATCTGAACATACTTTGTCTGGGCCATACCCATCAAAGGAACGACTAGTCCAATAGTTATCAGCATTAATAGTTTTCTCTTCTTCATCTTATTATGATTTTATTTCCATTCACAATATAAACACCAGCAGGAAGATTCTTCAGAACCTCTTCCTGACTTCTACCCTCTTCTATCTTCATGAGCTGGCCCTTGAGATTATAAATTCTCAAGACACTTTCATCCGACAAAGCGCTTATCAACTCTATGATACCCGTTGCCATACCCTCATCAATAGCAATGGATCGTGTGGAAGACGTTGATGTCATATAAGCCTCGAAAGGATGTAAGGGTCGCAGATTCCGTTCAAACATGCTACCCTCTGTCGAGCCTCCTGTAACACGCTCAATGTCGTTAACGACATTCAGAGCTAAAGCATTATTGCTCTTTTCCATATTTGAGAATGTTGGTACGAATGTCCTATCGCTATAATTTGCTATTGTCAAATTATCCGTCTTGGGAACATTCACATTCTCCGCAGAGAACGTTATTCTGCCATTCAATAAGAATCCTGATTTATATTCTGGATTATTGGGCATACTAATAATATAAGGAGTGTTGGCCTTAATACTCTCAGCCATCGTCCATCCGCTGCCTGACAATTGCATTAACCAGAAAGGCCGTTTTGAATCGCCACTTCTCCAATTGGCGAAAGAAACGATCTCACCCTTACTCTCATGAGTCACATTCTGCACATCGAAAGGCAGTGCGATGGTTTCCCATCCTTTGGCCTCACCTATGCCAGTCTGCATCCCGTAGTTATGAGTATAGCTAATCTTCTGGGCTGTAAATGCCTGTGGGCAATGGAAATTATTACCACTGGCAGCATCCGACAACGTAATGCTGTTAGCACTACCATTCACTACCACATTCTTAATAGTAGTTGGGGCATATTGTGCCTGATTCACATACAACAGGAAGTTTGGATTGCTCACCTGTTCTGTAAATGCAGCCTCAGCATGCCAGATAATTGCTGCCAAGTCTAGATTATTAGCCAAGGCACCGTTGTCGATACCTACCACTGTCCACTCAACATCCTGATAGTTTACCTTGGCAGGCACCTCCAATGTTATACCATAGCTACCTTTTGCCAAGCGGACTGTCCGATCGTCTACAGACACAACCGTAAAATTGACATCATCAGCAGAGAAAGCCTTTAATTCTGCCTCAAATTCAACTTCGATTGTTGTGTTCCTGCTCAAGCTACTAATTGTGTATACGCCATTTAATATATATGATGTGACAACTTCATTATTCTCTTTTATGCTCTTTACTCTATATCCATTGTCAGGATTCAGACTAATCTCTATTTTTGTTCCATCGTTTACCGTGAATGTACTTGTTTTGTCCCTAACAGTTGTTCCACTATATGAAGCAGAACCATTACCCGTTGCAGTAATCGATAATGTATAAGTCGTAGGAGGAATAGCCTCAAACTCTACCTCAACAGATATATCCTGAGTTATATTACTGATAGTATACTGATTATTCGATACACTCGAAGTAATATCAGTACTACTCACCTTCACACTCTTAATCCTGTATCCATTATCAGGAGAGAAGGTAATCGTAGCAGAAGTTCCTTCATTCACTGTAAACGAACTGGTTTTACCTCGTACTGTCGTACCACTATAGGAAGCAGAACCATTGCCAGAAGCAGTAATCGACAATGTATAGGTCGTTGGAGGAATAGCCTCAAACTCTACGCTAACTGTTGTATTGGCATTGATGCTACTAATCGTGTACTGGTTATTCGTAACTGTAACAGTAGAATTGTTCACCTTTACACTCTTGATTCTATATCCGTTATCAGGTGAGAAGGTAATTGTTGCTGACGTGCCTTCATTCACTGTAAACGAACTGGTTTTACCACGAACTGTCGTACCACTATAGGAAGCAGAACCATTGCCAGATGCGGTTATCGACAATGTGTAAGTCGTTGGAGGAATAGCCTCAAACTCTACGCTAACCGTTGTATTCGCATTGATGCTACTAATCGTGTACTGGTTATTTGAGACTGTAACTGTCGAATTGTTCACTTTCACACTCTTTATTCTATAACCATCATTCGGAGTGAAATAAACTGTCGCAGATTCTCCTTCATTCACAGTAAACTCCCTCGTTTTGTTTCGTATCGTTGTTCCATAATATGAAGCAGCCCCATAGCCTGATGCAGTAATGGACAAGGTATAAGTCTTCGGGATAGCTTCAAACTCAACACTGACCGTAGTATTCGCATTGATACTACTAATCGTGTACTGATTATTCGAGACTGATACTGTTGAATTGTTCACCTTCACACTCTTAATCCTGTATCCGTTATCAGGAGAGAAGGTAATCGTGGCAGAAGACCCTGCATTCACAGTAAACGTGCTTGTCTTGCTGCGAATGGTTGTACTTTCATATGAAGCAGATCCACTACCAGATGCAGTAATCGACAACGTGTAGGTTGTTATTGGAATAGCCTCAAACTCGACACTGACAGTTGTATTGGCGTTGATGCTACTAATTGTATACTGGTTATTCGAAACTGTAACTGTCGAATTATTAACTTTTACACTTTTAATCCGATATCCATTATCTGGAGAGAAGGTAATCGTTGCTGAAGATCCTGCATTCACAGTAAATGAACTTGTCTTACCACGAACTGTTGTCCCACTATAGGAAGCAGAGCCATTGCCAGACGCTGTAATCGACAATGTATAGGTAATCGCCTCAAACTCCACACTAACCGTTGTGTTTGCATTGATACTATTGATAGTATATTGGTTATTCGAAACGGAAACAGTTGTATTGTTCACCTTTACACTCTTTACCCGATACCCATTATCTGGGGTAAAGGTAATCGTGGCTGATGACCCAGCATTCACAGTAAACGTGCTTGTTTTGCTACGAATGGTTGTACTTCCATATGAAGCAGAACCATTGCCAGATGCAGTAATCGACAACGTATAGGTTGTAACTGGGATTGCCTCGAATTCAACACTAACTGTCGTATTTGCATTGATGCTACTAATCGTATACTGGTTATTCGAGACAGATACTATTGTATTGTTCACTTTAACACTCTTAATCCGATAACCATTATCTGGTGTGAAGGTTATGGTAGCTGATGTTCCTGAATTCACGGTAAACGAGGTCGTCTTCCCTCGAATTGTCGTAGTATTATAGGATGCAGAACCATTGCCCGTTGCGGTAATCGATAAAGTATAAGTCGTTGGAGGAATTGCCTCAAACTCTACACTAACCGTTGTATTTGCGGTGATATTACTAATCGTATACTGATTATTCGAGACAGAAACTGTCGAATTATTCACCTTTACACTCTTAATCCTATAACCATTATCTGGAGAGAAGGTAATCGTTGCTGATGAGCTAGCATTTACTGTAAATGAACTAGTTTTACTCCTGATTGTTGTCCCACTATAGGAAGCAGAACCACTTCCAGATGCAGTTATCGACAATGTATAAGTAATTACCTCAAACTCTACACTAACCGTTGTATTTGCGGTGATATTACTAATCGTATACTGATTATTCGAGACAGGAACTGTCGAGTTGTTCACTTTCACACTCTTAATCCGATAGCCATTATCAGGTGTGAATGATATCGTTGCTGAAGTCCCTTCCTTTACAGTAAATGAACTTGTCTTACCACGAACTGTTGTCCCACTATAGGAAGCAGAACCATTGCCAGATGCTGTTATCGATAATGTGTAGGTTGTTACAGGTATAGCCTCAAATTCCACACTAATAGTCGTATTTGCGTTGATACTACTAATCGTGTACTGGTTATTCGAGACTGAAACAGTTGAGTTATTCACTTTCACACTCTTAATCCGATAACCATTATCTGGTGTGAAGGTAATCGTGGCTGATGAGCCTGCATTTACTGTAAACGAACAGGTCTTGCTTCGAATCGTTGTTCCGCCATAGGAAGCTGAACCATTGCCAGAAGCCGTGATGGATAACGTATAGGTCGTTGGAGGGATCACCTCGAACTCAACGCTAACAGTTGTATTCGCATTAATACTACTGATCGTGTACTGGTTATTCGAGATGGAAACAGTTGAGCCATTCACCTTCACGCTCTTGACACGATAGCCATTATCTGGACTAAAGGTTATTGAGACCTTTTCTCCTCCATTAACAGAGAAAGTGTGATTGTCATTACGAATAATATGTCCTTCATATGAAACGCTACCATGACCTGATGATATTATCGTAAAAGAATAATTGGGCAATTCTTCTTCAATTTTAGTAAAACAATTATACCATCCAATATATTGCTGATATTTACTCTTGGAACCATAAGGGACCAATAAAACAGAATGCTTTATTGGTTGGCTATTATATCCTAGTGAATGAAATACATATGAAGGTATTTCAAAAGGATCTTCGATTCGTGATATAATTGTATCTGCTGCATAACAATTATAAAATGCATACTCCCCTATTGACTTTACTGATTTAGGAATAATAATTGACTTAAGTGATTCACAACCGCTAAAAGCACTTTTCCCAATTTCAGACAAATTCTGTGACAAAGTAACTGTTTCTAAATTTTTACATTCAGAAAATGAAGCCTGTCCAATTTTTTCAACAGAGTTAGGTATATTGAGACTAGTAAGTTTACCACAGCGTGAAAAAGCACCATTATTTATTGTCTTCAGAGAATTACCCAGTGTTACAGTCTTTAAGCTTAAGCAATAGTCAAACGCTTCATCGCCTATCGATGTTACATTTTCTGGAATATCTATAGACTCAAGACTTTGACAATCACAAAAAGCCTGATCACCTATAGTAATTAGGGATGATGGTAAAACAATTGATTTTATATCCCACAAAGATTTAAATGAACCGCTCCCTATTATTCTAATTGTATTTGGGAGTGTAACAGATTTCACATAATGTCCACAACCATTGAAAGCACTGTTACCAATAGCGGTAACAGTGAAAGCATTATCAGAATATGAAACAGTTGATGGAATTATAACATCACCCGTATAGGATTGTGAACCACTATATTTATATGTTACCTCAACTTCATTAGTTGATAACTTATTATAATAAATTCCATCAACTACGAAGTCATATGCATTAATTACACTACTATGGAACAAGCAGGTTGTCATTATGAAGAATTTGAAGAATATATCGATCTGTTTCATATCTAATACTATTATTTTGTTCACTAAAAACTATTTGACAACACTCTACAGCCTAATCTTTATTGACGAAGGAGTAATATCAACATCATTCATCAGACATTCATTCAACTCATTACGTAAGACATGTTCAACATCACTATATCTAGCAGCAGAACCAATAATAATCTCTTGCAAAGCATTTGCTTTTATTGGATAATAAACATAGGGATCCACTTTCTTCTTCGGCATTGGGTTCCATGATAATCCTTTTATGTATTCATGTGAAAAGTCTATTTTATAGATTTTGGAACAAACAATTCGGAATTCACTTTCGTAGGCCCAGTCTTTACCTTTAAAAAAAGGAGAGAATACAGAACATATGACACTAAGTTCACGTATCTTATCTTCTATAGTCAAACACGTTTTATATGTATTCTGAACCCATTCATATAATTGCGGGAAAAAACTCTCTAAATTATCGACTTCAGACTCATCATCTTCATATGACACAAAGCCAAACTGCATATTCCCCTCTAGGGGTAAGCTATCGATAATCTTTACCAAATCAAAAACCAAACAAGCACCTTTAAAACTGTCACCATATAATGACCACATTGGAAGGAAATCCCTCTTCCTCGAAAAAGAACTTGTATATGGAACTATTCCTGCCTCAATCATTCCATCAACGATTTGATCAAAACACTTTTCGCGACATCGGTTCTCGGTCTCACTATCTTTATAAACTTCTGATAAATATAAATTATTAGATCGTCTCTTCTCAAAAGATGGGAGGAATTTCTTTATTGCATCAAACCCTAGTTCCATTTCCCTTGGATCGTTTACGTTATAAATACAAGAGGCTCTAAAAGGTATAAAATCGTATACTTTAGTCCTTTTACTTTTTCTATACCCTTCCAAAATTGCAAACAAAGCCTCCAAACTCGTATATTGATATACGAATTGAGTCGCTTCTAGTTTTGCTTTGAATTTATCTGTCATTTTTTACAAATTTTACTTCCGAATTAATCATAGGAACATCGTATCTGGCACTATACTACATCTTTAAGTTAATCTAAGATCATATTAGGATCTTTTCTAATTTGTCCCTTTATGACTTCTTTTTCTTGAGTGGATAAGTCTGAACGAGTTTCTAAACTATCTGTAAATACTCGGAAATAGTCACTATCTTGATGGCCCAATAACTTCACGACCTTATCCGGTAATTGAAATTCTTTTTCCCTTGCCATATTTCATTTATTTAGTTTATACATATTTCCATCTCATCATAGTGACACAATGAAACTCCTCAGAGTTTCGTCTCTGAGGAGATCAGGAAATATAAGTATAAGATTGGGGATGTTTACATTACAGCCATGGGTGAAGCTTTTTTAGTTCAGCATGGATATCATCAATTCTCATCCATTTCACTTCTCCCTTTGCCATTTCCTCCTCGAACTTGTCAATTCGAGACTTCCAAATTTTGAAGAAGATTTCTAAACTTCCTTGTGTCACTATGTCAAAGAACAATGAGGCTAGCCTCAATGATCGGGGGCAGCGGCTCCGACTTATAAGTCGAAGTCGCCAAGGGTGAAGACGTCGTTGGGATTGAGGCGCTGCCCCCTTTCCTTATCGACGAACTCCGGTTGCCAGGTGCGGACATGAATCTGAGGCTCATCAGGATTACGGAAGTCCCACACCATAAAGACATAACCATCATCACTATATCGACTACTCTTCCAATTCTGGTGAACGGTGACACCATAAACACCACGGATTGTGGGATGAGCAACAATCATAACATTGTCGAATGTCACTTTGATATAACCATTATTCTTGAATGTCTTTTCAAGATTCTTCAGATACTGCATCTTGCTTTGTGTAGTATAAACTATATTACGATCGCCATTGGGCCGCATCTCAGTCTTACCAACTTTGATAACCTTACCTGTAATAATCAAGGCATTTGGAGAGAATACCTGACGCAGGAAATTCAAATCCTTTTGGTTGTATGCTGTACGGAAATGCTCTACATATTCCAGTACCATCATACGATCCTTCAAATCAGTCACCTCATGATTCTTCTCCTGCATCCACTGCTTGCGGAGGTTGGAATAGATTTCAGGATTGACGGTATAGTAGAAACTGGTAATCATTCCATTTTCATCGAAGCCAATGACAGCCTCCTGGTAACCTAACTCCTCGCCACCTTTCGCTGCATTGACAATCAGAGGGATGCCACGAACCTGATAGCCTGTGTGAGTGGTGAGACCACGTAAAACGACCTCGTCTTCTACACAACGGAAACGATCACTTTCCCAAAGTCTGTTCAAATCCTGTCTTGCATCTTTTGTGATATAGTTATCTGGCAAGTTCAACTTATTGATATTGGATTCCTGAGAGCGATTGATTTCTGTCATGACAAAAGAGACTGCCCGCTCCATACGCTGCTTCAGCTGCTGATTCTGAATGCCTTCATTGATAACCAGACGGACTTGGTTATACGCTGCGCTATATGATAAGCAGCAAATGACAAATGATAAACTTAAGAATATACGTTTCATATCTGTTTCTTTTTTATTTTACAAATTACTTTTCATCTCTTAATGTAAACCAGATGGCACCACAACCATGATAGTTCTTGACGCTGTCTTCCTTACCAGTTTTCAGATTCTGACGCGCCTCTTCTCCTTTTCCCAACAGAGCCTTGATGTTGCCCGCTGGGTCATAGACAATAAGATAGCATTCTTCAGGCTGCTTGGCTGTGGCATATTTGCCATAGTCGAGAATGTCGCCCTTCTGTTTCAGCGGTTCTATAATCTGTTTCAGTTCGAAGAAGTTCCTGGCTTTCTTGATCTGTTCTATCACGCCACCCTTTTTTCCCAAAAAGCTGTTCTTCAACATCTTGAGGACCTTTTTACTAACAACAGTATCATTGAGAAGAGAATCTTTTGGCTGCACTGAATCACATGGGCAGTTATCCGACTCTGGCTGAAGTGCAAATTCATGCGTCCCATCCCTGTGAATGCGGTCTGAGTCAAGGCTGTCTATCATAACGATATGCCAATCACTGAAAAGGGGCAATAGCTTCATCTTCTTAACGTATGCAAAGACCCTGTACATTTCTGCCCTACGCACCATGATGGTGTCAATCAGTTTGTTGAGGTCTTGAGGCGACACAGCAGTACCAGGTTTCTCATCAGCCCTGTCTGTGGCCCATTTGAGGATTTCCTGCTGCAATTCATCAAATGCCTGAGAGGCCGCACCTTCTTGAGTTGACATTGTGATGTCGCTATAGAGATATTCCTTGCTCTTCTTAATCGTATTAATCTCTGTCTGGCGCTTATCCAAGGCACTCGCCATCAATACCACAGACAAGAGCAATGTCATCATTGATAGTCTTTTCATTTGCTGACGAAGGTTTTAGGGTTAGACTTACGATAAGCTGCAAACATATTCAACACATTATGTGTTGGTACATAGGGATAGAGCCTGGCCTCAATAGTGCCGCTCTTGGGTTCCAATATGTCCTGTGATATCTTGGCAGTCAACACATGGTTGTAATTCTCTGCTGTATTCACAGCCATCACCACGCATTCCACATCGTTCTGATCTGTCAGGTTCTCGACACCGAAGTACAATTCGCATCCATGATCCTGGCAGAAGGCAATCCACTGCTTCAGTGGTACTTCGAAGACCGTTTTCTTAAATCCGTATGATAGTTGGGTGATATTGATATTAAAGTCACCACCAGTTTGTAGGCTTAACATCATATTTGCTGCAGACTCCAATGGATGTCTTTCGCTAAGCACCAATTCACCTTTTGAAAGGTATAAGCGGTTTGTGAAATCTTTAGAAAGATAGTGATCCTTTTTAACAACAGGCTTGTTTACAGGAACATCAATCTTTGTATTTCTGATATCAGAGGGAAGATTTTCCTCAGCCTCAATCTTATTCTCACCACTGATGAGCTCGTACTCCACAGGGAAAGAAACAGAGAGCAGTGTGGAGTCCTTGCGATTCCAAGTGGCCACATAACTATGATTGTCGTAATTGAAGCTAAAGCCATCTGTCAGCAGGATATTATCTACTGAACTGAGAGACCCATTCAAGAACTTGAACTGATCGTCACGGATCATGTTCGACATGCTCTTTGATTGAGGGGGATATTTCAATTGCAGGAAATAGCGCTCGAGAAAGTCGAATATGGGTGACTTCCCCATAGAACGCAATTCCTCATTGAACAGATACAGACCAATATGGTCTACTGTCTGTTCCGTCTGGTGAACTGTCAGGCGGAGACCTTTTGCCATCGGATGGCTATAGCCCTCTGGCAGAATCTCCGTGTCGAGTGCCAATACCTGAGCCAATCGTCCTAATTCCGCTGTGCGAAAGGTGGTCTTCGCTGAGGCTGACATTGCAACCAGACACATTATTATATATAAGATATTGCGATTCATTGATTATCAATTGACATTAATACTTGATTAGCAACTTCGTCACCGTTATCAGCTTTGCGCTGAAGGATATTGATGACTTTTTCCAAAGCATTCGCTGCCTCAGACGAACCATTACGAGAAGCCTCTTTCAGGTAATTGATGCCGAGGAGAACTTTATTGCTGCCTGTTTCTTTAACATATAGTTTTCCAAGTTCATACTGGGCATGGGCATCCCCCTTCTTTGCGAGCTGTTCTAGTTCGTATATATTAGGCTCCTTATTCTCTTTCTCTTTACCTGCATCACCGTTATTATTTTCACGATTTCCACCACAAGTAATAATTGGTGGTTTAGGAGGCCTAACGGTATCTTGGGATTTTACTTTAGTATCAGTATCAGAAACCTGAACAAGAGGATTCTCCACTTTCTTAGTGTTGAAGTGCTTGATAGCGAACATACATACTACTATCGCTGCAAGTGCAATCACCACATAAGGCCATCTTCTAGGTTTGGGTGTTTTTGGAGGAGGTGGTGGGGGTGGGACCATAACCTTTCCTTGTTGGCCATAAGTCAAGATTGTTTCACCTATCTTTATTACATCGCCAATAGCCAAGGCCACCTCATCCTCTTTTCCCAATGCTTCATCATTTACCAGGACGGCAGGCTCATCATTCAAGGCATGAACAAGACATTTGCTATTTCCATCCTTTAGACGAACAACTTTGATCTCCAAAGCATCACAGGCTGGCAATGGTATCTGATTGGTACCTTCCTGCAAGTCAATGCGCATCTCACCATAATAGAGTGCACCCAACGGCTTCAAGGGAATCTCTGGCTTCTCTTCATCTTGAAAATCCACAGCCAACTGCTTATGACAATTGGGACATGTAATCCGCTTGATGGCTTCGTGCTTAGAATTCCTGACATCCAGGATGATGCCACAGGAAGGGCACTGTATGCGCAGTTGTTCTAACATAGGACTTAGGCATTAAAGGTGTCGAGATCAGGAACATTGTCTATAGCAGAATCATCATCAACGAAGGAGATGGCCTCACCCGTATGCAAGTCTATCACTTCACCTTCGTCCATCTGCTGGTTATGGTTCAAGTCTGTCATAGCCAAATCAGGTTCACCGTCCTTATCGACATCTATCACTGCTACACGCTGACCGTTGATTTCAAGTTCCTGCATAGAAATGGAACGACCTCGACCTACATCTATATCCTTATAGCCAACAATGCGCACATCGTCACTCTCAGCAAGTTCGTTCCATGTTGTCACCTGTGCATTGGCCTCATTGACGCGACTCGGCTGTACCTCCACATCATGGTCCTGATGCTGTGCACTTTCATGAGCAATCTGCACATCGTCATCAGAAATCTGAGACTCTGCTTCCGCCACTTGCTTTGTATCAACTTCCGAAGCAGGAATCTCTGGTTTCACCTGTTCTGCAAACTGGTGTTTATCAGCATTCGACATAGCCTTCCATTCGTCAGCTGTATAAGTATTAAAGATGTTACCATGCCAGGTAAACAGGCCACCTGCGCCCACCTGAGCTCGAGCTGCCTCGAAAGCCTGACTGAAGCTCATCGAGTCATCAACAGTGGCTACCTTCAGACCTTCTTCTGCACCCGAAGCCACTTCGTTACTACCTGAAGCGATAGCCTGTACACCATACATGGCACCTGCTCCCATCAAAATACCAGTGAGACCACCGATCGTTACTGGTTTCCAAGTTTCTTTTGCTGTCATAATCGTAAAATTTTAGACGTTAATAACTGATTTCGAGTGCAAATATCGGAATAGTTTTAATACTTACCAAATTTTAAAAGCCCTACTCCACGAAATGGTAGGTCTACTGTATGAATTGTTTCTTGCAATACGGACAACTACCATTTTGAGCAAGAATTTCGTAGGGTTGGTTACCCATGAAATGACCACAGTGAGGACAGACATAATCTCGCTGGAAATTCTTATTCAGTTCCTGACGTTTTTGTGGCAGTTTCGAAGAATCCATATATGCCTTGACAAAGAAAACCACTGAAATAATGATAGCTATGCCATAGAGTACAAGATACCATTTGTTTCTACCGCCATAGGCAATACTAAGCGCAATGGCCAACATCGTAATGAGTCCTGTGGCAGAACGGAGTGCATTAAACTTACGCTCTTTGATCTGTAGTTGTAGGTTCTGCCTCTCATATTCTTCCCAAACCAGCTTTAGAGGGCTGATATCTATAGGCAAGTAGGGTTTCAGCAGAGACCAGTCTAACAGATAACAGTCTTTGCCCAACTCTACCCTATCGTTCTGCGTGACAGCCTTCGACTCTATGCTTTGGCCATTGATATATGTATAGTTGTTGACATCGAGATTATGAAGGCGCATTTTTCCGTTGTTAATCGTCAGCTTGCAATGTTGCTGCCCCTGAATCTCGCCTTTGCCATCTACTGTAAATGAGAGTTTTCCGCTTTGGGTATCTCTTCCTATAATGATTTCCATATACCTTAATATATTAAATTTTAGCCACCAACATCAGTTCTATCATTTTCTTTAGAGCATCTTTTGAAATCTTTACCTCAAATGAGAAATGGTCATAATCAGAAAGAATCAGTTTCTGTTCGTATGCATCTACCAAATAAACGTACTGCAGATTGATGATGAATCTCTTTCCTATCCGCATGAAAACGTGAGCATCTTCACCGATTTGTTCAGCTAAAGCATCCTCCATCTTACTAAGATTCATACAAATAGTGGTTCTACGCTTGTCGATCGTTCTGATGTGTGTAAAGTTACCATCAGCCTCAAAATAAACGATCTTCGAAGTGTCTATCCTCGCCAGTTTATCGCGAGTTTTGAAATATACGTAGACTTTGTCAGTAGTCATAAGTTACCATTTCATTGGGTTTAAACAGTCGTCCTTTCGGACTTGATATAGTCAGATGCAAAGATAAGAAGAATATCTGAATCAAACAAATTTCTTGTGAAGAAATTCTAAAAAAAGTGTTTCACAAGGCTTGTGAAGGGTCACAATAGCCTTTTTGGCCCTCATAATCTATAAAAATCATCCAAAGTTTGGTAGTTTCAGACAAAATGACTATCTTTGCAAACAAATAAAGAAGTATTTACCTTTGCAACATATTATGGAAACGTCAGAAAACTCGATAGAATTGCTGATAGCAACCGTGCTGAGCGACATTCGCCAGAAGGGCTATTCGTCTGTGCAGCCCTTCAGCATAGGCAAGGTTCTTGGACTAGCCAAGCGAACAAGTTCGAGCGGAAGAGCGGATGATGCAGTTCGCTCAAATAAATGGTGTCATCCTTGCCAGTGATGAACTCTACATGAGTGCGAAGCAATTGCAGCATAGCATGAGAGCCTCAAAGGAAGCCAAGGGCTTAGTAGTCGAAGATGCTGATTTAATAGGTTTTCCCCAGAACCGTTTCCAAATGGATCTCTTCTATGACGGTGAATGCTTTATCTATACTAATGGCACCTCGAAGTTCATCGTTCACCCCAACTATCAGATGAAAGTGAGTCGAGAGGTGGTAAAGCTTGTCAATTTCATCACTGCCACCAAACGAACGGACAAAAAGGAGTTCAATGGGAAGCGGTACATCAAAATAGAAAAAGCTGGCCACAAGTGACCAGCTCTGTATTTGAGTGAAGGAAACCAAGCGGCAAGGTCGAATTGCTCATCATCACACAGATGCCACCGTTCCGCACATCGTGGCTCTACTTGGTTTCTCCTTTCACGATGCAAAGATACGAACTTTATTTGAAAATTCCAAATTTTGAGGAGAAAAAGTGAATTCTAACCCTTGAATTTCAGATTTGAAGGCCAATCGTGCCAACGTGCCATCGTGCCATTTGGTATTTCGGCACGCAGCGACGCAGGCACGCAGCGACACTGCTTCATTTGCCTTAGGATGCCATAGGTTGTCGACAATTCGACAATTCGACATTTCATTTATTAAAATCAACAAAAATAGTAATTATAATTATATA
>JAEEGF012241766.1_pt1 | contig 15041 bp, 14 predicted proteins | sample 9134171 | NCBI WGS metagenome assembly JAEEGF01 (sample SAMN16246542, study PRJNA631951) | gut metagenome | biome: gut microbiome; feature: rumen; material: AP-attached | host: Bos | place: Iran: Karaj | collected 2018-10 | reverse complement strand
GGCGGACGCCTGCTATATCGCCACGGCGGCGGTGCTGGCCCTGGGCTGCCACCTCTGCCGCACCTGCCAGAGCGGAAAATGCAACTGGGGCATCGCGACGCAGCGCCCCGACCTCGTGAAGCGCCTCAACCCGGACATCGGCTCCGCCAGACTCGTCAACCTCATGACAGCCTGGCGCCACGAGATAATGGAGATCATGGGCGGCATGGGCATCAACTCAATCGAGGCCCTTCGCGGCAACCGGCTGATGCTGCGCGGCGTCGGTCTCAACTCAAAAGAACTGGAGATACTCGGTATCTCCCACGCGGGGGAGTGATGTTATGAAGCGAGTTTACGTCAACGAAGAGTGGTGCCTCGGCTGCCACCTGTGCGAATACAACTGCGCCTTCGCGAACTCTGGAATGAAGGACATGGCCTTCGCGCTTAAGGACAAAAAGATATTCCCGCGCATTCACGTGGAGGGCGACGACAGAATCACCTTCGCGGTCTCCTGCAGGCACTGCGAGGACCCGGTCTGCGTGAAAAGCTGCATCGCCGGCGCGATCTCGAAAAAGGACGGCGTCGTAAAGATCGACCGCTCTAAATGCGTCGGCTGCCTCACCTGCGTTCTGGTCTGCCCCTACGGCGCGCTGGCTCCCGGCGAGGACGGAATAATGCAGAAATGCGAGCTGTGTCTCGAAAACAGCTGCGGCGAACCGGCCTGCGTGAAGGGCTGCCCCAACCGCGCAATAGTCTACGAGGAGAGGAGCGATCAGGCATGAAAAATTACCTAATTGTAGGGAACGGCATTGCCGCGGCGGGCTGCGTAGAGGGCATCCGTTCGGTAGATCCCGACGGCGCGATCACTGTAGTCTCCGAGGAAAAGCACCACGTCTACAGCCGTCCTCTCATCTCCTACTACCTGGAGGGGAAGACGGACCTTGAGCGCATGAAATACCGGGGCGACTCGTTTTACAAAGAGAACGGCTGCCGCGTCATTTTCGGTGTCCGGGCTATAGCCGCCGACCCTGTTTTAAAGCAGGTGACTCTTGAAGACGGCACCGCGCTGCCCTACGACGAGTTGTGCGTGGCGGCGGGTTCGCGCCCCTTCGTGCCGCCGTTCGAAGGTCTGGAGGAGATCAAAAACAGATTTTCTTTTATGACTCTGGACGACGCCCTTGCGCTTGAAGCGGCCGTCAAAAAGGATTCCCGTGTATTGATCGTCGGCGCGGGTCTCATCGGTCTGAAATGCGCAGAGGGCCTCAGGGACCGCGCCGGCAGCATCGTCGTCTGCGATCTTGCCGACCGGATCCTCTCGAGTATTCTCGATCCGGACTGCGCCACGGTCGTTCAAAAGCACCTTGAAAATAACGGGATCGAATTCATGATCGGCGACACGGCGGTGAAGTTTACTGCCGACTCTCGCGGAGGCGGAGGCGGGTCGGCTTTGATGAAGAGCGGCCGCACCGTGGACTTCGACGTTCTCGTGCTGGCGGTCGGCGTGAGAGCCAATTCCGGCCTCGTGAAGGATATGGGCGGTGCAGTGAACCGGGGTGCAATCGTGAACACGCGAATGGAGACCACCGTTCCTTCCGTTTACGCCGCCGGCGACTGCGCGGAGGGCTACGACTCTTCACTTGGCGCCAACCGGGTGCTGGCGATCCTTCCCAACGCCTACATGCAGGGACACACCGCGGGCGTGAACATGGCCGGCGGCAGCGCGGAGCTGGCAAATTCATTCCCGATAAACTCGGTGGGCTTCTTCGGTCTTCACATCATGACGGCCGGAACCTACGACGGCGAGATGACCGAGGAGAGCCGCGACGGCGCTGTCAGACGCTTTTTTGTGAAGGACGGCCTCCTCCGCGGTTTCATTCTCATCGGCTCCACTGAGAGGGCGGGCATTTACACTTCGCTGATCCGCGAGAAAACTCCCCTCGCCTCGGTGGACTTCGGGCTGATCAAAAACTCGGCCTCGAACCTGGCCTTTTCGCGGGATGAACGTAGAAAAAAGTTCGGAGGTGTGGTATAATTTATGACGATTAATACGGAAGGACTTGAATTCAGACAAATCAACGAGGCGATCCTCAAGGCGGACGGGAACGTGACACTGACCGGCTGCCTCGGCCAGCGTTTTATATGCGCCGGAATGTCGGGCGTCTCGGTTACAATTGAAGGAACACCCGGCAACGCCCTCGGCGCATACCTGAACGGCGCTGACATCACGGTGCTCGGGAACGCCCAGGACGCAGTCGGCGACACGATGAACAGCGGAATCATCGCGGTACACGGGAACATCGGAGACGCGGCCGGCTACGCCATGCGCGGAGGCTGCATCTACGTCAAAGGAAACGCCGGCTACCGCGCGGGAATCCACATGAAGGCTTACAAAGAAAAGGTTCCCGTCATGGTCATAGGCGGCTGCACCGGCAGCTTTTTGGGCGAATACCAGGCCGGCGGCGTCATTGTCGTGCTTGGCCTCGAAGCCGCCGGCCGCCGCATCGTCGGGAACTTCCCCGGCACCGGTATGCACGGCGGGAAGATGTTCCTGCGGTCGGACTGCCGCGACATTGTATTCCCGAAGCAGGTCTCGACCCGCTCCGCGGCGCCGGACGACCTTGCGGAAATCGAAAAATACGTGGCGGAATACTGCCGCCTGTTCGGCGCGGACAAAGCGGAACTGATGGCTTCGCCGTTCACGGTGGTGACGCCCGACAGCAGCAACCCGTACAAGCAACTGTACGTTGCCAACTAGGGAAGCGCTGAAACTCCGCCGGAGGTTTGACAAACAGCCGGCCTTAAACGGGGCCGGATTTACGGATTTTATGGAGGATATTATGAGATATTCAAAGGAAGAGGTCATGCAGTACGTTCAGGAGGAGGACGTGAAGTTCATCCGCCTGGCTTTTTGCGACGTTTTCGGAAAGCAGAAAAACATCTCCATCGTGGCCGATGAGCTTCCGAGGGCGTTCGAATACGGTATCGCCTTTGACGCGTCGGCCATCACAGGCTTCGGGGACGAAACGCGCTCCGACCTGTTCCTGTGGCCTGAACCCGAGACGCTCACCTGGCTTCCCTGGCGTCCCGAACACGGCAAGGTGGTCCGCATGTTCTGCACCATCCGCCGCCCCGACGGTTCCGTTTTCGAGTGCGACACCCGCAGTCTGCTGAAGGCCGCCGTGAGCGACGCGAAAACCGCGGGTTTGACGTTCTTCTTCGGCGCCGAGCAGGAATTCTACCTCTTCGAGCTCGACGACCGCAATATGCCCACGGCGGTTCCCTACGACCACGCGGGCTACATGGACATCGCACCCGAAGACAAGGGCGAGAACGTCCGGCGCGAGATCTGCCTGACCCTCGAGCAGATGGGCATCCGGCCCGAGAGTTCCCACCACGAGGAAGGTCCCGGTCAGAACGAGATCGATTTCCGCTACACCGAGGCGCTTGAGGCCGCGGATAACGTTATGACCTTCCAGACCGTCGTGAGAACGGTTGCCCGCAGAAACGGTCTTTTTGCCGATTTCTCGCCAAAGCCGCTCGCGTACGCCCCCGGCAACGGTTTCCACATCAACTTCTCGGTGCAGCCCGACCACGACTCTGCCAACCTGAACGCCGCAATCGCCGGAATTCTCGCCAAGACCGTCCCCATGACCGTCTTTCTGAACCCGGCAGAAAATTCTTACAGGCGTCTCGGCAAGATGAAGGCCCCCGGCTTCGTTTCCTGGTCCTCCGAGAACCGCTCCCAGCTGATCAGGATTCCCGCCGCCTCAGGAGAGTTCCGCCGCGCCGAGCTCCGTTCCGCCGACCCGTCTGCCAACCCCTACATCGCCTTCACGCTCATGATTCGGGCGGCTCTCTACGGTATCGAAAACCGCCTCACTCTTCCCGCCCCCGCGGATTTCAACCTCTACAAGGCGGACGAAAAGCTGCTGGCGACACTCGAAAAGCTGCCCGCAGACCTTAAGGAGGCAAAAAAAGCCGCCGCTGCCGACGGTTTCGTCGCGGGTTTCATTCCCGAACAGATCAGGAATATATACTGCGGCGAGTAACTTAAAACATCTGCGGTTGACAGAAAATCCGCCGCCAACAGGCGTAAAACCGCGAAAAAGGCAAGTCAAGCTGAAAGGAGGGGTGAGTCTTGAGTCTGAAAGAACGAGTATACAGTGTTCTGGTCGTGTCCGCGTCTGACAGAATCAATCAGGCGTTGGCCGAATTCTACACGTCGCCCCTCTACTCGCCGGTCAATTTCGTCTCCGGCGTCAGCGCCGCCGAGCGGGCCCTCGCCGAACGCGACTTCGACTTCGTGATAGTCAACTCGCCTCTTCCCGACGACTCCGGAATCCGCTTTTCCATCGACACGGTCGCATCCCGCAACTCAGTCGTTCTCTTTCTTGCCAATGCCGAGCAGTACGCCGGCTCCTTCGACCGTCTGGCGGAGTACGGCGTATTCCTGATGCAGAAGCCCGTCTCAAAGCCCGCGTTCCGGCTCGCCTCCGAGTGGCTGATCAGCGCCCGCGAACGCATCCGCCGCACCGAGAAAAAGGCCCTCTCCATCGAGGAAAAAATGAACGAGATCCGGCTGGTCAACCGCGCGAAGTGGCTTCTGATCAGCGAGCTCAAAATGAGCGAACCCGACGCCCACCGCTATATCGAAAAGCAGGCGATGGACCGCTGCATTTCCCGTCGTTTGGTGGCCGAAGAGATCATAAAAACGTACGGGCGGTGAACGTTCACCGGCGTTTGTTTCGCGAAAGCCCCACGAAGTACGCATTCCCGCCCTCCAAACGGCGGGTCTTTTTTTGCCCTTTTTTTGCCGCGTTTTGCCCCTTTTCCCGCCGCCTTTCTTGACATCCGCCCTCCTCCCCGCTATAATGAACGCAGCAAAAACGTTCACGGAGGACGGAAAAATGAGAAAAGTATTGATTTTTCAGGGCGGCTGGGACGGCCACGAGCCGGTTCTCACCTCAAAACGCTTCGCGCGCCTCATGGAAGAGGAAGGCTACAAAGCGGAGATTTACGACACCCTCGACTGTCTGAAAGACTACGAAAAGCTGCTCGATTACCACCTGATCGTCGCGTGCTGGACGATGGGAAGCATTCCCGGCGACTGTTCAAGAAACGTGGCGCGGGCGGTTGGCGCGGGCGTCGGTCTCGCGGGCTGCCACGGCGGAATGTGCGACGCGTTCAGGCAGGACACCGAGTGGCAGTTCATGACAGGCGGTCAGTGGGTCAGCCACCCGGGCGGCGACGGCGTCGAATACGTCGTGAACGTCCGCCACGGCTCCTCCCCGATCGTCGACGGCCTCGAGGACTTCAAGGTCTGCTCCGAGCAGTACTACCTCCACGTCGACCCCTCCATCGAGGTTCTGGCCACCACTCGCTTCCCGCTTGTCACCTATTACCACGCCTCGAACAAGCCGGTTGACATGCCTGTCGCGTGGACTAAATTCTGGGGCAACGGCCGCGTCTTCTACACCTCGCTGGGCCACCACGACGACGTTTTCGACAAGTCGCCGAACGCGGAGATCATAATGAAGCGGGGCATGCTCTGGGCGGCAGAGGGCCGGCAGGTCGTGCTCGACAAGGGCCTCACCACCGAACGTTTCGAAAACAACGCGAAAATGTACTGACGTCTTAGCACGGGCAGGCGGGCGGGCAAAAACCCAACCTTCCTGCCCTTTTTTATTCACGAATCATTCACGAACCTGCCAAAAAACCGCAAATAATCCGCGAAAATAACCTATAACCTCTTGCAAAATAGGTTAAAACAGGTTATAATATCAGGGAACCTGAAACGGAGGCGGTTTTATGGATATTGTTGAAAAACTGAGAAGCGAACTGGCTTCACTGCCGAAGGGCTATATCTCCAACAAAACAATAGGCGGGAAGGTCCGCCACTATCTGCAGTGGACCGAAAACGGAAAAATAAAAAGCAGGTATATAAAAGACAGTGAATATGAGGAAATCAAGGCGAAAATCGCGCGCCGGAAAGAACTTGCCGAACTGCTGAAGTCTCTCGAAAAGGCCGCCCCTCTGCTCGCGCTCGAGCCCTCCTTCACAGCCGAAACAGTCGGCGAAGGCGACATCGTCAGTTACAACGCTGCCGGCGGATATAACGGTATCGCCGCGATCACAGGCGACCGTCTCGACCGGCTCGTGGCCGAACCGTCAAAGCTTGACACAAGAGACTGTTTTTCCGATATCGAGGAGTATCTGCACGGTCCCTGGTCGCCGCGAATCATGGTCGTCTACGGTCTCCGCCGCACCGGGAAAACCACCCTTCTCTTCCAGGCAATAGGGAAAATGGACAGCGAGACCCGCAAAAAGGCCTTCTATATAAAGGCGCAAAAGGGTCAGACAATGGCCGGGCTGTACGACACGATTGACCGGCTGTCCAAATCGGGATATAAGTACGCGTTCATTGACGAGATCACGTTTATCGACGACTTCATCGACACCGCTTCGGCGCTTGCGGACATTTACGCCGCCGGAGGCATGAAGATCGTCGTCTCCGGTACCGATTCCCTCGGCTTCTGGCTCGCGGAGAGGAATGAACTCTACGACAGAACGTTTACGATCCACACGACCCGGATTTCCTTTGCGGAGCATTCCCGCCTGCTGCACACCGACGACATCGACGACTATATCCGCTTCGGAGGAACGCTCAGAGCCGGCGAATACGATTTCGACGATCCGGAACTGCGCGACGAATCGGTCTCCTTCCGCGACGACGAGAGCACCCGCAGGTATATCGACACCGCCATCTGCCGCAACATTCAGCACAGTCTGAAATGCTACGAAAGCGGCACCCGGTTCATGCACCTGAAGGAGCTTTACGACTCACACGAGCTGACGAACGCAATCAACCGCATCATCGAGGACATGAACCACCGCTTCGTGCTGTCGGTCTTGAAGGACGATTTCAGGTCGGGTGATTTTTCGCTCGCCGAAAAGAATCTCCTTCGCGAACGCAACCCCGCGCTGCGCACTAATATCCTGCAGACGGTCGACCGCGGGAAGATCACGGAAAGGCTGATGCAAATTCTCGACATCAAAAACGCTTCCGAAACCGTAACGGAGCTGAAGCCGGCCCACGTCCGGGAAATCCGCGCCTACCTCGAAGCGCTGGATCTGATCGACAGTATTCCCGTGAGATACGCGTCTGGCGCGGGCGATGAAGACGACAGCGAAAACGTTGTTTTCACCCAGCCGGGAATGCGCTACTGCCAGGCAGAGGCTCTCGTCTGGTCGCTTAAAAAGGATGCCATTTTTGCAGAACTCTCCGAGGCGGAAAAAGACTACGTCATCGAAAAGATTCTCGACGACGTCAAGGGCAGAATGCTTGAGGAAATCGTGCTGACGGAGGCAAAACACGTCCTGTCCGGCCGCGGATTCGACGTGTTCAAGTATCAGTTTATCGGCGGTGAGATCGATATGATCGTCTACGACAAAAAGAACGGCAGCTGCCGGCTGTACGAGATCAAGCACGGTACGGTTCCCGTAAGAGAGCAGTGCAGGCACTTGCTGGACGAACGCAATAGCGGGAATATCCGCCGCATCTTCGGCGAAATCGCGGGAAAAGCCGTGATTTACCGCGGTGAACCCATGTGCGCGGAATGGGGCGTCGACTATCTGAACGCGAACGAATTTCTGCGCGGAATCCGGGATTTTGGCGAATAAAGCACCAACAACGATATAAATTGAGTATAATCGAGCTTTGAAAAGAGTTTAAGGAGGCAACATGAAAACGGTAAAAATCGGATTCGTCGGCTGCGGCGCGATCAGCGGCATATATCTGGAGAACATCACCAAGCGCTTCAAGGAGGTCGAAGTCATCGGCGTGTGCGATCTCATTCCCGAGCGCGCGCAGAACGCGGCGAAGCTCTACAACGTTTCGAAGATCTACAAGGACATGTACGAGCTTTTTGCCGACCCGGAGGTCGACATCGTACTCAACATCACGCGCCCATACGAGCACCACGGCGTGTCGATGGCGGCCCTTAACGCCGGCAAGCACGTCTATTCCGAAAAGCCCCTCGCCGCCTCCCTCGAGGAAGGCAACGAGATCATGGCCCTCGCAAAAGCCAAAGGCCTGATGCTCGGCGGCGCTCCGGACACCTTCCTTGGCGCGGGAATCCAGACCTGCCGCAAGCTGATCGACGACGGCGTGATCGGCGACATCGTGGGCTGCGCGGGCTTCATGATATGCCACGGCCACGAGACCTGGCACCCCGACCCGGCGTTCTACTACAAGTACGGCGGTGGCCCGATGTTCGACATGGGTCCCTACTACCTCACCGCGATGCTGAACCTCTGCGGCGGCGTGGAGTCGGTTTCCGCGATGACCGGCACGTTCTTCCCGGAGCGCCTGATCACCAGCAAACCCCACTACGGCGAAGTCGTGAAGGTCGAGGTCCCCACCCTCTACGCGGGAAATCTCCGGTTCACGAACGGCGCCATCGGCACGCTCTACACCACGTTCGACGTGTACTATCCCGGCCAGGCGCGGCTCGAAGTGTACGGCACCAAAGGAACGCTCTACGTTCCCGACCCCAACTGCTTCAGCGGCCCGATAAAACTGTTCACGGCGGAGGGCGAAATGAAAGACGTACCTTCCGCCTTCGACTACCCTGACAACTGCCGCGGCCTCGGCCTCGCCGACATGGCCAAAGCGCTCCAAACGGGAAGGCCCTTCCGCGCCAATTCCAACCAAACCTACCACGTGCTCGAAATAATGGACGGCTTCGCCCGCAGCGGGAAGGAGCGCCGCGAGGTCGCCATGAAGTCCGTTTATGAGCGGCAGCCCTTGATGAATCCCGCCATGGAACACGGGGTGCTGGACTGACACTCATTAGTGCTTCACATTGAGCCGTATATATAATTTGCGGCCGGGAGGTTTTTCGTCCTCCCGGCCGACCTTTTTTACATTTATTCTGCCGCGAATTCACGCCCCGGCCCGCTTTTTTGCCTGCTTTTCCGCAATTTTGTCAATGATCCGCGCGTTCCTTCTAACATAAATATTGCTTTGGATCGCGAACGCCATTGCAATGTGGTTGACGAGCGCCGCGACAACGATCACGCCCGGCATCAACGCCCTCTCCTTCGCGGGAACGACGTCCTCTTCAACAGTCTTCAGATAGCGGTTAATTTTCGCCGCCGACACAAAGCCGATAATTATATCGGGAAAGCCTCTGACGCAGAAAAAAGCGCTCGCCAGCGCGTCAACCATCAAATAGTATTCCACGTTCTCCCAAAACCCGTATTCCTCCATAGAAGGGTCGTTATGCATGCGCACAAGGTCCGACACCGGAAAGCCGAACAGAAAAGCACCGATGAGCACGGCAAGAACGGACGCAACAATTATGTACGCCCGCTTCTCGTTTCTTAAATGTCTCTTCAACCCGCTGAGGACGCCCTTTTCGCCGATATCAAGCGCACAGGCGTTCACGGCTTCAATCTTCTCACCGACCGTCGGCATGGAAAGTCTCCTTTTAAATAAACTGTCCGGTTCCCGCGTTAACAAATCCGGCCTAAGGACCCGGCTTTAGGCCCGCAGCCCGCTTAAGTCTCCGGTACCGGAACGATTGCCGTGAGCGCTTCTTCTATCTTTTGAAACGCCTCCTTCGGGAACTCGTAAATGCCGATGACCACTTCAACGAGCGGGGAATACTCCCGATCGATTCTCAAAAACATACCGTCTCCGAGCTCGTAAAAGCCCATGTGAAAAGACCTGCAATATACGGTGCAGACCAGAACGGAATCCGGCACCTTGAACTCCTTCATCTCCGTAAAACCGCCTCTGGACTCCAGGGTAAATAATATTAACGATTTAAGCAGGTTGAAGTCGTCGCAGCGCTTCGTATTGATACTGCCGAATCCGTCGCCGTGAATTATATTCTCTCTTGTCGCGTAATAAAAATACGTCTCCTTTTCAAAGCCATTCCAAAACTTGATGTCTCTGTACTCGTCCCAGCAGGGGGAATCCACCCTTTCGTCTTCGTAAGCGGGCGTTTCTGGAACTTCCTGCAGCGTTCTGGAGTAGTATATCGTCACGTCCTCCGGGTTGTCACCGACAGCCAGCGAGTAATCGGCGAATACCGCGTATACACGTCCGTTGATTCGTTCGGGATCTTTTGAAATACCTTTCAGGCTGATCGTTGCCCACGTTTGGGATTCGGTAAAGAAGCAATAAAGCTCGCTGTTTTCCGCCGAGTAGGCGTAGAAGCGGCTGTTGTCGTCGCTCCATGCCATGCAGCTTGCAAGTGCATTTTCGGTAATAACGGTTTCCTCGCCGGTGGTTGTGTCCTTGATTGATATCTGTCTTATTGAACCGTGTTTGTTTTCGCGAATGACAAGCACCTTCTCGTTGGCGAGAACTTCACCGGTAGCGGCGTCGTAGGCCGCGACCCCGGAAGACGGGAACTGATAATCGTCAACGGAAAAGACCTTCCCGCCGAAATAATAATTGGAGTCACCCGGAAGCCCGACAAGAATTTTCGTGTCAAGGTTATAGAACAGTGTCTCGTGATGATTGACCACCTCGGTCTCACCGTCGTAGCTTGGCGTGTTCCAGAAGTTTTGTATTTCCAATATGTTTCCGGTCAGGAAAACACCCGTTGTCCACTTTCCTTCCACGTAATGCGCCGTCTCCGTCTTCCCGGCTTTATAATCGTAAAGGCTGATATAGTGCCCGGCTTGAGAAGAATTTACACATACGCAAACAACGCCGTCGTAAATGTCGCTGACGTAAAGGTCAAGCACATCGGTCTGAAACCCCCGGTACCCGTCAGGAAGCGGAAGAGCAGTCGCCGTTCCTTCCGATCTGTTCATCACCCAAATGCCGGAAGGCGTGTAGCGATTCTCATACAGAACAGTCACCACCACGTTGTTTCTGTCCGCCCTGTCAACTATGAACTGCAGGCGGTTCTTGCCAACGTCAATTCCCGACGCTTTTATGAACTCATGTTCGAGGCATATGATCTCCCCGGTATATTGGTTGTAGTACACGCCGCCGCAGTCGCTGTGCTCGCCCATCACGTCTGTGGGGATCATCTCCGCGCCGACGCTCCCGCCGTTGAAAGAGATCAGTTCGCGCTTGGCGTTCTTGTAGGAAAGGTAGGTGACCGTCACGCCGTCTTGCGTGAAAGTAGTCGGCACGCTTGGATTTTCAGGCGTTTGGGTAGGCTCGGCGGTTGCGATTTCGGTCGGTGTCGGTGACTGGGAAGGCGTTGCGGTTTCGGCAGGAATTTGCGTCTCGCCTGCAGGGGGTTCTGTCGGGAATGCCAGCGCGGGGTTCTCAGTGACCTGCGTTTTGCCGTCCGGGTCGTCGTTCCCGCCGTGGGGACCTTTATTCATTTTCGAGGCGAACACCGCGAGCAAAACCGCCGCGACCAGCAGTATCGCCGCCAGCGAAGCCGCGACAGGAACAAAGACCTTCATGAACGGAACCGTCTTCCTTTCGGTGTGCTCCAGTTCATAAGCCCTCTCCTGAATGTCTTCGTCAAGCCCGGCTATAACGTCATACAGTTCTTCTCTTTTCATTCCTGACACCTCTCCAAAAAAGTCCTGAGCGCCCTCCTCAAAACAACCAGCCTGTTGCGGATCGTGCCGTCGCTCTTCCCGAGCCTGCCGGCAATCGTCTTCGTGTCCATAAATCTCACGTATCTCATCAGAAATACCGCGGAATCCGCTTCGGTCAGCGTGCCGATATACTTTTCGACCAGTTTTGAGGCGTCCTTGGGGTCCATGCCGGCGGGAATGCACGTGTCGAGTTCGTCGTAAACCATTCTGTCCGCGTGAATCAGCCTGCCGGGTTCAACGTCAAACACCTCCGCGATTGCCTGCAGCGTTTTGAAGTCGGGGTAACGCTTTCCGATCTCCCACTTGCTGACAAGGTGGCGCGAGACACAAAGCCTGTCCGCAAGTTCATCCTGCGTCATGCCCTTTTCGATTCTCAGATCTTTTATTTTCTCGCCAACCAAAACAGCCAATCCCGACCCCTCCGCCTCTATTCTACCATGACTTTGCTATTTAAAAAAGAGACAAAATGTCATTCCCGGAAAATTCCTCAGTTTGTCGGGAATGAAGCTGCTTAACCATACAGAGCCGTGTTTTCTCAACCCACTGCTTACTGCCTCCTTTCTTCGGGAATGAAAAACGGCGAGAACCAATCCAAAGAATTGCTCTCACCGTTAGTGTAATTTTATGCTAACTGTTCGGACGAATGCCGTCAGCGGTCATATTGTATCCGGAACACAACCTGTTTTAACGGATTTTACTTTATGGTTATGTACTTCTGATTCCGGCTGTTCGGTTTCTCCGGAACCGTCATGGCAATCCGTCCCTGCTCAAGGAGCGGACTAAGATATTTCCTGACCGTTTTCTTTTCCTTATACCCCAAATACATTGCTATCTCAAGTATTCCCCTCGGTTCTTGACAATACTCAAGTATCCTATCATTCACTGTTTTATCTTGATCAACAACTGGGGTAGTATTCTCCGTAACTGGGGTAGTAACTGGGGTATTTTCTCCGTTAACTTGGGTAATTGTGCCGCTAACTGGTGCATTAACCGGTGAATTTTCAATTCTCTCGAACGGTATTGTCACCTTTATATTGTTTTCCGAGAAGCGGAATATATCTTTGCCATATGCTTCGACGATTGCAGGAACGCCGCGCCCGGTCTGTTCGCTGATGTGAAGCTGAAGAATAATTTTAGCGAGTTTTTCGTTTACCGGAACAGATTCGCCGGCAAAGAAACCGTCCATAGTCTGCTTGGGGGGTAGTGTGCCTTTGGAAAGTCAATCCCCCTATGCAAAAACAACGCCGTCAGATCATCTCCGACAGCGTTATTTTTGTGCTCCAGGTTGGCCGGTTCCCATTATCATGATGAGTACCGGTGTCTCCAACGGTTTTTGGGCATATCGAAAATTGTTACATATATCCGGCACGTCGTGCGTCGTTTTCTCAAGCTATGAGTGCCTTTATCTCGTCATAATGTGAAAGGTCAAAAACGCTGAGTTTGGGCGCGGCCAGCGCATAAATTGCTGAAGTCTCAACTCCATCACGAAGGAGAACAACGTACTCCCTCTTTATCTGCGCGATATCCCCATCGGAAAGCACGATGGAATGTTCTGACCCGTCTCCCGAAAACATAACCCAGTCCGGATGATTACCGTATCTTCCGGATAATGGTTCATTCGACGGGTACCAGCAGTTCAAGAATGCTTCCCCCGGAAATGTACCACCTTCCTCCGTACTTGGAGAATGTCGCGTTGAAAGTCTGTTCTCCGTCTCCGCTCCTGTTTTTCGCAGTCAATGTCACTTCAGCGCGGTCGTTGCCGTTTTCAACAATTCTGATATGGTCGGCAAGCGCGTAGCCGTCGCCGAATAGTTCGACAGTCCCGTTGTAAAACTTGGGGTTCGCCGATATGTGGTAATTCATATCATGCCCGTCCGCATCAAACCAGCCGTCCCATATAAAGTAAGTAAACTGGCACTTTGTGTTGGACGTTTTTAAGCGGTAGTTGTCGCGTATATCAGGGGAGAGAACCGTTGCAAACTGTTCAAAGATTTCATCAAACGGCAGTTTGCAAAACCGCAGATACTGACCTTCCTCGTAAGACAAAAAGTAATCCGGATCATACGGCCAGACCGGGTCGCCGGCAAGCGCGTCCGGTGAATACTTGATTTCCTCATATATCTTCATAAAATCCTCAAGAACTCTCACGGCGGAATCTATGTCAAGCTCCCCTTCGTCCTCCCTGCTGATCCTGCCGTACTCGTCCCACGCGTTTTCTATCCGTTCTCGGCGTGCAGAAGTAATACCCCGCAAAAATGAAATTGCCGCTTCCGGGGCATAGTTGTTGAACTCTTCGTGCGTGAACATGCGGGCAATGTCATACGGTGGCATCCATCTCAGCACATCGGCTTGGGAATACACTTTCCCCTCAAAATACACCGCGTTTTTCGCCGCAAAGCGCCGCCGGACTGCGTCGTCGTCGTTTGAGTAAAGCACCTCCACGTCCTCTTCATTAAGAAGCTGCTCGTATATGGCGCCGGACCACTTCATCCACTTGACGAATTCGAGCATTTCCTCTTTCGGAACTCCGTACTGCTTTATTTGAAGGTACGTCTTAGGAAGGTCGACCCTGTTTTCTCCCGTTTCGTCATAATGGCTTACTGCCTCCTCGTCTGCATCTCTGAACACACTACACCAATCCAGATAGTCAGCCCTGAAGAATGCATATGAATCCGAAACGTTCTCAAGCGGTTTTTCCGGATACGACAACTGTTTCCACGCATCGTAGTAGTCCGGATGCTCCGTCCTCCAGTTCATCCATTCGACATAATCTGTCATATGCTTTTCATAGGAGGTTCTGAGTCGTCCCACAAGTGCGGGTGCTTCCGGGTCCGCGTCAAAATACTCGCGCAGGCGCTCGTAATACGGTTCATAAAGCGATGCATTCCGGTCGGTGCGCTTGACAACCGTCCCCTTTGGTGGAATCCAAGACCGGTAATTATCTTCGTCTGCTTTCGGAATCACAAGAATCCAGGGCTTGTCATACCCGTCGAATCTCTCGTATCTTCTCGCAGCGTCATTGACAATGATGACCGTCGAATCTTCCAGATAGTAATAATACGCCCTCCATGCTTTGTATTCCCAATCTTCGTACATGTCAAGCACGCTGACGTCGTCCCACCTGAGCATAATCGGCAGGCACTCGGACTGGCGGTAGGAAATACTTGTAAGGTCCTCCGCGGTCAGCAGCTTGCGCGACTGGTCCTTGTCAAGAATCAGAAGCGAGTACTTTTCGCGCGCGTAATTAGGGGTGCCTCCGATATATCTCTGCCCCGGCTCGAGTTTTTCCGGTTCCTTTGTGTTCTTTTCGTCTTGCGTATCGTCTGAAATGACCCACTTCCGGCTCAAAAATTCAACCGCCGACGTGAAGTCAGGAACCTGTGTCGGTGAAGGAGTTTCTATCGGCGTCACAGTGGGTGGCGCTTCGGTAACTTCCGGAGCCGCGGTGTATGACGCACCGTCCGGGGTCGAAACCGGCTGAT
>JAEEGF010576489.1_pt1 | contig 15041 bp, 18 predicted proteins | sample 9134171 | NCBI WGS metagenome assembly JAEEGF01 (sample SAMN16246542, study PRJNA631951) | gut metagenome | biome: gut microbiome; feature: rumen; material: AP-attached | host: Bos | place: Iran: Karaj | collected 2018-10 | reverse complement strand
GCATTTCAGGAAAAAATTTTCAAAAACATGCATTTTTTATCATCGTCTTGACAAGAATCAAGACATCCGGACGCCATCTGGCACTGTCACAAGCGTTCCGGACACTGACAGCGGCACTGTCATAACGAAGCCTAATACACCTTATTATATATAAAGGAGAGATAAGGGATAGTATTTAAATATGAATTCGGATTAACATAGTAAAACCAAAGAGGCTTCTCCATTCAAGTAATTCCTCAAACAGAGAAGCCTCCAAGCTATTTGATTCCCTCTAAAGACTAGTCTCTGGAAGATCCCAGAATGCGCAAGAGATAGAGGAATAGATTGATGAAATCAAGATAAAGCGAAAGTGCGCCCAACAATGCCAACTTCTGCATAGTCTCTCCTGCATCGGGAGCCTGCATGAGCATCTCCTTAATTTTCTGAGAGTCATAAGCAGTAAGGCCAACAAACACCAACACGCCAATATAGCTGATTACCATATTCATGCCGGAACTTTTGAGGAAGATGTTCACAATGGAGGCGATAATCAGACCTATCAGTGCCATGAAAAGCATGCGTCCCCACGAAGTGAGGTCTTTCTTAGTGAAATAGCCATAGGCCGCCATCACGGCAAAAGTAATTGCCGTAATCAGGAACACATTCACAATAGATGTGGAAGTGTAAACCAAGAAAACAAATGACAGTGTAGCTCCATTCACCACGGAATAGAGTACAAACATCAGTGTGGCTACAGGCAGAGAGAGTTTATTGATGGCAGCCGACAAGCCGAAGACTAATGCCAACTCGCCGATAATCAATCCCCAAAGAACAGCCGAGTTGGTAAAAATCATCTCCAAAAGGGCTGGTGATGTGGCCACATAATATGAGGTAAGTCCTGTGATGACCATAGCCAAGGCCATCCACAGATATACCTTACGCATCAGCACAGGGAAGGCTAATGACGATTGTAACTGCTCTTGACGAGATAATGAATTGTAATTTAATTCTTCGTAATCCATAGTTCAAACATATTCTTTTGTTAATACGAAGCAAAGATATGGAGAAAAAGAAGATACGACGAAATAATAAGACAATTTTTAATATAAAAAAATAAAAAAGCTGCTATTTTCTGCTCTTGGGGAACGTATCCTCCGACAGTTCCTTAAAGAAATCGTGCTTCAAGATAATGCTAATTTGTTTTAGAAGATTCACATTGATATCGGCCCGCTTAAAGATATCATATACATTCGTTCGCTCACACGGAATCTGTTCAGCCAACCACTTTGCGGAGCGGTGCTGAGAGAAAAGTACTGTTTTAATTCTATTACCTATCTTCTCCATAAACTTTATAAAGATTAACGGACGCAAAATTACTGCAATTTCAGCGTTTACCAAAATGAGAAACACGAATGAGATAGACATAAGGGATGTTTTGACGAACAAAACATTCAATTTGCGAACAAAAGGGAGAAAAAAAACAGTTATATATAAGGGATTTGGACTTGCCTCAATGAAGTCGAGACAAATCGACGGTAAAGATATGTGAAAACTTCATGGCTCCCTGATCGGAAAGATGATCAGAATCAAAGAAATCGTTGCCTTTGAACCGTTTGTCACAGGAGTAATCGGCTCTCACAGCGCCATACTCATTGCAACAGCTGTCAATCATCTCACTCACCAACTTTAGCTGTCGCGCATCTGCCTTACGGGTATAGTCAGCACAGACAGGTGTTTGCAGCAAGACCAAGCGCACTTGTCGCTGCTGGCACCAATGTGCGATAGAGTCTAAAAAAGAACGGTTGCGATGAGTATTCTTCCAATCCACGAAATGATGCTCTCGAACATTCTCATAAAGGAAATCATCGGGATTGCGTTCCGCTACTACATAGTTATTCCCCCACCCTAAACTGTCACACTGATGTCCTGTATTTTGGAAATGCCATCTCACTTTCTGCCAAAGATATGACATATTTGACAGTTCAAATCCGTATTTCGACCATGCTGAATGGGCATCATAGCCCATGTACAACTGATAATAGGTGACACGTGCTGGCTCGTCGTCCTCCATCGGTGTGTCGAAAAGACAAGAATTGTCTGCCACCAAAACGATGCGTCTCAGGTTAGGACAAGCTTCAGCATAGCGCTTCAAAAAAAAGAAATCGTGCTCCAGACGTTGTGACACATTGCTCAGATTGAACACACTATCACTCATAGCTGAAGGCACTAAGGCAAAATAGGCATGCGAATTGCCTAAAATAAGCGTATGCACCCGATGACCGTTCTCCCACATCCATGCATCCTTATATTTATAGGTATTAGGCAAAGAACGCACATAGCCTTCAACAAATATCAACAGCCCGATGAAGGGGAGCAGAAAGAGAATGGAGCGGAACACAAACTTCTTCATAGGCATCAGAACTGGAAATAAATGAATGTCTGTTCTTCGCCACGCCCGAAGAAGACAAGGAAGAGCACCAAGTAATAAATAGCCCAGCGAACCACCTGATAACGACCGATGGCTAAGCCTTCAAGCTGCAAAGGGCAGAGCCGATCGCGCTGTACCCACTCGACACCCAGCATCATGGCACAATAGAGCAAGGCCACCTTCCCGTGCTGTAAGCCGCTAAGACTGAAAGACGGAAGCGTAGTGAACAGCCGTGTCAGATAGTCGCAAGCCTCAGCGAGCGTGGCTGATCGGAAAACAATCCACCCGATGGCTACCAACAAAAAGGTGAATATGATACGCGGAATGCTACGCCAAGTAGGTGTGTCGGACTGATGAGATTTCTGATTAGCACCTAACCATCGACCAATGGTCAACAAACAGGCATTATAGCCTCCCCATGCTACATAGGTCCAATTAGCTCCATGCCAAAGTCCACTTAGCAAGAACACGATAAACACATTCAGCATGGTCCGAGCACTTCCCTTTCGACTTCCTCCCAATGGGATGTAGAGATAGTCTCGGAACCAGGTCATCAGCGAAATATGCCAGCGCCGCCAGAATTCTCCTATGCTTCGTGAAAAATATGGCAGTCGGAAGTTCTCCATGAGCTTGATGCCGAACAACTTAGACACACCGATGGCTATGTCGGAATAGCCAGAGAAGTCACCGTAAATCTGAAAGGTGAAAAGCAACATTCCTGCTATGAGCGTCAACGCGTCAGCTTCGGCATAGTTCTCCCAAATGAGGTTGACGGCTACAGCGCAATTATCTGCCACTACCATTTTCTTGAAAAAGCCCCAAAGCATGCGCCGCAAACCATCTACGGCCTCATCGTAGCGGAATGTTCGGGCTCCCAACATCTGTGGCAGCAGATGTGTGGCCCTTTCGATAGGACCTGCCACTAATTGCGGGAAGAATGCGATATAGGCGAAGAATGCCACCACATCTTTTGTGGCATGAAGCTTTCCCCGATAGACATCAATGGTATAGCTCAAAGACTGAAAAGTATAGAAACTGATGCCAACTGGCAAAATCAATCGAAGAGTCGGCACATCGAGCGAATAGCCAACTTGAAGGAACAGATGCTGCAGGTTCTCTACAAAGAAGTCATAATACTTGAAAGTGCCCAAAATGCCAAGATTCAGAATGATATTCGAGGCGACGACAGCCTTCCGATGCTGCGTGCGCTCCAGCCACAGTCCACTGGCAAAGCTTGATAGTGAAGTGATGAGAATCAATATCAGAAAACGCCAGTCCCACCATCCATAGAACACATAGCTTGCCACCAACAGACAAAGATTCTGCCACCGTAAATGTCTCCCCAACAGCCAATAAACTGCAAAAACGATGGGAAGGAAAACGAAAAATGCGACAGAAACAAATGACATAATCAGCAGAAACGATTAATCAGATCCACCACAGCATCTACCTCCTCATGCGTCATCGCCTGATGGCAAGGAATGCTCAGTTCTTGAGCATGAATCTGCTCAGTTACTGGCAGCGACAACTGATTCCACGAGCGATAGCAAGCCTGCTTGTGCGGAGGTATGGGATAGTGAATGACCGTCCCCACCCCATTCTCACGGAGATACCGCTGTAATTCATCACGATGCTCGCAAAGCAAAGGGAAGATGTGATAGACACTCTCCGATTTCCCAGGCAAATGTACCAGAGGATTGGAGATGTGCTCAAGATAGTAGTCAGCAATTTGCTGACGACGGGCATTGTCGGCATCAAGATACTTCAGTTTCACGTCAAGTACAGCGGCCTGGAGTTCGTCAATACGCGAATTACGCCCCACATAGTCGAAGACATATTTCTGCGAAGCGCCATAATTGGCAATACTGCGGATGGTGGCTGCCAACTGTTCATCATCGGTAGTCACTGCCCCTGCATCGCCAAGGGCACCGAGGTTTTTCCCCGGATAAAAGCTATGAGCAGCCACATGGCCCAATGAGCCAGTTCTCTTCCGCTCGCCATCAGGCATTCTGCACCCATGTGCCTGCGCATTGTCTTCTATGATTTTCAGATTGTATTGTCGGGCCAACTGAGCTATCTTCTCCGTAAAAGCACAACGCCCATAGAGGTGAACCACCATGATGGCTCGAGTACGTTCTGTGATGGTCTGCTCTATCAGCCGGTCGTCAATCTCGAACGTATCAAGTCGCGGCTCCACCAAGACAGGAGTCAAGCGATTCTCAGTGATTGACAGAATGGAGGCTATATAGGTGTTGGCAGGAACAATGACTTCATCGCCCTCTTTCATCACTCCTTGCTCCATGTAGGCTCTGAGAACGAGTGTCAAGGCATCTAATCCGTTAGCTACGCCAACGCAATGACTCGTTCCGATATAACGAGCATAATTCTGTTCGAAGCGCTCTGTAGCCTCACCTTTCAGATACCAACCGCCATCGATGACACGACCGACAGCCTGATGAATCTCGTCGGCATGCATCTCAGTGATGCGCTTCAAGGGCAAGTAGTCTATCATCATAGTGTCCATTCATAAGTATCGTAACAAATGGCACGACCACCGAAGCCCTCTTTCTGCGCTACCAATCCTTGGTTGAGGATAGAGCCATCGCCTTCAGTAGAACGTCCGAAGTCAAGATACTGATAATAAGGGAAGTCCTCATACATGGCTCGCTCATAGATGGCATCGACTGCGCCCACTTCTTTTCCTTCGGGAGTGGAAGAGCAGTACTGTCCGTGAAGCACTTGTGGCGAGAGATAGAACGTGAGGCCTGCCACTACGCTACCTTTATAATAGGCATTGTATTGCACGATATGGTGTGGGAACCGTGAGTGAAGCAGCTCTATCTCCTCAACCGTATGAACGGGCCGCACACCATGACGATCAGCGAGATTATTCTCCAGCACAGGCCAGAAGGCTCGGAAATTATCCTCACGTTTCACCTCCACCCCATTCACCTTTGAGTTGCGCAGTCTTCTCCGCCGGTCTTTCCTCCAGCGGAGGTGTTGCTGCATGAAGATGACCGTTCCAATGTCGCGTGAGACGATACGCGCCTTGCATATCCAGAACAGCGGATAGAGATCCTCCTCAGCAGCATGCTGGTGATAGACCCAAGGCACTGGCTTATAGACTACCCGCTTAATGCCTGCGGCCTTGAGCCATTCGTTCAACTCGATGAAGAGCTGAATCACGTCGGCAGCCGTCACGTCAATGCTCATCACCAGACCACCATAAGTGAGTACCTGATGGGAATAGAGCGTATCGCCCACGATATTGGCTGGCAGGACCGAATGTAGATGATTGCCCACATAGAACATGAGCGAATGGTCCTTGAAACGATCGGCATGATAATCCATATAATCGCGATAGAACAGGAAAGTCGCATTGCGCGCCTTCGCCACATAGCGGTCCCAAGCGAGTTTATCGGATGGTGTATATCGTTTTATTTCGAACATCCCACGTACTTTAAGAATTCATCGTACTCATAGATATAGTCATCTTCCTCATAATGCTCAGAAGCCAAAACCAAACAGACGGCACCCGACGAGAAATCGTCGAGTGTACGCCATGTATTGGTATCTATGAGCAGTCCCTGCCACGGATGATTGAGCAACACGGTCTTTCGTTCATACCCATTATCGAGTGTGACGTGAAATGATCCGCTAAGCGCGATGACCAACTGCTTGAGCCGCTTGTGGGCGTGTCCGCCCCGACTTTCTCCAGCCGGCACATCATAGACCCAGTAGGCACGCTTGATGTCGAAGGGTACCTTGTCCAACTCCTCGGCAACGGTCAGATTGCCTCGTGGGTCCTCAATCTTGGGCAGGTCTATCAGCTTAATGTCTAAGGTCGGCATAGGGTTCAGTTCCTAATACTGTCTTCGCCAAGCGCTTGGCTTTGTCACGAAGAGCATTTACGTCATCACCTACCTCTCCGTAGCACAACACCACGCCCATGCGACGGCCCTTGTGGGCTTCGGGCTTACCGAAGATGCGAATACGAGTGCGGTCTTCGTTCAGTGCATCGGTGAAGTTGTATTCCAACGGTTCGCTGCTCTCTTTCGGTGAGAGCACAACGGCTGATGCACCGGCATGCTCCAGATGAATGCCTGCGATAGGCAGTCCCATCACTGCGCGGAAATGTAGCTCGAACTCAGAGAGGTTGGTGGTATGGCCAAGGGTCACCATGCCCGTATCGTGCGGACGGGGTGACAGTTCAGAGAAGATGACCTCGCCCTGCTTGGTCAAGAAGAACTCCACGCCCCAGATGCCTGCACCGGTCAAAGCCTTCGTCACCTTGTCGGCCATCATCTGAGCCTGCTTCAGGGCCTCATCACTAATCTTATAGGGCTGCCAAGACTCACGATAGTCACCACCCTTCTGCACATGTCCGATAGGCGGACAGAAGATGGTGGGCCAGCCATGCTGCTGAGTGACAGTGAGCAAGGTGAACTCAGAATCGAAATCAATGAATTCCTCAATAATCACTTCCTTCACATCACCACGCGAGCCTTCCATTGCCTCCTTGAATGCCTGTTCCAGCTCATCGTCGTTATGGACATAGCTCTGACCATGACCTGACGATGACATCAAAGGCTTCACTACGCAGGGGAAGCCAATCTCGTCGGCAGCCTTCTTAAACTCTTCGAAGGTCTTGGCATAGAAGTACTTAGCAGTGCGCAGGCCCAGTTCCTTAGAAGCCAGATCACGAATGGCGCGACGGTTCATCGTGTAGTTCACTGCACGAGCCGAAGGTGTGACCTGAATGCCCTCTTCCTCAAACTTGAAGAGTCGCTCGGTACGTATGGCCTCAATCTCCGGCACAATGATGTCGGGCTGATGCTTGCGGACCACTGCCTCAAGCGCATCACCGTCAAGCATAGAGAAAACTTCGCGCTCGTCGGCTACCTGCATGGCAGGAGCATCGTTGTAACGATCGCAAGCAATAACATACTGGCCAGCCCTTTTGGCGGCAATCACGAACTCTTTGCCCAGTTCGCCTGAGCCTAATAATAGTATTTTCTTCATATTTGCTTCGGGTTAATCATTTGCCATTCAGGTGTGACGGCAAGCTTCCTAATACAGTTATCAATTACTGACATTGTTTGTTCCTGTGATTCTCCTCGCTTATGGGCTATCTCGTTGAGCGACAAGCGCGGCTCGCCGAACAAGCCGTAGTAGCTGACAACGGCCTGCTCGTCCTCGGGATAGAGAAGGGCGAGGAGATGCTCCATCTGGTGTTCCTGCTCGTGGGTGGCTCCTTCGTAGGCCAGTTTGACGAGGTAGGAATGGAGAGATTGAGAGATGGTATCCATAGTTGGGGGACGCGACAAAGTCGCATCATACGAAAACGAGGGCGGCATAAGAGACCATGCCGCACACAGTGATTAGCGGTTCTGATACATGTTATCGTAGTACTTCTGGTAGTCGCCAGAGGTGACATTGTCGAGCCACTCCTGGTTGTCAAGATACCAACGAACGGTCTTCTCAATGCCTTCCTCGAACTGGAGAGAGGGTTCCCAGCCAAGTTCCTTCTGGAGCTTCGTTGAGTCGATGGCATAGCGCAAGTCATGACCGGCGCGGTCGGTAACGTAGGTGATGAGATCGAGGTCTTCACCCTCCTTACGCCCCAGCAGACGGTCAACGGTCTTGATGACCACCTTGATGATGTCGATGTTCTTCCACTCATTGAAGCCACCGATATTATAGGTATCGGCAATCTTGCCCTCATGGAAGATGAGGTCGATGGCACGCGCATGATCCTCTACGAACAGCCAGTCGCGCACATTGAGTCCCTGTCCATAGACAGGAAGTGGCTTGCGGTGACGGATGTTATTAATAAAAAGAGGTATGAGCTTCTCAGGGAACTGATAAGGACCGTAGTTGTTCGAGCAGTTGGTCACAACCACAGGCATACCGTAGGTGTCGTGGAAGGCGCGGACGAAGTGATCGCTCGATGCCTTCGAAGCGCTGTAGGGCGAATGAGGATTGTACTTCGTGGTCTCCAAGAAGAACTTGTCGCCGTAAGCCAGATGATGCTCTGCTGAAGAAGCCGTCGTAGTGAACGGAGGCTCGATACCGTCGGGGTGAGTGAGTTCCAGTGCGCCATACACCTCATCGGTAGAGATGTGGTAGAAGCGCTTGCCCTCATACTTCTCCGGCAGGCTCTCCCAATACAGTTTGGCAGCCTGCAGCAGCGAGAGCGTACCCATCACGTTGGTCTTAGCAAACGTGAAAGGATCTTTAATAGAGCGATCCACATGGCTCTCGGCAGCCAGATGGATGATGCCATCGACCTTCTTGTCCTGCATCAGCTTGTAGAAGGCATCGAAGTCGCAAATGTCCATCTTCACGAACTCATAGTTGGGCTTGTTTTCCACATCTTTCAGATTGGCCAAGTTGCCAGCGTAGGTCAGCTTGTCGAGATTGATGATGTGATACTCAGGATACTTGTTCACGAAGAGGCGCACCACATGGCTTCCAATAAAGCCAGCACCGCCGGTAATTACGATTGTACGTTTCATATTATACCTTATTTTATTTATAATCTCCTAATGTTATAACTTCACAATCAGTGAATTTATTGCCTTCTATGGTCAATCTTATCAATGTCCGTTCCTTGTGCCATCCCTGCATGCCTGCTGCTCCAGGATTGATGTGCAGCATGTTCAGCGTTTTGTCGAACTGTACTTTCAGTATGTGAGAGTGACCGGCAATGAAGAGCTGAGGAGGCTTACTATAGAGCAATCTGCGCACCGAAGGGTCGTAGTTGCCCGGATAGCCACCAATATGCTTGATGAGCACGTCAACATCCTCGCATTTGAAACGGTTCAGTTCGCGATACATGAGTCGCAGATCACCTCCGTCGCAATTGCCACAGACAGCCCTAAATGGGCGAAAAGCCGCCAGTTTCTCAGCCACTTCCACCGAGCCGATGTCGCCTGCGTGCCATATCTCGTCGCAAGGCTCGAAATAATGGAGGTATTTGGGATCCCAATAGGAATGAGTATCGCTGATGATGCCGATTTTTTTCATTTCAGTGAGTGGTGAAAATTCAGACTTTCAGTTTTTTGCGCACGAAGTCGGAGATGATTCTTACTGTCTCGTCTATGCCGATGGCACTGGAGTCAATGCAGAGATCGTAGCTCGTGGCATGTCCCCATTGCTTGCCCGTGAAGTAATTATAGTAGTTGGCGCGTTCTCGCTCGCCGTTTTCTATCAGTTTCATAGCCTCTTCACGACCGATTCCCTGTTTCGTTGCCACATTTTCAATTCTGAAGTCAAGCGATGCCGTGATGAACACGTTGACCACATCGTTGAAGTCGCGCAGCACATAGTCGGCACAGCGTCCCAAGAACACGCAAGAGCCTTCTTGAGCTGCCTTGCGGATGGCATCGCTTTGGAACTTGAACAGTCCTTCCTGCGAGAAGTTGTTCTGATAGAAGTTGGTCGAACTGCTCCCTATGGCATAAGGCAGATGTAGGAAGGAGCGCAAGAAGCCTTTCCGTTCATCGTTACGTTCAAAAAATTCTTTTGAGAACCCACTCTCTTGAGCAGCCAGGTTCAGCAGTTCCTTATCATAATAGGTGGCACCGAATTCCTGAGCCAACATGCGTCCGATGTCGCGTCCACCCGAGCCAAGCTGTCGGCCCACGTTGATGATAATGTGCCTATCTTCTTTCATAAGTCTTGAATTTTCTGATATACCAAAGCAGGAACGGAATGGTGATGAGGAAAGCGGCAAAGTCGCTCATGGGCATGGAGTACCACACACCGTCGAGCCCCCAATAGAGGGGCAGCACGTAGGCAAGTGGCAGCAACATGAACAACTGACGGGAGAGAGACAGGAAGATGCTGATTTTCACCTTACCTATGCACTGGAAGAAGTTTGTGATGACAGCCTGCGAGGCCACCACAAAGAACACCAGCATGTCGAGCATGATGCCACGTGCCGACAATGCCATCAACGTAGGATCGGTGGTGAAGATGCGTGCTATCTGCCAGGGGAAGAGCATTGAGAGCCCCCACCCCAGAAGCAAGATGGCGGTTCCCACAGCTATGGCGAGCCACAGGCAACGCAGCATGCGGTCAAACTTCTGCGCACCATAGTTATAGCCCACAATGGGTTGCATGCCCTGGGTGACACCCATTACGAACATGAAGAACATCATGGCTACAGAGTTGGCTATCGAATAAGCGCCTACAGCCATGTCGCCACCATATTTCACGAACTGGTTGTTCATGACGATGACGATGACACACGATGTGGACTGCATCAGGAAGGGGGAAATGCCGATGGCGATGATGTTGCGCACAAGGACTGCCTTCAAGCGATAGATGCCACGTTCCAAATGAAGCAGTTCCTTGGGATTAGCAAAAATGCGCATTTGCCAACACAAAGCCAGCGACTGGGACACGACCGTTGCCAATGCTGCTCCGCGAATGCCCCATCGGAACCACCACACGAAAGCAATGACGAGCACAATGTTGCATCCCACGGTGAAGAGTGTGGCATACATGGCATGACGAGGCTTACCTGCTGCACGCAGCACAGCATTCATGCCAAAATACATGTGGGTGACAACATTGCCTAACAATATCACCTGCATGAACTCACGGGCATAGGGCAACGTGGCATCGCTGGCACCAAAAAAGCGCAGTACGGGGTCGAGAAGTAAGAGAAAGACCACCATGAAAGCAGTGCCGATGATGAGGTTGAGCGTCACCGTGTTGCCCAACAGGTGCTGTGCTGTCTGATAGTCACGCTGTCCCAGTTTAACGCTGATACACGTACTTGCACCCACCCCCACTGCTGCACCAAAGGCTGCACTCAGATTCATGAACGGGAAAGTGATGCCCAGACCTGCAATTGCCTCAGGCCCCACCACCTGTCCTATCACGGAGCGGTCTATGATGTTGTAAAGACTGGAAGCAACCATTGCAACCATGGCAGGCAAAGCATACTGCCAAAGGAGTGCGCCCACGGGCTTGATGCCCAATTCCAATGCCGCTTGGTTCTTTTGACTCATATCACGTGCAAAGTTACGCTTTTTTCCCGATTCCACCAAAAAGAATGTCAATTCTCGTCGTGAAGACAGGGAAAATTTGGTCATTTAGAGGAAAAAGCGTACTTTTGTCATTGCATTCGGAACATGACGATTTAGTATCGGTCATGTGATGACCAAGTATCGGTCATGCGATGACCAAGTATCGGTCATGCGACGACCAAGCATCGGTCGCAAAGTGACCGAAAAAGGGTCGCGAGATGACTATCGCGCGGTCGCTCTGATAAGTTCAATTTATTGATAACTAAGAAACTTGATTCACTAAATATGCACAAAATACTAACCTGCCTGGGAATTCTTCTCATCATTTGCGCCGCGACGGGGGCAAAGGTCAAATATCCTGGCCCGAAAGTCTATGCCTATCGCTATTATCTGCACGACAAGCAGGGTAGCAACTACTCTCTGGACCGTCCTTCGCGCTTTTTGTCTCATCAGAGTCTGGAGCGCCGCCGCCGACAAGGGCTGAAGGTTGACTCTACCGACTTGCCTGTTTCAGAAACCGCCATCAAGCAATTCCGCGTAAAAGGGGCTAAGGTATTGGGTACCAGCCGCTGGAACAACACGATTCTCGTCAGCTCTGAAGACACCACCCTGCTGAACCGTCTGTCTCAGCAGACTTGCGTGAAGGAAGCCCGCATGGTGTTTGCCTCGCCAGACAGCATCGACGAGCTATCTAACCGTGCTTACGAGAACTATCGCGACCACTACAACCGGTGGGACTCGCTGCGAGGCGACCCGCTGGGCATGGCCCGTGTGCAGATGGAGATTGTGGGGGGCGATATTCTGTATGAGAAGAACCTGCGGGGCAACGGCATGACGATTGCCGTCCTCGACGGTGGCTTTCTCAATGCCAACCGCCTGACCTGTTTCTCTCAAACCGACATCGAAGGCACACACGACTTCATCGCCATCCACAAGTTACGCAAGCACTATGATGAAGAAGATTTCTATCGTGGCATCGACCACGGTACACGTGTCTTCTCTGCCCTGGCAGCTGAGTCGGAAGAGGTGATGGTGGGCACTGCTCCCGATGCCAAGTACTGGCTTCTGAAATGCGAAGATCCCGAGACCGAGATGCCCATCGAAGAAGACTATTGGGCAATGGCTGCCGAGTTTGCCGATTCCGTAGGTGTCGATGTCATTAACTCATCGCTCGGCTACAACACCTACGATGCGCCCTTCCATAGCTATGAACTGAACGACCTCGACGGTCAGACGGCACTCATCTCGCGCACGGCTTCGATGATGGCAAGCAAAGGCATTGTGCTCTGCAACTCTGCCGGAAACTCGGGCATGGGTACTTGGAAGAAGATTACCGTCCCTGCCGATGCCTTCGACATTCTTACCATTGGAGCCATCGACCAAAAGGGGCGCAACGCTGCTTTTTCCAGTGTAGGTCCTACGCAGGACGGACGAGTAAAGCCCGACATTGTGGCAATGGGCAATGGCACAGCACTCATTTCTGGGCGAGGCACGCTTGTTCACGACATGGGCACCTCATTCGCCACTCCTATTGTCACCGGACTGGTAGCCTGCCTGTGGCAAGGTCTGCGCGACAAGACGGCTTTAGAGATTATCGACATGGTGCGTCATAGCGCCTCACTCTATTCCACCCCGAACAACATCTACGGCTATGGCATCCCCAATTTCTGGGAGGCATATTCAGCTGAGAAGAGGAAAAGTGGAAAGCAATAAAGAAGAAAACACATGCAGACCCTTACACTATATGAACTGAACGCCTTGGTCCGCGAAACCATTGAGACGGAGATGTCCCATGAGTACTGGGTAGAGGCCGAACTCTCCGAGGCTCGCGAGTCGCGCGGCCACTGCTATATGGAGCTCATTCAGAAGGAGGAACTTTCCAATACCCCCATTGCACGTGCCTCAGCCAAGTGTTGGCGATCCGCATGGGCCATCATCCAACCCCATTTCGAGCGTGTTACAGGGCAACGGCTGCATGCTGGCATGAAAGTGCGCATGAAGGTCTATGCCCAGTTTCATGAAGCATTCGGCTTCTCATGGATTGTGACCGACATCGATCCTAACTACACCTTAGGCGACATGGCCCGTCGCCGTCAGGAAGTCATCGCCCAGTTGAAACGGGAAGGGGTGTTCGACCTGCAGCGCGAGCTGTCGCTGCCTTTGTTCTGCCTTCGCATAGCAGTCATTTCCAGTCAGACAGCTGCTGGCTATGGCGATTTCTGCCAACAGCTCAGCGAGAGCCCGTTTGCCTTTCGCACTACGCTCTTCCCTGCCGTCATGCAGGGTGAGCAGATTGAAGAGAGCATCATCAGCGTGCTCAATGCCATCTACGAACAGGCCGATGATTTCGACTGCGTGGTCATCATCCGAGGCGGCGGTGCCACCAGCGACATGTCGGGCTTCGACACGCTGCCACTGGCCGAGAACGTAGCGCAGTTTCCCCTGCCCATCATCACGGGCATTGGCCACGATCGAGACGAGAGTGTGCTCGACATGGTGTCACACCTCCGAGTGAAGACACCTACAGCTGCTGCCGCTTTCCTCATTGACCATCTGCAACGGGTGCTCGACCGCATTGATGCTGCCGAACAAGCGATCACCCATGAAGCGCAAACGAAGCTCACTACGCTCCACACCCGGCTCTCATCTCTCGCCGAGCACATTCCCACTCTTTTCTCTTTGGTCAAGACTCGTCATGAGGCACGGCTCGATCAGATAGCACAGCGACTGTCCAATGCCACCGTAAGACAGTCAGACCAGGCACAGAATCACATCACATTGCTTCACGCACGGCTGCGTCCCCTCATCCCACATCTTTTAGACATTCACCGCCATCGGCTGGAACTGTTAGGACAGCGTGTTGCATCGCTCGACCCGCAACTCCTACTGAAGCGCGGCTACAGCATCACCACACTCAACGGAAAGGCCGTGCGCAATGCATCAGAGCTGAAAACAGGCGACGAAATAGAAACCCGATTATCAGAAGGAACCATCAAATCAATAGTAAAATGAAATACGAAGAAGCACTCAACCAATTGGAGACCATTGTCCGCAAAATGGAACAAGGCGAATACGACATCGACGAGCTGACGGAACAGTTGAAGAAAGCACAGCAACTCATCAAACTCTGTCGTGACAAACTGACCAAGACCGATGAGGAAATCAAGAAGATATTAGGCAAAAACGAATAAACAAGCCGAAAATTTGGCTATTTCATAGAAAACTGTTATTTTTGCCGTATGAATCAAAGGAAAAAGCGAGAACGCATTACTGATGCGGAACGCAAAGAGGCATATAAAGAAGCCAGCAGATTTGTACTTGACATAGCAAAACTAGTCTTTGCCGGTGTCATTTTAGGCAGTATCATGGATATGGACATTAACAAAGGATTTGTCTTTGGTGTAGGATAATCATTGTCATTTGTCTTATTACATTAGATGGACTCTTATATTATTTCGCAATAAAAAAATATTAGCTTATGGCATTTTTAGCAGTATCGGGAATAATGACATTATGCATAGCATTATTCGTTGCATGGGTAGCAATATTCGAACACAACCGTACCAAGCAATTAGGTTCAGAGCAATGATTCA
>JAEEGF011880338.1_pt1 | contig 15043 bp, 9 predicted proteins | sample 9134171 | NCBI WGS metagenome assembly JAEEGF01 (sample SAMN16246542, study PRJNA631951) | gut metagenome | biome: gut microbiome; feature: rumen; material: AP-attached | host: Bos | place: Iran: Karaj | collected 2018-10 | reverse complement strand
TGTAATTGTTAAAAACAGAACTGCCAGGATTCCTTTTGGGCACCGATAAGGGAGGAGTGTGCAAAAAAAGAGAACGAGTTGATGTTGGTAAGGAGTTAAGGACTGTAGTTTCGGATGTTCTAATCCGTTAAGGAGTTTTGGAGTTTGGGAGTTTTGGAGTCTGGACGATAGATTTATTCGCTCATCTTTCCTGGATTTCTGGAATCAGAACTAATGTCCAAACTCCTAAACTCCCAGACTCCTAAACTCCTCTAATTCTTTTAGTGGAGCTAATCAAACTATCGTCTGCAACTCCTGCGCTCGGCCAAGGCCATTAGGACTTGGACGCTCTGCTGCAGAGAACTCCTTACCGACATAAGATTAATGATCGAAAAAACAACTTTTCCTCGCTTTTTACTTTTCGTTTTGCCCACTTATTCGTACCTTTGCAGTCGTGAAGAAGAACATTGCCTTTTTCGTGTTCATGTATGCGCTGGGGGTGGTGTGCAGCTATGCTGTACTTCCTGCGTCGCGTCCCGACCGCCTCTACGGCCATCTATGGACCGAATTGTTTGTGGACGTAGGCGCGCTGACCGTCGTCTTGTCGGTGCTACCTCAGAAGTTGAGCGTGTGGCTGAAACGCGCTTTCTACGTGGTGGCCTACGGCGTTGCGCTGGCCGATGTATTCTGCTATGTGCGCTTCGACAGCACCCTCACCCCCACCATGTTGCTGCTGGTGGGCGAGACCAATGGTCAGGAGGCGGGCGAATTCCTGTCTTCGTTTCTCACCTTCGACGTGCTTTTCAGCCGTCTGGGCTGGGTGCTGCTGTTGATGCTGGTGCACATGGCGTGGGCCTACGCATGGAAAAAGCACATCAAATGGCGCCCGCAGTCGCTGGGTCTGCGACGCCAGCTCGTGGCGGCCATGGCCTTCGCGCTGCTGTTCTGCTACAGTCTGAGCGACTGCTGGAGCAACAAGCAGGCGCTGCACCGGCTGATGAGCTACGACAAGATTGGCGACGTGGAGCACGAACTGACCGAGACCAAGACCTGTGCCAACCTGTATCAGCCGCTCTATCGCCTCGCCTTCAGCATACGCGCCAACCAGCTGACGGCGCAGCAGGTGGACAAGCTCATTGCCGGCATCGACAAGGTGAAGGTGGACAGCTGCCGCTACGACTGCACCAACCTGGTGCTCATCATCGGCGAGAGCTACAACCGCCATCACGCCCAGCTCTATGGCTACGGCAAGCCCACGACGCCCCGCCAGCTGGACCGCGCCCGTCGCGGTGAGCTGACCGTGTTTCAGGACGTGGTGGCTCCGTGGAACCTGACGAGCTTCGTGTTCAAGCACATGTTCTCGTTCTACAGCGTTGGCGACAGCGGCGAATGGTGCGACCAGCCCCTTTTCCCCGAGGTGTTCCGCCGGGCAGGCTATCATGTGAGCTTCCTCACGAACCAGTTCCTGCCCCAGGCCAAGGAAGCCGTCTACGATTTCAGCGGAGGTTTCTTCCTGAACAACCCGACGCTGAGCCAGGCCATGTTCGACTCGCGCAACGCCAGGCTGAGCTATTTCGATGAGGGACTGTTGAAGGTCTACGACGACAGCATCCGCCAGCAGGAGGGCATGTGCAACCTCACCATCTTCCACCTGAAGGGACAGCACGTGGACTACCGCACCCGCTACCCCAAGAAACAGACGAAGTTCTGGAGAGGAAGCTATCAACGGCCCGAGCTGAGCGACCGCGAGCGTCAGATACTCGCGCACTACGACAACGCCGTGCTCTACAACGACAGTATCGTAGACCAGATTATCAGCCGCTTTGAAGACCGCAACGCGGTGGTCATCTACGTTCCCGACCACGGCGAGGAGTGCTACGAAGGCAACGTGCATTTCTATGGCCGCATGCACAGCACTGAGATAACGAAGCGGCTGGCACGCGAGGAATTCGACATTCCGTTCTGGATCTGGTGCTCCCACAGCTACATGGTGGCCCATCCGGAGACCTACAACCGCATCGTCAGGGCCAAGAACCGGCGCTACATGACCGATGCCCTGCCCCATCTGCTGCTCTCCATCGCAGGCATAGGCACGAAGGTCTACAGGCCCGAGCTCGACCTCATCAGCGATGAATACGACGAACACAGGCCCCGCATCCTGAAGAACACCACCGACTACGACGCGCTCTTCGCCCCATGACGAAAGCCTTCGGCCTCACGGAATGCCGACATCACGATATCACGAAATAACGAAATAACGCCACATACATCCCCGAAACCGAAATGCAGCACACCACCCCTTCAGCCCCCATGCTCAGCCTTGCAGAGACCAAAGCCCTGCGCGGCCTGGCCATTCTGGGCATCGTGCTCCACAACTACTGCCACTTCCTGGGCTTCGCCGTGAAGGAAAACGAATACACCTTCACTGCCGAGCGTCCGCGGCTTTTCCTGGAACAGATGCTCTCTCCGGACGGCAACTGGCTGTTTCATGTGTTCTCGTTTCTGGGACACTACGGCGTGCCGGTCTTCTTGTTCGTAAGCGGCCTCGGCCTGGTGCTGAAATACGAACGGACAAGCGGCGGCATGGCACCCGCCAGTCAGGGCGCGAAATCGTCGGAAGCACCCCTCTGGCGCTGGATGGGCTACCACTTCCTGAAACTGTTCCGGCTGATGGTGGTGGGCTATGTGCTCTTCGTGCTGGTCTACATCATGCGCCACACCGACGCGGCACGCATCTACAGCCTCGACCGTGTGGTGGCCCAGCTCACCATGACCATCAACTTCGTCTACTTCGACCCCGACCACATCATCAAGCCCGGGCCATACTGGTTCTTCGGACTGATGATTCAGCTCTACCTGCTCTACCGACTGGTCATCCACCGGTGGCGCCATTGGTGGGTGCTGGCGGTGCTGGTGGCCGGCGCGTGGGCCGTACAGCGGGTGCAGAGTCCCGATGTGGAGGCCGACGTGGCGTGGCTCAACTACATCCGATACAACTTTGTCGGCGGCGTGCTTCCCTTCTGTCTCGGCGTGGCCTGGGGGCGCAGCGCCCCGAATCTGACGAAGGCGTGGCAGTGGGCCGTCGTGCTCGTGGTGTCGGCCGTAGGCGTGGTGGCCGGCAGCCTGTGGTTCGCATCGTGGCTGTGGGTTCCCCTGTTCATCGTAACAGGCTCCGTGGCCACGGTGAAGCTGATGCCGGCCTCGTGGCTGAGCGTCGGCGAGTGGTGGGGAGCGCTGAGCTCTGCGCTCTTCGTGATGCATCCGCTATTGCGCGAAATCACCATCTGGCACTACGCCAAGAACGACATCTACTGCGGCCTGGCCGTCTATCTGCTGGCCTCGGTGGCCGCCTCGCTGCTGCTGCAGTGGCTGATGAAACGTGTACCCAAACCCCGATTGTGAATGAAACCTGTTGAATGGAACTGGCTGAGTCGCCACCGCGCCCCACTCATGGGAGTGGCCATGCTCATCGTGGTGGTCTTCCATGTGGGCCTGCCGCGCGAGAATGCCTTCTACGGACTGGTGCGCTGCGGCAACCTGGGCGTCGACATGTTCCTTTTCCTGAGCGGCATCGGCCTGTGGTTCTCGTGGACCCGCCGTCCGTCGCTCCGCCATTTCTTCGCCCGTCGCTACCTTCGCGTCTATCCGGCCTGGCTGGTGGTGGCCGCGGTGTTCTACATACAGAACTACCTGGAAAAGGGCGCTGCCGGCAGCTACAGTCCCGACCTGATGCAGCTGGCGGCCAACATTCTGGTGGGCTGGAGCTTCTGGCGGGTGGACGACCTGACGTTCTGGTTCATTCCCGCCATCATGATGATGTACACGTTTGCGCCTTTCTACATGCGGCTGATAACGCGCTGGCCCAGTTTCCGCTACATGCCCGTGGTGTTCATGCTGTGGGCGGCGATGGTCTACTACTGGCCTCCGGCCCACGAGAGCGTCGGCCATGTGGAGATATTCTGGAGCCGCATTCCCATCTTCCTGCTAGGCATCAACTGCGGTGCCTGCGTTTCGGACGGGCAGAAGATGGACGGCTCGTCCCTGTGGATGCTGCTGCTGGTGTTCGTCATGGCGTTCTGGCTCTGCCTGGTTCTCGAAGGGCGGTGGCACGGGCGCTTTCCGCTGTTCATGGAACGTATGGCCTACATACCGTTGGCGGTGTCGCTGCTGTTCCTGCTCTGCCTGTTGTTCGAGCATTCACCGCAGTGGCTGCTGCGCGCGCTGGCCTTCGTTGGCGGCATCAGTCTGGAGCTCTACCTCGTCCACATTGAGTTCGTACTGAAGAAGATTGTGCCCTATCACCTCGGCTTCTGGCCAAACGTGGGGCTCACCATCGCCATCAGCATTCCCCTGGCATGGGCGCTGCATGCGGTGCTGAAGCTGCTGACGGACCGATGGACCGGCAAGCAGAGAAAATGAAAGGACCTGCCAACGGCTGTCTTCAGGCCCACATTGGCGGACAGCCGAAGACAGGCCCGACAAAGAGAGTGATAAAAACAAAAAAGGCCGACGGAAAAACAGTTCCGACAGCCCAAAAGATGACAAGACAAAAGAAAAAGAGATGAAACAACTGCTGAAACTGATTCGTCCCCAGCAATGGCTGAAGAACGTCTTCGTGCTGGTTCCCATGTTCTTCGGAGGTTCGCTTCTCCACCCCACCGATGTATATGCGTCGCTGGTGGCGGCTGTCGCCTTCTGCTTCGTAGCCTCGTCCATCTACTGCTTCAACGACATATTCGACGCCGACGCCGACCGCCGTCATCCCGTGAAATGCCATCGTCCGGTGGCCTCGGGAGCCGTGAGTCTGCCACAGGCCTACGCCCTGATGCTGCTCATGGTATGCCTGTCGCTGGCCATGCTGTTGCTGCTTCCACAGCGACGACTTGAGGTGGGTGCCATCATCGTCGGCTATTTCCTGCTCAACCTCTGCTATTGTGCGTGGCTCAAACACCATGCCATCATCGACGTGTGCATCGTGGCCTTCGGCTTCGTGCTGCGCCTGCTGGCGGGTGGTCTGGCTTCGGGTGTGGTGCTGAGCAAGTGGATTGTGCTCATGACTTTCCTTGTCACGCTCTTCATGTCGTTTGCCAAGCGGCGCGACGACGTCATCCGCATGGAGCAAACCGGCGAGGCGCCGCGCAAGAACACCATCCGCTACAACCTCACCTTCATCAACCAGGCCATCACCATCACCGCTTCGGTGACACTCGTCTGCTATATCATGTACACCGTGAGTCCAGAAGTGGTGGCCAGAGCCAACACCGAGTACCTCTATCTGACCACGGTTTTCGTGCTCTTGGGACTGCTTCGCTACATCCAGCTCACGGTTGTCGACAAGAAAAGCGGCGACCCCACGAAGATCATGCTCCGAGACCGCTTCATCCAGCTCGACGTGCTGGCCTTCGTGCTCTCGTTTCTCATCATCATCTACCTGCTCTGACACGCCATGAAAGTCTATGCCTTCGACTTCGACGGAACGCTCACCACGCGCGACACGCTGCTCTGCTTCATTGCCCATGCCTGCGGTCGCGGCGGTCTGTTCTGGGCATTGCTGCGCCATGTTCACCTGCTGGTGGCCATGAAAATGGGGCTCTACTCCAACGAGCGGGCCAAGGAGCGGGTCTTTGCCCACTGCTTCGGCGGCATGAGCGAAGCCGGTTTCGAGCACCTCTGCACCACCTTCGCCGCCACACACCGCCATCTGCTGCGCCCGAAAGCCATGGAAACGCTGCAACAGGCACTCGATTCGGGCCATCAGGTCGTCATCGTCAGTGCGAGCATCGACCGCTGGGTGGCACCGTTCTTTGCGCATCTGCCGGTGCAGCCCCTCGTGTTGTGCACACAGATTGAGGTGAAGGACGGCCTGCTGACGGGACATCTCGCCGGCCACAACTGCCATGGCGCCGAGAAGGTGCGACGCATCGTCGAGGCACTGCCGCCGCGCGACAGCTATACCCTCGTGGCCTTTGGCGACAGCCGGGGCGACCGCGAGCTGCTCAGCTTTGCCGACGAGGCCCACTACAAACCCTTCCGCAACTGACCCTGCCATGAGAAAACTGTTAGACATCTTCCGCATCACCCGCGAGGAGCGGCTGCCTGCCATCGTCATGCTCATCATCCTGGTGGCCATGAACGGGTTGCTGGTGGCCCACTACTATGGCGTGTTTACGCCCCTGAGCGACGACTATTGGTCGCTGTTTATCAAGAAGTTCGCCGTCTCGGGCTTCGACCCCATCACCTACTATGTGGCGTCGTCGTGGGAGGCACGCTACAATGTCTACCGCCACCCGCTGCTGTCCTTCTACATGTATGTGCCCTACCTCATCAACCGCGGCCTCATGTGGCTCACGGGCATCAACTGCGCCCTGTTCATCGTGGCGGCGATGCAGGTGACGTGGTCTTTCTATTCGTTCGTCTTCATGCGCCGCATCATGAGCGAGGTGGTGGGCCTTCGCCGCAACGAGTCCACCCTGCTGGCGTTCCTGCTCTTCGGCTTTGCCTATGTCATGCTGTCGGCCATCGTTCCCGACCATTTCATGTTCTCCATGCTGCTGTTGCTCATCTCGCTCTACATCTCGGGCGTCCGCATGGCCAAAGGCCGCACCTTCAAGGTGTGGCAGAGCGTTCTCTACTTCCTGCTAACGGCAGGTACGTCGCTCAATAACGGCCTGAAGATTTTCCTCTGCGGGCTCTTCGTCAACGGCAAGCGCTTCTTCAGCCTGCGCTATCTGCTGTTGGCCGTGGCCCTGCCTGCCGCCTTCATCTGGGGACTGGCACGTCTGGAGTATCACTACATGGTGCTTCCGGGCGAGCAACAGCGCCACAAGGCAAAGATTGAACGACAGAAAGAGCAGCGCAAGAAAGAGACCGAGCGCAAGGCAAAAGAGGAAGCCGAGCGAAAGACAGTACAGATGCAGCCCCAGAAATCCACCGCCTCACCCACCCCACCGTCACCATCCACCCAACCAGCATCACCAACCACCCATCGTCCAAAGACCAAACGGCAAATCCAAGGCAAGCCCCTGGCCAAGGGTGAGTTTACGCGATGGACCGACATCACCACCTCGCGCACGGAGTCAATCGTGGAGAATCTCTTCGGCGAGAGCATACAACTGCACACCGAACACCTTCTGCAAGACATCATGAGGCGGCGCCCGATGTTCGTGCACTACACCTACTGGTGGAACTATGCCGTCGAGGCGCTCGTGGCGATGCTCTTCATTGCAGGCGTCTGGATGGGGCGACGCAGCCGCTTTCTCTGGCTCGCCATGTCGTTTTTCCTTCTCGACATGCTGCTCCATGTGGTGCTGGGATTCGGCCTCAACGAGGTGTACATCATGACCGCCCACTGGATCTACGTCATCCCCATTGCAATGGGCTTCCTGCTGCGTGGCCTGCAAGGCCGCTGGCGAACAGGCATGGGCATCGTCGTGTCGCTGCTCACGGCCTACCTATTTATATATAATGTGTCGCTCATCGCCCAGTATCTGCTATGAACATGTTCCGCCTGAAGCGCGAGGAATGGCTGCCCGCCCTGGTGTTCCTCGTTCTGCTGCTTTTCTTCCATGGGCTTATCGTCAGCAAGTTCTGGGTGCTCTTTGCCGACTATTTCCATGCTGACTCGTGGCGCATCTTCATGCGCAACTACCACATGTCGGGCTTTGATCCCATCAGCTACAGCGTGCTCACGCAGTGGAACCTGGGCTTCAGCGTGGTGCGCCACCCGTTGCTGGCCTTCCTGCTCTATCCGCTCTACGGGCTCAACCAGCTCCTCTGGTCGCTCACCGGAGCCAATTGCGCCCAGCTCATCATGGCCGCGCTGCTGCTGTTCTGCGGGTTCTACTCGTTCATATTTATCTATCGCACGCTGCGCGAGGTCATCGGCGTGGGCCGGAGCGACGCCGTCATGCTTGCCTTTTTCTTCTTCGGCTGCGCCTATATCCTGCTGGCGCTCTTCGTGGCCGACCACTTCTGTCTCTCACTGTTCCTCCTCACGCTCACCCTCTATGTGTCTGGCCGCAAGATAAAAGCCCATGAGCGCTTCTCTGGTTGGCAGATGCTCCTGCTCTTCACGCTCACGGCGGGCGTCACGCTCTCCAACGGCATCATCACATGGCTGTGTGTTTGGGTCACCAACGGTCGCAGTTTCTTCCGCCCGAAGACGTTTCTGCCCGCGCTTGCCATATCGCTGCTGATGCTCGGTCTGGGCTTCTACATCGATGCCGGATGGCGGGGCGACGAGGCCGCAGGTGCCGTGGGCGGATGGGTGGACACGCAGACGCCACGCGTGGACACCGTGGTCGAGAACCTGCTGGGCGAAAGCATCCAGCTGCACCGGAATCAACTGCTGGGCGACGTTCTGATGCGAAGGCCCGTCATCGTGCGCTATTCGTGGGCGGCACAATACGTCGTCGAGGCTGTCATCGTGGCACTCTTCCTGTGGGGAGTATGGCGCGGACGCCGCGAGCGTTTTCTCCATCTGCTCATGGCCTGCCTTGCCTACGCCATGCTGCTTCACCTGATCGTGGGCTTCGCCATCAACGAGGTCTACATCATGGCCTGCCACTGGCTGTGGGTCATTCCGCTCTCCATGGGCTACCTGTTTGCTGCGCCATCGGCCGCCACTTCACAAAAGCACCCGGCAACCACCCCACTTCTCCCTTCTCCCTCCCTAAACAGGGAGGGCTGGGGAGGGTCTCCTCTCCGCATCATCCTGTGGGCCATCACCCTCTATCTGTGGGTTTATCACACCCTCCTGCTCTATCACTACCTCACGTGGCCACTGAGCTACTGAACAAAGAACTGCACCTCGCCGCAGACCATCTAAAAAGCCGCCCGACAAAGGGCAAAACAGGGTTTCCGACTTCTTCTTGCAATCGATTACCCAACACATGTAAAAAAAAAGGAAGAAGAAGAGAACAGGTTTGCAGAATTATGCGTATCTTTGCAGCAAATCAAGCTAACCCTTACGCTTATGACAACAAGAAAGCACCTTTTCAGCCTTTTACTGATGCTGCCCATGTTGCTGGCAGCGCAGACCGTTACGTCGCCCAACGGCAATATCGCCGTCACTTTCTCACTGACAGATAACGGGCGACCCACCTATGAAATGACCTACAAGGGCAAGGCCGTGGTCAAACCCTCCCACCTGGGACTCGAACTGGCCAAGGACAAACACGCCTCAAGAGGTCTCGATGAGACAGACCTGATGGACAACTTCAGCGTGGCCGACGTGCAGACGTCTCAGTTCGACGAAACGTGGAAGCCCGTCTGGGGCGAGACGGCCACCATCCGCAACCACTACAACGAGATGGCCGTGACGCTGCAACAGACAGTGGCAATCCCCATACGCGCTGCCCAAGGCAACGAGCGCGGCCTGGGCGTCAAGAACAAGACACGCAAGATGGTGGTGCGTTTCCGCGTCTACGACGACGGAATGGGACTGCGCTACGAGTTCCCTCAGCAAGAGGACCTCATCTATTTCCTCATCAAGGAGGAGCACACTGAGTTTGCCATGGCCGGCGATCATACGGCTTGGTGGCTGCCAGGCGACTATGACACGCAGGAGCAGATGACACAGCAGACGAAGCTCTCTGAGATAAGAGGACGCATGAAAGAGGCCGTGAACTGGGGCAACTCGTCGGTGGCCGTGTTCTCAGAGACGGGTGTGCAGACTTCACTCCAGATGAAAACCGACGACGGACTGTACATCAACATCCACGAGGCTGCATGTCTGGACTACGCCACCATGCACCTGGAACTGGTAGACGCGCAGACCAAGGCCCTCAGCACGCAGCTTGGAGGCGGCAGCAATGCCTATACGCCCAACCCGAAGCCGTCGCCCTATCCGCTGCCCGCGCCATTCACGTTCGTCAGCCACCTCACACCCGACGCCACAGGACTGAAAGGTGCCATGCAGACACCGTGTGAGACACCGTGGAGAACCGTCATGGTGAGCGACGACGCCCGCGACATGCTCTCGTCGAACCTTATCCTGAACCTCAACGAACCCTGCGCACTGGACGACACATCGTGGATTCATCCCACGAAATACTGTGGTGTCTGGTGGGAGATGATTGTCGGCAAGAGCAACTGGAACTACACCAACGACTTCCCCTCGATAAAGCTCGACCGGATTGACTGGAACAAGGTGAAGCCCAACGGACGCCACGCTGCCAACAACGAGAAGGTGCGCCGCTACATCGACTTCGCCGCCGACAACGGCCTCGACGAGGTGTTGGTGGAAGGATGGAACGTAGGATGGGAAGACTGGGCCAACATGTGGAAGCGCGACGTCTTCGACTTCGTGACGCCCTATCCCGACTTCGACATCAAGGCGCTGAACGACTATGCCCACTCGAGGGGTGTGAAACTGCTGATGCACCACGAGACTTCGTCGAGCGCGCAGAACTATGAACGCCACCTGAAGGAGGCCTACGAACTGATGAACCGCTACGGCTACGACGCCGTGAAGACGGGCTATGTGGGCGACATCATACCGCGCGGCGACCACCATTACTCACAGTCGATGAACAACCACTACCTGTATGTCATCAAGGAGGCCGCCAAGCACCACATCATGGTCAACTCCCATGAGGCCACGCGTCCGACGGGCATCTGCCGCACCTATCCCAACCTGGTGGGCGGCGAAAGCGCACGCGGCACCGAGTATGAGGCGTTCGGCGGCAACAATCCCGACCACACCTGCATCCTGCCTTTCACACGTCTGCAGGGCGGACCGATGGACTACACGCCCGGCATCTTCGTAACGAAGCTCAACGAATGGAGCGACAACACGTCGTGGGCGCGCATCACCATCGCCGGAACGCTGGCTCTCTACCTCACCATGTACAGTCCGCTGCAGATGGCCGCCGACCTTCCCGAGCACTATGCGAGATATATGGACGCCTTCCAGTTCATTCGCGACGTGGCTTGCGACTGGGACGACTCGAAGTATCTGGAGGCTGAGCCGGGCGACTACGTCACCGTGGCTCGCAAGGCCAAGGGAACCGACAACTGGTTCATTGGGGGAAAGTGCGACGAGAACGGACACAAGTGCAACGTGAAGCTGGACTTCCTCGACAAGGGAAGGAAATATGAATGCACCATCTACGCCGACGCACCCAACGCCCACTACGAGAAAAACCCGCAGGCATACGTCATCACCAAGCGCACCGTGAAGAAAGGCGACGTGCTGAAAATGACAGAGGCACCCGGCGGAGGCTTTGCAGTTTCACTGATAGCAAAATAAACACGAACAGAACATGAAGAGAATAATATTCGCATCACTTTTGACCATGATGACGGCAACAAGCCATGCCCAGGACTTTTCATTCGATGAAGTGACCTATACGCCACAGGCAACCACCTTCAGACTCTTCGCACCAGCGAAGGCAAAGGTCTTTGTGGAGTATGATGAGTCATGCGACACGGCTGCCGTTTCCAAGGTAAAGAAGCTGAAGATGAAACTGGGTAAGGACGGTATATGGACTGCTACGGTGAAGAAAGACCTCAACCACCACTCCTATAACTTCATTGTGGACGGCAACCGGTCAAACGGTGTCTTCGCCAAGGCTGTCGGAGTGAATGGCTCCTACGCCCTCGTCCTCGACATGAGGGAAACCAATCCCGAGGGGTGGGACAGCGACCAAAGGCCCGTGGTGAAGTCGCCTGCCGACCTCGTCATCTACGAAATGCACCACCGCGACTTCTCTATCGACCCGTCGTCGGGCATTGTCAACCGAGGCAAGTTCCTCGCGCTGACAGAGCCAAAAGCCATCAACCACCTGAAGGAACTGGGCGTGAATGCTATCCACATCCTGCCCAGCTACGACTTCGGATCGGTGGACGAGACGCGCCTGCACGACAACAAGTACAACTGGGGCTACGACCCTGTGAACTACAATGTCCCGGAGGGCTCCTACAGCACCAATCCCTACGACCCTACCTGTCGCATCCGGGAGTTCAAGCAGATGGTGCAGGCCTTGCACAAGGCTGGCATTCGCGTCGTCCTCGACGTGGTGTATAACCACACCTACGACATAGAACACTCCAACTTCCAGAAGACATATCCCGATTACTATTACCGCAAAAACGCCGACGGCTCCTACTCCAACGGCTCTGGCTGCGGCAACGAGACGGCATCCGAACAGCCGATGATGCGCCGGTTCATGATAGAGAGTGTCAAGCACTGGATCAACGAATACCACATCGACGGCTTCCGCTTCGACCTGATGGGCGTGCACGACATCGAGACGATGAACGCCATCCGCAAGGCTGTGGACGCCATCGACCCCACCATCTTCATCTATGGCGAGGGCTGGAGCGCCGGCAGCTGTGCCTATCCGCAGGAGAAGCTCGGCATGAAGGCACACATCCAGCAGATGCCGCGCATCGCCGCCTTCAGCGATGAGCTGCGCGATGCGCTGCGCGGTCCGTTCAGCGACGACACGAAAGGTGCCTTCCTGGCTGCCATTCCAGGGGAAGAAGAGAGCCTGAAGTTCGGCATCGCGGGCGCCATCAGCCATCCACAGGTGGACCTCTCAAAGGTGAACTACTCGCAGAAGCCTTGGACCAATGACCCCACGCAGATGATCAGCTACGTGTCTTGTCACGACGACATGTGCCTTGTAGACCGCCTGATGGCCAGCATCCCGACGCTGAAAGGCGCCCGGTTTTCTGCACTCAGTGCCCAGCAGAAAGACGAGCTCATCCGCCTCGACCTGCTGGCCCAGACCGCCGTATTTACCTCTCAGGGCGTGCCCTTTATGCTGAGTGGCGAGGAGATGTTGCGCAACAAGAAAGGCGTGCACAACTCGTTTGAGTCGCCCGACAGCATCAACCATCTGGACTGGGAAAACCTCAAGACCTACCCGCAGGTGTTCCGCTACTACAAGGACCTCATCCAGTTGCGCAAGAACCATCCGGCCTTCCGTCTGGGCAGTGCCGACCTGGTGCGCCGCCATCTGGAGTTCCTGCCCTCACCGGACTGCACGGTTGCCTTCCGCCTGAAGAACCATGCCGGCGGCGACAAGTGGCAGACCATCTACGTCATTCTGAACAGCAACCGCACGCCACAGACCATCACCCTGCCCGAAGGCAGCTACGAAACGGTGTGCGAAGAGGGACGAATCACCGAGAACGGCATCAGCCATTTCACCGACAACAAGGTGACCGTGGCACCGCAGTCGGCGGTCATCCTCCACGACTGATGCGGCGCTGGGCGCCTGAATATTGAACCCACCCCTGCCCCTCCCCAAGGAAGGGGTTCTGCAAAAAGCTGAGAAAAGGAAGCAAAGAGATGTCCTCTCACCGTTCAACGCTCATCACTCTCTCCCTTGGGGAGCGGCAGGGGTGGGTTTCACTTATCACTTATCACTTTTCACTTATCAAGACAATGAAGAAAATCACCCTTACACTCCTGCTTCTCGCAGCAACCATGACCATGACAGCAGCCAGCAAGACCGCCATCACCCGCATCGACCCCACCAACTGGTTTGTGGGAATGAAGAACCCAAGCGTGCAACTGATGGTGTACGGAACCAACATCGGCAGCGTGAAAGACGTTTCCACCGACTATCCCAACGCACGCATAGACAGCATCGTGCGCCTCGACAGTCCCAACTACCTGCTGGTCTACCTCAACCTGCAGGGCGCACAGCCCGGCACCATGACGCTGCGTTTCGACAAGAAGAAAGTCAGCTACCAGCTGCTTCCCCGCGAGATGAGCGGCGACAAGCGCATGGGCTTCACCAATGCCGACGTGCTCTACATGCTCATGCCCGACCGCTTTGCACAGGGCCCCAGCCACAACCCGCAGATGAAAGGGCTCAACGCCTACAAGGAAGACCGCACACAGCCCAGCCTGCGCCACGGCGGCGACATCGAGGGCATACGCCAGCACCTCGACTATTTCAAGGAACTCGGCGTCACGGCTCTCTGGCTGACGCCCGTGCTGGAGAACAATTCGCCCGACAGCGACAACGGCTTCTCCACCTACCACGGCTACGCCACCACTGACTACTACCGCGTTGACCCGCGCTTCGGCACCAATCAGGACTACCGGCAGCTCTGCAACGAAGCCCATCAGAAAGGACTCAAGGTCGTCATGGACATGATTTTCAACCACTGCGGATTCGAGCATCCGTGGGTGGCCGACATGCCGACGAAGGACTGGTTCAACCTGCCTGAATGGCTCGAAGAGTCCAACGGCACCAGCAACCCCACCAATACTCGCTTCCAGCAGACGAGCTACAAGCTCACGCCGGTGAGAGATCCCTACGCCTCAAAAGTAGACCTTAAGGAGACGACAGAGGGATGGTTCGTGCCCACAATGCCCGACCTCAACCAGCGCAACCACCATGTCATGACCTATCTCATACAGAACTCCATCTGGTGGATTGAGACCGTAGGCATCGACGGCATACGCATGGACACCTACCCCTACGCCTTTGCGGAGGGAATGGCACGATGGATGAAGGAGCTCGACATGGAGTATCCCAACTTCAACACCGTCGGCGAGACATGGGTCACAGAGCCTGCCTACACGGCTTCGTGGCAGAAAGACTCGCGGCTGAGCGAGAGTAACAGCTACCTGAAGACCGTCATGGACTTCGCCTTCTTCGACCGTCTGTCCATGGCCAAGAACGAAGAGACCGACGACTGGTGGCAGGGGCTGAACCGCCTCTACAACTCGTTCTGCTACGACTATCTCTACGAAGACCCGACCCACGTGATGGCGTTCATCGACAACCACGACACCGACCGTTTCCTGGGCAACGGCACCGACACGCTGGCACTGAAGCAGGCGCTCGCCCTGCTGCTCACCGTGCCGCGCACGCCGCAGCTCTACTACGGCACCGAGATACTGATGAACGGCACCAAGGAAGTCACCGACGGCTACGTCCGCAAGGACTTCCCCGGCGGCTTCCCCGGCGACAAGCGCGACTGTTTCACTGCCGAGGGACGCACGCAGGCTCAGCAGCAGATGTTCACCTGGCTCAGCCGCCTGCTCCATTGGCGTCAGGGCAACGACGTCATCATCAGGGGCAAGACCACGCAGTTC
>JAEEGF011641135.1_pt1 | contig 15043 bp, 13 predicted proteins | sample 9134171 | NCBI WGS metagenome assembly JAEEGF01 (sample SAMN16246542, study PRJNA631951) | gut metagenome | biome: gut microbiome; feature: rumen; material: AP-attached | host: Bos | place: Iran: Karaj | collected 2018-10 | reverse complement strand
TTACGACAAGTTTACAAACATTTTATGATACAGTTGTTGACAATTTGGGATTTATGATGTATAATACTAAAAAACAAAGAAAATAATACATTTTTATTTTAACTAAAGGATATGTAAAAAAATGGCGGACAAACTTGTAAAAGAAATAACATCAATGGATGATGATTTCGCAAAATGGTATACGGATATAGTTACCAAAGCTAACCTTATTGATTATTCGTCAGTAAAAGGCTGCATAATTCTTCAGCCCTACAGCTATGCTATCTGGGAGAATATTCAGAAAATCCTTGACGGTATGTTCAAGGCGACAGGACATACAAATGTATATATGCCGATGTTTATCCCCGAAAGTCTGCTTCAGAAGGAAAAGGACCATGTTGAAGGATTTGCTCCAGAAGTTGCATGGGTTACAATGGGAGGGAACGAACCTCTTGCAGAAAGACTTTGTGTAAGACCGACATCAGAAACACTTTTCTGTGAATACTATGCTCATACGGTCCATTCACACAGAGATCTTCCCAGACTTTGCAATCAGTGGTGTTCGGTAGTTCGCTGGGAAAAAACTACCCGTCCGTTTTTGAGATCACGTGAATTTCTCTGGCAGGAGGGTCATACAGCGCATGCCACTGCAAAAGAAGCGATAGAAGAAACAGAACGTATGCTAAATGTTTACGCTGATTTTTGCGAAAACTGTCTTGCTATTCCTGTTATCAAAGGAAGAAAAACCGAAAGCGATAAATTTGCCGGTGCAGAAGCCACATATGCAATCGAGGCACTTATGCATGACGGAGTTTGTCTTCAGGCAGGAACGTCGCATTATTTCGGAGACGGATTTGCAAAAGCCTTCAATATTCAGTATGCCGACAAAAACAACACTCTCCAATATGTATATCAGACATCATGGGGAGTTACAACTCGTCTTATCGGCGCAATAATTATGGTACACGGCGACAACAGCGGACTTGTTCTTCCTCCGAGAATTGCTCCTATCCAAGCAGTAATCATACCTGTTGCAATGCATAAACCCGGCGTTATTGATAAAGCAAAAGAAATATATTCAGAGCTTGAAAATGCAGGTATCAGAGTAAAACTCGACGACAGTGACAACTCTCCTGGATGGAAGTATTCCGAATACGAAATGAACGGTGTTCCTCTTAGAATAGAAATAGGTCCAAGAGATATTGAAAACAATGTTGCTGTAGTCGCACGAAGAGATAACGGAGAAAAAACAACGCTTTCTATTGACAATCTCCCCTCTTCAGTTTCAGATATGCTTGACGACATTATGAAGGGACTTTACAACAAGGCAAAAACACGCAGAGACAGTATGACCTATATCGCACATACTACAGATGAGCTGAAAGAAATCACATCACAAAAGAACGGATTTATCAAAATGATGTGGTGCGGCGATGAAGTATGTGAAAAAGCCGTCAAAGATACCTACGGAGTAGGATCAAGATGTATTCCATTTGAACAGGAACACTTAGGAGATGTCTGCCCTATTTGCGGCCGTCCTGCAAAACATATGGTAGTATGGGGAAAGGCATATTAATTTTATTGAGCGATTACAACATTATAAAAACGGAGAATAATAAATGGAATCTGAATTTTCTCGTCCCAAAAAAGGAAAAATGAAGAAAAAGCTCAAATTGTTTCGAACATTGACCTTTGTTTTTGCATTATTGTTGATTTTCGCACTTGGATTTGTGCTCTTCACTTCTATATCGTCCTCTCAAGAAATCAATCTGCTAAAAAAACAGATTGACGATCTGCGTAATAATCTCACAGAAATGACTAATGAGAGAATTTCATTTCAGTCCGAAATAACCACGCTCACATCGGAGAATGAGACTCTGAGAACAGACTATGAGAAACTCAATGCAGATACTCAGGAATATCAGACGACTGTTACATCGCTTCAATCTCAGATCGAACAGCTCACAAAAGATAAAAGCGATTTGAGTGCAGAAATTTCCGAAATTTCCAAAGATCTTGAAACTGTTCGGAGTACAAATAAATCTCTCAGCGAAAGAAATGCAGAACTGTCACGTCAGATTGCGTCACAGAAGCAAAGCAGTTCGTCCTCTGAAAGTAAAAAAGTAGCATATTTAACTTTTGATGACGGCGTTTCCAAATATACGAATGAAATACTTGACATACTTGCACGATACAATGTTAAAGCTACATTTTTCCCGAACTGGAAAGGCAACAGCGATGAAAAGTACAAGCGGATCTACGATGAAGGACATGCTATAGGAAACCACACATATTCGCATGAATACGATGACGTATACACTTCACGTGACGGGTTTATTTCCGAAGTGAACAGACTCAATGAAAAGATCAGACAAGTTACAGGTTATACCCCTGTTATTTTCCGTTTTCCCGGAGGTTCGAACAACACTGTTCATAAGAATTACAATAAAGATATAATGCAGCAGGCTATAAGCGCGCTCTCGGATCTCGGAATGCAATATTATGACTGGAATGTCAACAGCGGAGATGCCGACAGTTCAAAGGGCGCTTCCAAAGATACAATATTGTCAAATGTTCTTGCTCGTTCAACAATGGACAGAGCTGTCATACTTATGCATGATACAAACACAAAAGGAACAACGGTTGCAGCATTACCAGAAATAATCGAAGGATTGATAGCAAAGGGATATTCTTTCGGCACGCTAATTGATCCTGACGCTCCCGTTATACAGTCATTAAAACCGGCAAATTAAATATTTTACAACAAAACGCGGCGGTTTATATCGCCGCATTCTTGTAAATAAAAAGTTTTTTACAAAGATAATATCGGAGAAGCATTATGACACTTGATGAAAGGCTTATAAAAACAGTTCCTACCCCAAGGCAGGTTGAACATCAGCAAACTGAATTTTACGGTTTCATCCATTTTACAGTAAACACTTTTACTGACAGAGAATGGGGAGACGGAACAGAAGATCCCGTAATTTTTAATCCCGTAAAGCTCGATACTGATCAATGGGCAAAATCATTCAAAGCTGCCGAAATGAAAGGAATGATCCTTACTTGCAAACATCATGACGGATTTTGCTTATGGCCAAGTAGATTTACCGAACACTCAGTAAAGAATTCACCATATAAAAACGGCAACGGAGATATCGTTAAAGAGGCAGCTGATTCCTGCAGAAAATACGGTCTTAAGTTCGGAATATACCTTTCTCCATGGGACAGGCACTGCACCCTATACGGTAAAGGAAAAGAATATGACGATTATTTTGTTTCGCAGCTTACAGAACTTCTTACCCAATACGGAGAATTATTTACCGTATGGTTTGACGGTGCGTGCGGAGAAGGTCCAAATGGAAAAAAGCAGGTGTACGATTGGCAGAGATATGACGATGTTATCAGAAAAACACAACCGAATGCCTGCATTGCAGTTTGCGGACCAGATGTAAGATGGTGCGGGAATGAAGCAGGACATACGCGGCCTTCAGAATGGAGCGTTGTACCCGGCAGATTGGTGGATGCTGAAAAAACAGCCGAAAATAGTCAAAAAGAAGACGACACGGAGTTCAGGACAAGAATTATCAAATCAAGCGATATAGACCTTGGCAGCAGAGAAGTCATGGCGGGTGAAGATAATTTTGTTTGGTATCCAGCGGAAGTAAACACATCGATTCGCCCTGGTTGGTTCTGGCATAAAAGTGAAAACGATAAAGTACGTCCTCTTGTCGACATGATCAAAATCTACTATAATTCTGTCGGCGGAAATGCAACATTTCTTTTGAATGTTCCACCAACAAATGAAGGAATTTTACATGAAAATGATGTTAAAAGACTTGAAGAAATCGGCGATTATCTTAAAAAATCTTTTAGTAATAATCTTTTGAAATCAGCAGTAATTACTGCAGACAGCGAATCACCTGATCATCCGATAAACAGTGTTCTAACAGACAATTACGACATTTTTTATTCTCCCGAAGAAGGTGTCGTAAATCCCGTGATAACTATTAAATTTGATAGTTCCATTTATTTGAGCAATATAGTGCTGAAAGAAAACATACTTTACAGTCAGAGAATTGAAAGTTTTTCAATCGATATCAACGAAAGCGGTATTTTTAACAACTGCTATAACGGAACAGTTGTTGGTTATAAGCGCATTGTAAAAATGAATGGAGTAAAGACCGATTGTATAAGGATAAGAATCACGGATTCAAGGAAAGAACCTACACTGGCGTTTATTGGTATATACAGCGAAAATGAATAATTACATTATTAAGGAGAGATATTATGAAAGTGATAATCGATAAAAGACAATCTGCGGGTAAAGCAAATCCAATGATTTACGGTCATTTTCTTGAACATTTTCATCGACAGATTTACGGAGGTATATTTGATCCTAAATCTCAATTTGCAGATGAAGACGGATTTCGCGAAGACGTAATTGACGCCTTGAAAGCAATCAAAACACCTGTAATTCGTTGGCCGGGCGGATGTTTTGTGTCGGATTACAAGTGGAAATTCGGCGTAGGTAAAAGCAGGATTCCGTCATACGATAAGGCATGGCTTGTTGAAGAATCAAACCAGTTCGGAACAGATGAATTTATTAAACTTTGCCGTAAAATCGGATGTGAACCATATATATGCACCAATGCCGGTACCGGAACTGCTGAGGAAATGAGTGACTGGGTAGAATACTGTAACATAAAAGAAATGGGGCGTTTTGCAAAACAACGTATTGCAAACGGTAATAATGAGCCTTTTAATGTAAAATACTGGAGCATAGGAAACGAAAACTATGGCGGATGGGAAATCGGAGCAAAAGAATCGGAAGAATGGGGACGACTCGTTGCTGAATCGGCAAAAATGATGCTTCGGGCTGACCCGACGATCCAACTTTCAGCTGCCTCCATAAACAACCTTGACTGGAATATAAACCTGCTGAGAAGAGCCGGTCAGTACCTTGACTGGATATCGATTCACAGTTATTTTGAGGGGTCAACGAACGGTTTAAAAAATAATGACTATAATACATTGATGCTCAGAACGGGCAAAGACATAAATGACAATATCGACAGAGCACGTGCTTTTCTTTCAGCACTTGGTTTTGAAAACAGAATAAAGATTGCATATGATGAGTGGAATTTAAGGGGATGGTATCATCCAAACACAATGAATATCCGTTCACTTGATGAAAAAGAAAAAATCATCTCAAACCGTGATGATTATTATAATAATGAAATTCTAGGTCAAAGAGATAATAACGATGTAAACTCGACTTACAACATAGCCGATGCAGTTTTTTCAGCAGCTTTCCTAAATACATGTCTCAGGAATTGTGATATTGTCGGAATGGCATGCTTCTCCCCTGTTGTAAACACAAGAGGCGCGATATTTACACACAAAGACGGAATAGTATTAAGGCCTCAGTATTTTGTTTTTCAACTATATGCAAATCTGATGAAAAACAATATACTGAATATATGGAAAAATGATTTTCCCACTTTATCAGGAAAAGATGGAAGTATTTCAAAAACAGTTGATACCATTGATATTGTAGTATCCTATGACAATGGAGAGTATGCCGTAGCAGCAATAAATAAGGATCCCGTCCATACGCAGTCTTTCGACCTTTCATTCCTTGATGACAAAGTAAGTATCATGGATATTTATACTGTTAACGGTGATAACGTTGATTCGTATAATGATATCGGAAAAACAGATGTTGGTATTAAAACGATCAAAAATATGTCGTTTACGGGTCACATTGCAATTGAACCGCATTCGGTTAACATAATATTGCTGAAACAATAAAAATGAAACAGGCATCATCCGAAAAGGATGATGCCTGTATTACAATAAATTATAAATTTGGCAGATCTGATAAATGAAGTTTGACTCCCCTGCCCGTTAAAACATTTTGAATACATTTTACATCAGCAATTTTAAAATCTGAAGATATTGCCGCAAGAACACCCGCTGCCTCTCCGCTTACAGCACAAACGGGAATTACTCGTGTTATATCCCACATATCATCTCCATCTACCGAAATGCTTCTGCCTGCAGTGCACAGATTTTTAATCGACGAACAATATAAAGATTCTAGCGGCAATTCAAATACCGGTCCCTTTTCAAGCCAGCTTGAAAACATTCCTACGCTTGACTGAACATACTTTTTATCATCATTTTTACTTATTCGGCATACACCTTTTATCATTCTTGACATTCGTATCTGAGGTATTGTAGGAAGTGTGCCTATTGCATGATTCCGAGAGACTTTTCCGTTCTTAAGAAAATCATCAATAATTCTTGAATGCGAAGCGATAACTTCGGACGTATTTTCTTCACTGTCAAGCCCTGAAATACCATGATATTCTGACGTTGAATAGATATACGAGCAATTACCGATTTGTTTAAGTTTAAATTCTCCCTCAACAACCTCGTAATACCATGCAGCATTCGCATTTTTATGTTCAGGTAAGGCTGTTTCTGCTCCGAAAAGATAAAAAATCGAGGCATCTCCGGTGCAGTCGATAAAAGAATCTGCAAATATTTCATATGCATCGGTATTTGTAAGTAATGAAACAGATAAAATGGTATCACAATCTGAATTTCTTTTTAATTCATATAGTTTTGCTCCGAAAATGATCTCTACACCGTTTTCAAGAAGCAGTTTTTCACAAAGAATTGCAAATACATGCGGATTAAATCGAGTAAAATATCTGCTGTTTTTTCTAACTGAAACTTTGCATTCATCGTTATTCAGCCACGCAGAAGGATAATCCCCTTCCAATCCATAACTAATACTGAGTTTAAGCAGTTCTTCAGCTATTCCGAATGAAACCTGGCGACCGAGTCCGTCGCATAATGGAAGATAAATAGTTACAAGACCGCTTGTTGCAAGTCCGCCTAAAATATAAGAACTTTCTGCCAATATTACTTTTTTCCCGAGTCTGGCTGCAGACAATGCTGCTGATATACCAGCAATGCCTCCGCCTATAACTGCTATATCGTATTTTTTTTGTTTTTTTATGTAAGATGAGACAATACCGTCTTCATGAACAGCAGATAATAAAGACATATAACAAAATCCCCTATCAATTACAATCAAGCGAATACTAAATACTAAATCATTATACTGAAAAAGTCTCTTTTGCATGAAACAAAAGAGACTTTTATGGCTGCGGGAGAAGGGCTCGAACCCTCACAAACAGAGTCAGAGTCTGCCGTGCTACCATTACACAATCCCGCAATACGCTGACGGCGATTATCCATCGCCTGCAATCAGCTTTGATAGTATATAACAATTATTTGTTTTTGTCAAGACCTTTCGTTCCATTTTCCTAATTTTGTAACAATTTTATTCAATGTTGAAATACTGATGAAGTCGGTTTCTGTTATTAATAATATTTTTTAAAGTTTTACTTGACACTACGCGTAAATTATGATAATATTATAAAAAATTTGAGGAAAAGCAATGTCTGCATTTTTATTAAAAATAATCGCGATAATAGCAATGGTATTCGACCATGTGGGTGCTGTTTTTTTTCCATCAGCAATATGGTTCAGAGCTATAGGTCGACTTACAATGCCTATAATGGCTTATTTCGCAGCAGTCGGTTTTGAAAAGACAAAGAGTGTTCCCAAATATCTTTTAAGACTCGGAATATTTGCGTTAATTTCAGAACCTGTTTATTATTTACTGTTTAACAATCATTCAAATGTCATAATCACCATTTTTTTAGGTGTTGCATCATTATATGCTGCCGAATGGCTTAAAAAGAAATCCAAGCACAAATGGATAGTGATATTTCCGTATATTATTGCATGTTTGATTGCAATTTCTTTAAATTCAGACTGGTCCTATTCAGGCGTATTATTTATTGTTGCATTCTTTTATGCAAAAGGGAACAAAATTAAAACATTACTTTATCCACTGCCCGTTTATGCGCTTTTCATGCTTGAGTTTTTGTCTAAAGGGATTGAGTATTTTAATTTGAATCTAGTACAGCTGACAGGTCTATTGGCGCTGATTCTTCTCTGCATTTATTCGGGAAAGAAAGGTATGAACATGAAGTATTTGTTTTATGTTTTTTACCCTCTTCATTTATTTATTATTTACTTGATTAAGGAATTTTTAATATGATTGCTGATATCAAATATCTGAAAGGGAACAATAAAATGAGTGAGAAATTTGATAAATTTTTTTGGTTCAGAAATAATAGAATTCTGATTGACGGAGTTAAACGAGAGCATCTTTTTATGCATATTTCTGATCTTCATCTGCATGTTATAGATGATTTGAGCACACCAGAAGAAAAAGCAAAGGCTATAGAAAAGGAAAGTGCATGGCTTGAAGGCAAAGAAAAGTATGCGGAAAGTGCCGGTGAACCATTCGGAGACGAACAACGTATATCAAGTGTTGCTGCATTTGAAAAGCACTTAAAGCTTGCAGAAAAATTACGGCCAGAAGCGTTGCTCATTACCGGAGATACACTGAATTATATGCATCCTGCAGGAGAAAGATACCTGCGAAAAAAACTCATGGATTATAAAAACAAAGGAGGTCAATTCATATGTGTGCCGGGAAATCATGAAGACGATAATCTCGTAGATTTATGGGATGCTCAACTGCGAGTTTATGAATTTGAAGGATTTCGTATAATTGCTGTAAATGATAATAAGCACACTCTTGAAGATGAGAGTATTTTACGACTCGAAGCATTATGCAATGAAAACATTCCGTTGATTATTATATGCCATATACCTTTATTGACCGATTCATGCCGTAATGATATTGAAAATGCCGGTGCGTATTTCTATATCGACGAAAATTCAGAAGACATCAAAGCAAGAAAATTTGTTTCGATTATTAAGAACTGTGATACTGTTAAAGCTGTAGTTTGCGGTCATTTACACAGATATGTGAATTGTGAAATTGCCACAGGAAAGTCTCAGATTATTGGATCCCAAGGAATGGCGGGAGCCGTTGATTTAATAACGGTTTGCGGAAAGTAAAATCTGAATTATATTGAATAATATATCGACATCTGGAGAACATATGAAACTTATAGCATCTGATTTTGACGGAACGATTACGCGCGGTGGCAAAGTTTGGGCAGAAGATCTTGCCGCAATACAAAAATGGCGGGCAGAAGGGAATCTTTTCGGTATAGTATCAGGCCGAGTTCTTTTTGGAATAGAATATGAAGCTGAAAAACATAATATTGAATATGACTATCTTATCGGCGCAAGTGGCGGTCAGGCAGAAGACAACAAAAAGAATGAACTTTTTGCTTATAAATGCAGTCGCGAGCATATTCTTAAAATGGCTCAATATATTCTAAAAAACGGAGGACTTACTTGCGGAGTCGGATATGAAAATACTCATGTTACACTTTTTAATGTCCGAGAGAATTCTCCTGAAATAGACATGGAACTTCTGAAGAATATTCCTTACACATACCAGATGAACACTGTATTTTCAACAGATGAAAAAGCAATGGCATTTACTGAAAATCTAAACCGAGATTTTAAAGGCATATTTACAGCACATCAGAACGGAGTTTGTGTTGATATTCCTCCATACGGAGTTACAAAAGCGACCGGTATTGCGAAAGTTGCAGAAATCTATGGTATAGATAAAAATGACATAATCACAGTGGGTGATAACTGCAATGATATTACGATGCTGAAAGCATTTCACGGTGTTGCAGTTTCAAATGCCAGAAATGAAGTTAAAGAAATTGCAGAATACATTGCAGAAAACTTTACGCAAATAGTAGAAAAATATTTATAAGAGATAAAAGTCCCAAAAAACTGAAGGATACAGTTCGTTGGGACTTTTTATTTATTTTTCAAGTTCTGCCATAATATCCGGAAACGGAGAAAGTGAACGGTTCAGAATTCCATGCATGAAAGCAATAGCAGTACCATAATTCGTAATAGGAATTCCGCAATCCTGAGCGTGACGAAGTCTGTATTTCATTTCGCGTTCATTAAGCATACATCCTCCGCAATGAACGATCATAGAATAATCCGACAGATCTTCAGGAAAATCGCCACCGGATGTAAATTCGTACTTTATATTTTTACCTGTAAAGTTGTTTATCCATCCCGGAAGTTTTACTGTACCAATATCGTTGCACTGACGGTGATGGGTACATCCCTCGGAAATAAGAACTTTATCGCCGTTATTAAGTTTAGAAAGAAAGGAGGCGCCTTTTGCCAACTGAGATAAATTTCCCTTATATCGAGCAAAAAGAATAGAAAAAGATGTTAATAACACATCGTCAGGTGTTGCTTTTGCGACAGTCTTAAAAACCTGAGAATCTGTTATGACAAGCTTAGGTTTTTTCGATAAAAGGTGAAAAGTAGTATTCAGTTCAGAATCTCGGGTAACTGTTGCAATACCGCCTGAATCGATAATATCACGTATAGTCTGTTGTTGCGGAAGGATTAATCTGCCTTTTGGAGCGGCAGAATCTATGGGGACAACTAAAACGACACTATCCCCTTCAGATATGATATCCCCTACTATTTTTTTTTCGCTCACGTTTGACAAAGCAATCTTACCTATAAGTTCTTTCAATTCATAAATGCTTTGATCGAATTTTGCACTGACATATATTTCATTTGCTTTAGCAGCAGGGACTGAGGACAGCAAATCGGACTTATTGAATGCTGTTATACAGGGTATATCTTTTTCCTTAAACAGTTTTAAAAGGTCTTGATCGTGTTTCGTCAGCCCTTTTTGAGAATCAACAACCAATACTGCAATATCGGTTTTATTGATTGTTTTTTTCGTCTGTTCAACACGTAATGAGCCGAGAGAAGAGTCGTCATCTATGCCTGGAGTGTCTATGATAACAACCGGACCGATAGGTAAAAGCTCCATTGTTTTTTCAACGGAATCTGTTGTTGTGCCGAGTATGTCTGACACAACAACTAAATTTTGTCCTGTTACTGCATTAACCAAGCTTGATTTTCCCGCATTTCGTATACCGAAAAACCCGATATGAACACGCTCCGCAGAAGGTTTATCGTTTATTCCCATATTCTTCTCCTTGATCAGAAGCGAAAATCTCTTTTATCGGAATTTTTTATTGCAAGGATATTTTCTGTTGCAATTCTTTTTACTTTTTCATTCGGTATTTTTTCAAGTTCTTTATCAATGAGCTCAAAACCCGTTTTTGCGGTATCTGCAGAGGCGTAATCGGAAAGATATTCAGCTAAGGTCATCAAAGCATTCGGATGGCAGCAGTTTAAAATTTGTCCGCTCTTGCAAAGACTCATAAAACGATCGCCCGTTCTTCCTTCTCTGTAGCACGCAGTGCAGAATGACGGAATAAAGCCAAGTTTCATCATCCAGTTTACAACTTCATCAAGAGTTCTCTGATCGGAAACATCAAATTGTTCCGTATCGTGAGGTCGTTCATCTTCGGTATATCCTCCTACAGATGTTCTTGATGCACCGCTTATCTGAGAAATACCGATATTAAGCGCACGCTCCCGAACCTTTTGACTTTCTCTTGTAGAAATAATCATACCCGTATAAGGAACTGCTATTCTGATGCATGCAATTATTTTCTCAAATATTTCATCGCTGATGCCGTTATCAAATACATTCGGATCGATATCGTCCGCATGTTTTATTCTAGGAACACTGATAGTATGCGGTCCGACTCCGTGAACTGCTTCAAGATGTTCTGCATGCATAAGGAGACCTGCAAATTCGTATTTATACATTTCAAGGCCGAATAAAACTCCGAGACCTACATCATCAATACCTCCCTGCATAGCTCGATCCATTGCTTCGGTATGATAATCGTAATCGTGTTTAGGTCCTGTAGGATGCAATTCAAGATAGCTCTTTTTATGATATGTTTCCTGAAACAGAATATAAGTTCCTATGCCTGCTTCTTTCAGTTTTCTGTAGTTTTCTACAGTTGTTGCGGCTATATTAACATTTACTCTGCGAATTGCGCCGTTTTTGTGCTTAATAGAGTATATGGTTTTAATGCTTTCAAGAATATATTCGATAGGATTATTAACAGGATCTTCTCCGGATTCTATTGCGAGACGCTTATGACCCATATCCTGAAGAGCAATAACCTCTTTTGCAATTTCTTCTTGTGAAAGTTTTTTGCGGCAGATGTTTTTGTTTTTGATGTGATAAGGACAGTATACACAACCATTCACACAATAATTGGATAAATACAACGGGGCAAACATTACTATTCGATTGCCGTAAAATGCGAGCTTGATCTCTTCAGCAAGCCTATACATTTCATTAACTTTTTCAGGGATGTCGCACGCAAGCAAAACAGACGCTTCTCTGTGCGTGAGACCTGCACAGCGTGTTTCGTTTCCGTTTTTTACGGGGCGGGCTTTTTCAAGGATACTGTCTATAAGTTCGACATTGTTTTTATTTTTTTCTGCATAAGCAAGTGTATCAAGAATTTCTTCATCGTTGATAAACTCCTCAGCCTTCATTGATTTAGGATTGTAGATTGCCATAATTAAATTATTCCTTTCTTAGGGGGCAGATTCAACTTTCCCCGTAGATGTTATTATTTTTTTATATCTCCTCTGTCTGTCACAATTTCGTAGCCGACGGATTCGATTCTGTTTTTTAGGCACTTAATACACTGCGCCGATTCTTCACCCGTACAAATCTTGTTATCGTAAAGCAAATATTTGTTTCTGACATTCACAGGAGACAAATTTGGCATCACAACATTTGCCCCGGCAAGAATACCAAGTTCCCTTCCCTTGGGATGAATAGTGCCCAATGCTGTTGTGGAAGGAAGCAAAACGTTTGGATGAATCATGCGTATTATGCTCAGAAGAAAACATGTCAACTCGAGCGTTCCTGCCGGCATATCGCGAAAAGGCGTATTTTTGTGCGGAATAAACGGACCTATGCCACACATATCAGGCGAAAAAGTTTCAATAAATTTCAGGTCTTTTGCCAATGTCTCGTATGTCTGATACGGGGATCCGACCATAAAGCCGCACCCGGTCTGAAAACCTATTTCTTTTAAGTTGTAAAGACATTGCATTCTGTTTTCGAACGACATGTTTGCCGGATGTAACTTTTCATAATGCTCTTTATCAGCTGTTTCGTGTCGTAAAAGATAACGATCTGCACCAGCGTTAAACATTGAAAGATACTCTGCTTTCGAATACTCACCGAGCGAAAGTGTTACAGCGCAATCGGGATACTCGGATTTTATTTTATAAACGAGCTCGCATATATTCTTTGATGAGAATTGAGAATCCTCCCCGCCCTGAAGCACAAAGGTCCGAAAACCGAGCTGATAGCCTTCACGACAGCAATCGAGTATCTGCATTGGAGTTAGCCTGTATCGATCACAATGTGTGTTTGATTTCCTTATACCGCAATATAGACAATCGTTTCTGCAAATATTACTGACTTCAATCAATCCTCGAATGAAAACAGCTTTTCCGTACACTGACTTTCTTGCATTAACCGCTTTATCGGACGCGAGCGAAGCGATATCTATGCTATAGCCTTCAATTAGTTCTTTATACTCAACTAAAGACAGAGAATTCGTGCTTTCCAGCTTATCAAGAAGTTCTGAAGCACGAGTTTTTATATTGTTTTCCATATTATTTTACTGCAGCAAAAGCAGTTTTCACGCTAATACCTTTAATATTTCCTATTTTACCTGAAAGCGCGGAAATAACATCCTGAGGGGCATCAATAGCTATTGACATGATATTGATGTTCTTTTCACGATAAGGAATTCCCATTCTTCCAATGATATACTGTGCATGTTCGTGAAGAAGATCATTAAGCTGATCGATATTTTCGGTATCTTCAACGATTATTCCCATTACAGCTACTCTTGTTTCCATTATATTATCCTCCTAGAAATAAATCGCACCCGTAAAGGTGCGATTAAATGATTTATCGCACCCTAATGTCAGAATAAACTTTCCGTCGGGAGTGATTTTAATATGCTTTAATAAAATTTTCAACTAATAGCGCAGATTTGATCGCCGAGGTTTTGCAAAATTCAGAAAAATCAGAAGGAGAAGCATTATCCGCATCATCAGACAAAGCACGAATTGCGGCAAATGGAACATTATTTATATAACATGCCTGTGCAATAGCCGCGCCTTCCATATCACAAGAGACTGCACTGAAAGTATTGATAAGTCTTGTTTTTTCTTCTTTTGAGGCAATAAATCTGTCTCCTGTTGCAATTGTGCCTTTTGTGTAATTGATGCCGATTTCCTTACAGATACAACAAATCTTATCAACGATTTTTTTATCGCATTCAAATTTAATGATATTTATACCAGAAATCATACCCGGTGGGTCTCCGAGCGGAGTGGTATCCATATCATGCTGAACAAGATTTTCGCCTATCGTTATATCCCCTATTTTCAATGTGGACGTCAGATTGCCGCCGACTCCTACATTGATTATTAAATCAGGAGAATATCTCATAATCATCGTATGTGCACATAATGCGGCAAAAACTTTACCTACGCCGCTTACGCACATAACAGTCTCGACTCCGTGAATTTTGCCTTTAATAAACTTAAAATAACCAACAGATTCCGATTTACTTTCGACAGATAGATGCTTTATTGTTTCAAGCTCGATATCCATTGCGCATATTATACCTATCATTCAGGATATTTCCCCGTATTATTAGAATTATTTAGTATGTCAAGATAAGTTTCGGCTATTTTTTTGGCTGTATCAAGATCAAGAGAATAGCAATTACCGCACTCAATTTCGGAATTACCGAACACATTGCCTTCATGATTGATTATTTTTTGCAAAACTTGCAGTACATAAGAAAGAACAGAATGATATTCTGCATTTCTTATAAGGAGATAAAAACCTGTCTGGCATCCCATGGGACCAAAGTATATCACCTTATCAGAAATATCTGAGTTTCTTATATATGTAGCAAACATATGTTCAAATGAATGCATTTCTGAATTAGAAAGAAGATTGCCTGAATAAGGCTTTATAAAACGCATATCAAAGGTTATTATATCCCCGTCTTTTCGCGAAATATAA
>JAEEGF012014750.1_pt1 | contig 15044 bp, 11 predicted proteins | sample 9134171 | NCBI WGS metagenome assembly JAEEGF01 (sample SAMN16246542, study PRJNA631951) | gut metagenome | biome: gut microbiome; feature: rumen; material: AP-attached | host: Bos | place: Iran: Karaj | collected 2018-10 | reverse complement strand
GTCCCGCCTCGGGTACCAGTAAAACCGGTAAATGTCTTCCTGCTGATGTTCTGAGTCGTTCTGGCAAGGGATGTCGGATTTTGGGTAGTGCCCAGATGGTGGAATTGGTAGACACGCTGTCTTCAGGTGGCAGTGAGTAAAATCGTGAGGGTTCAAGTCCCTCTCTGGGTACCATTCAAAAGTTCTCTCAAATGCTTTTTCTAATTATTTCCTTTGTTTGATTGCTGCTTAAGTTCCGGTTGCGGACTCTTTCCTGTTTCTTTCCGGGGATCCGTGCTTTGTATTGCTCTGTCATTCCCTCCTGCCGGAATTTTCCCGGCCGGGCCGTTTTGATATAATACAGGGACTTAAAACGAGGTTTGATCTATGCTGAATTATTTTGCAGCCTGTCCCCGGGGGCTGGAAGCCCTGCTCCGGGAGGAGCTTTCCGCTCTGGGAGCCGCCAATGTCAAGGAGACCATCGCCGGCGTCAGCTTTGCCGGAGATACGGAGACCGGCATCCGGATCTGTCTGGAAACCCGGTTTGCCACCAGAGTGCTTCTGGCTCTGGGTACCTTCTATGCCGGAGATGACATCAATTTTTACAATGGCGCCTACAGTCTCCGCTATGAGGAATATTTTGACAATCAGACCACCATCGCCGTGGATTTCAACGGCAGCAATCAGTTTATCAGAAATACCCAGTACGGCGCCGTGCGGGTGAAGGACGCCATCTGCGACCGCTTTTCCAGACAGACGGGCTTTCGGCCCAATGTTGACCGGGAAAACCCGGACGTCAGAATCAATGCCCATCTGGACAAAAAGAACAATGTCACCGTTTCCATTGACCTTTCCGGGGAATCCCTGCACCGCCGGGACTACCGCGCCAGAGCGGGAGCCGCGCCCCTGAAGGAAAACCTGGCGCAGGCCATTATCGTCAGAAGCGGCTATGTTACCGGAAATGCGGTGGATCCCATGTGCGGATCCGGCACCCTCCTTATTGAAGCCTGCATGAAGGCGGCGGATATGGCTCCGGGGCTTCTGAGGCGCCGCTACGGCTTTGCGGGGCTTCGGAATTTTGATGCCTCCCTGCTGGCCCGGCTCAAGGCCGAAGCCCGGGAAAGAGCCGCCGCCGGCAAAAAGCGGCTTCTGGAGGCAGGGATCCGCTTCCGGGGCTTTGACAGCGATCCCGAGGTGGTGGCCCGGGCCCGGGATAATATTGCGAAGGCCGGACTCACCGATCTTATTCAGGTGGAGGTCTGCGATATCCGGAGTCTCCGAAATCCCTTTCCGGAGGCCGAGCCGGGAGTCCTGTTCTGCAATCCTCCCTATGGCGAGCGACTGGGGAATTTCGCGGAGCTTCTGGAGCTTTACACATCTCTGGGCAACAAAATCAGAAGCGAGTTTCCGGGCTGGCGGGCCGGGATTATCTCCTCCTCTCAGGATCTTTTAAGCTGTTTAAGACTCCGCGCGGAACGCACCTACCGTCTCTTTAACGGCGCCATTCCCTGCGAGCTCAGAACCTTTGCCATAAGAAGGGAGGAGCCGATTCAAGAAAACGGAGAAAAGGGAGAGAACGGAAAAAACGGAGAGCCGGATAAGCTCCCGGAACAGGCTCCGGACGAAGCCGCTCTTAAAACTCCGGAGAAGGCTCCGGGAGAGCTGTCCCGGGAAAGCCCGGACTCCGGAGAAAAGGCCATTATTGCCGCGGATTTTGCCAACAGGCTCCGGAAGAATCTGAAGCAGCTCAGTAAATGGGCCCGGAGAGAGGGCCTTGAGGCCTATCGCATTTATGATGCGGATCTCCCGGATTACGCCGCCGCCATCGATCTCTACGGCAATTATGTTCTGGTCCAGGAGTATCAGGCCCCGAAAACCATCCCCGTCAACGTCGCTCGCCGGCGGCTTCTTAACATGATCGCCGCCGTGGCCGAGGTGCTGGATGTCCCCGGAGAGAATATCGTCCTTAAGGTGCGGGAGCGCAAAAAGGGGGACAGTCAGTACGAGAAGCTCAGCGAAACCAAAAGAACCCTGCTTATCCGGGAATACGGCTGCTGCTTTATCGTCAATCTCTGGGACTATCTGGACACCGGACTCTTTCTGGATCATCGGCTGGCGCGGCGCATGGTGGGGGAAATGAGCCCGGGACGGGATGTGCTCAATGTCTTTGCCTATACCGGCAGCGCCAGCGTCTACGCCGCGGTTAACGGCGCCCGCAGCGTGACTACGGTGGACATGAGCCGCACCTATCTTAACTGGGCCCGGGAGAACATGAAGGCCAATGGCGTTAAAAATCCCCGGAACCAGTTTGTGCAGGCGGACTGCCTCAAATGGATCAAGACCTGCGGGGATCGCTTTGACCTGATTTTTGCAGACCCGCCGACGTTTTCCAATTCCCGGAGAATGGAGGAAAGCTTTGACGTGCAGCGGGATCATGCGGATCTCCTCCGGGATCTTAAGAGGCTCCTGAAACCGCACGGGGTGATTATATTTTCCAACAACAAGCGGAATTTCCATTTGGACACTGCGGCGGTGGCCGCTCTGGGACTGACCTTTGAGGACGTGTCCCTGAAGACTTTGCCCGAGGATTTCAGCCGGAATAAGAAGATCCACTGCTGCTTCGTGCTCCGGGAGGCGGCTCCGGGGGATGCGGCCCCCGCCGGCAAAACCGGGGTTCCGTCCGGCGCTTCCGCATCTCAAAACAGAGAGGAACCGGCCTGATGTCTCTCATGAATCTGGACAGCATTTACCTCTCCTACAGCGCGGCTCCGCTTTTTGACCGGGCTTCCCTTTCCATCGAGGAGCATGAAAGAGTCGCCGTGGTGGGCCGAAACGGCTCCGGGAAGTCCACCCTCCTTAAAATCATGGAGGGCTCCGTTAATATCGACGACGGCCGGAGAATCGTGAAGCAGGGGCTCCGGATTTCCCGCCTGGAGCAGGATCCCCCGGCCCATCTTAAGCTTCCGGTCTACTGCTATGCGGCCCGGGGCGTGCCGGAGATCGGGGCAGCTCTTTCGGAATACTTTCTTCTGATAAGGGATCCCGAAACCAATCAGAGCCGCCTTTCGGAGCTGGGGGAAATCATTGAGGCCGCCCATGGCTGGGTTTATGACAAGGAGGTGCGGCGTATTCTCAGCCTCATGAAGCTGGATCCCGACAGCGAAATGGACACTCTTTCCGGAGGCTGGCTCCGCAAGGTGGCGCTGGCCCGGGCTCTTGCTGCAGCTCCGGATCTCCTCCTTCTGGACGAGCCCACCAACCATGTGGATATTCCGGCTATTGAGTGGCTGCAGGATTTTATCCGGGCCTTTCCCGGAGCGGTGGTTTTTATTTCCCATGACCGCAGCTTTATCAATGCCGTGGCCACCAGAGTGGCGGATGTGGATCGGGGGCAGATCACCTCCTTTCCGGGGAATTTTGAGAGCTATCTTTCCGCCAAGAAGGAGGCGCTCCGGCTGGAGGAGATCCGCAACGAGGACTTTGACCGCCGGCTTTCCCAGGAGGAGGCCTGGATCCGGAAGGGCATCAAGGCCCGTCTCACCAGATCCGACAGCCGGGTGCGCCGGCTCCGGGAAATGCGCCGGGAGCATCAGGAGAGAAGAAACCGTCTCGGCAATGTCAGACTCCGGGCCGGCGGGGGAGAGCTGTCGGGAAAGATCGTTTTTGAGATCACGGATCTTTGTCTCCGCATGGGGGATCGGGAGCTTTTGCGGGATTTCTCCGCCTATGTGGTACGGGGCGACAAGATCGGCATTGCGGGCGCCAACGGCACCGGCAAAACCACCCTTATCAAGGCTCTGCTGGGGGATATTAAGCCGGCCTCCGGCATAATAAAAACCGGAAGCCGTCTTGAAGTGGCGTTTTTTGATCAGTACCGGGAGCAGCTGGATCCCGAAAAGACGGTGATGGACAATCTGGCTCCCGGCAAAACCGAGGTAGAGGCCGGGGGCAAAAAGCAGCATATCTACAGCTATCTCAAGGATTTTCTGTTTTCGGCGGAACGGGCCCGCACCCCGGTGAAGGCTCTCTCCGGCGGCGAGAAGAACCGGCTCCTCCTGGCCCGGATTTTTCTGAAACCGTGCAATCTTCTGATTCTGGACGAGCCCACCAATGATCTGGATATCGAGACTCTGGATCTTCTGGAGGAGCTTCTGGAAAACTTTGCAGCTACCCTGATGGTGGTCAGTCATGACCGGTATTTTCTGGACCGGGTGGTGACCGAGACCTGGTACTTTGACGGCACCGGGAGAGCGGAAACCTTTATCGGCGGCTATTCCGACGTCCGGGCAGCCCTGGAGGCCCGGGAGGCCCGGGAGGCCCGGGAGGCCCGGGAGGCTCAGAAGGAGCCGCAAAAAATTACCGCGGCTCCCCGGGAAAATTTTGGTAAAATCCCGGAGAAGCCCCCGGTAAACAGATCTTCCGCGGAAAAACGGGAGAACCCCCGCCCCCGCCGGCTGTCATATAAGGAAAACAGGGAGCTCGAATCCCTGCCGGCCCGCATTGAGGAACTGGAGAAGGCCATTTCAGAGCTGGAGCAGCTCTTCGGGAGCAGTGATTATGCCGCTCTGTCCCCGGAGGACATGAAGGCCAATCAGGAAAAGTATGCTTCCTGTCAGAGCGAGCTGGAGCAGTCCTATGCCCGCTGGGAGGAGCTGGAAGCCATTGCGAATCCCTGAAATTGCCGGAAAATAATCACCGGACTGCCGGCGTTAATCCCAGGACGGAACAAACAGCAGAGCAGACAGCAGCGGAATAAATAACAGAACACACAACAGCAATTGAACATATAACAGCAATTGAACATATAACAGCAATTGAACATATAACAGCAAAAGTCGCAGGAAATAATAATGTTGTCAAAAGATAAGTCATCAGCCTTCAGATTTGGTTTGGGAATGCTCCTGGCCGGAGTCGCCGGTCTCTGGGGGAGTCCGGCTTTTGCCGCCGGGGCCGCCAAGCCGGCATTTCAGATTACCGAGGTCAATAACGGTTCATTTGCCGCCTTCGGCCCCTTTGCCATGTCCTTAAGCGAGGGAAAAAATCCCAAAGCGGCCTCGGTGTACTACCGGCACAATATGTTTTCCAGCATGATGACGGCGCCGCATCAGTATGACCTCGGACAGCATATCAGAAGGTTCATGGACTGCTATGACATCCTTGACGGCAGCGTCTGCGATTCCTACTGGGACGGTAACCAGAATTATGCCGAAAAATGGCGCTATGAAATGCTCTACTACACCCCTGAGGTTACCGGGGTTACGGATTCCGTTTCCTCTGATGAAAATACCGCGATATTGCTGCGCATTGACGAAAACGGCGACGGCGTCGGCTACCGGGTGAACAAGTCCGAATACAATACCGAGTATAACTATTACCGGCGGGAGGGGGTGGCCCGGTTTAACGGCAAGACCTTTATTCTGCAGAACCCTCTGGGCTGGGGAGATAATCCCGAGGCCTACAAGGAGGTGGGGGGCTATGCCACCGCTCTTTCCTTTCTCCCCCTTGAGGACGGCAGGATTCTGGTGGGCGGATACAGCTCCTTCGGCAATTATGACGGCAATATCAAGAAATTTATTTCCCACTGCTATCACGGCAACTGGGAGGCCGGCGGGGATTATCGCATTTGTCCCGGCTTCAGAACCCAGGCCACGGTCTGGCTCATAGATCCGGAAAAAATGAAGGACGGGGAGGTCATTATCGGCACTCAGGCCAAGGGCTACATTGATATCGGTTCCAGCGAGAATTCCCTGTCCACCGCCGCCATTATGGATCTGGTTAAGCTTGATGACCGAATTGTGGCTGCAGGATATTCGGCCACCGACGATTTCGGCTCCGGAGCCTCCACGGCCAACACCTCCTGCGTCTGGGATGTGACCATAGACGGGGATAATTTATCTCTGGGGGATCGCTGCTGGGAAATCACGGGAATGTCCCGGCCGGGAAGCAACGATAGTGAAAACATGTATACCTGGGTTCAGGCGATTAACAAAAAGGGCGTGATTCTTGCAAACAGGAAGATGAACAAGAGCAAGAATTCCAATCGGCCGCTTGACTTCGGCATTTCCGCCTACAGCGCCGATCATAACTTTCCGAGGATAACCTTCCCGGCCACTGATTATCCGTTCCGGGGAGCCAATGCCGAGGGCTCTGACATCAACAGCTACTCCGTGGTGGTGGGCTGGGGAGACAATCCCGCTGACAAAAAGCCGGTTAACTACGCCGTGGACAGAGCTCAGACCGGGTTTATCTATACGGATCAGGATCGATCCTTCAATTATGTTAACGATTACATTTGCGGCAGGAACGAGAAGGGCGAAGCAGACTGCCTTCAGAACGGCGGATATTATTATGTGGAATGGCCGGTGGCCATCAATGACGAGGGGATCATTCTGGCCTCGGCCTTCCGTTATGAAACCGAGTCAGACTGGGAGAATTACCAGAATGCCGTTCCGGTAACGGTCATGCTGACTCCGGACACGGGGGTATTCGTCATTGATGAGGCCAAGGGCACGGCCACGCTGAATCATGACCGGGAGGTTACCTACCCTGACACCTTAAAGTCCTACACCTCCAAATCCTCCCACACCAGAGGATCCCTCAGCATGTTCTGGCTTGCAGTTCTGGCCGCGGCAGGTTTTTGTATCAGAAAGAAGAAAGGGGAGTAAATCTGATGGAAAGCGGCGAAAATAATTCCGGACTTGATGATGTGCATCTCTGGCCCATGCGTTATGATCTCCATTCTCATTCCAAGGCGTCTGACGGGCACTATACGCCTGCCGAACTGGTGGCTCTGGCCAAAAAGAAGGGCGTGGAGGTGCTGGCTCTGACGGATCACGATACCAGTGCCGGCGTGGCCGAGGCGGTAGCGACCGGAAAGAGCATCGGCATGCATGTGGTGGCCGGCATTGAGCTTTCATGTCTCTGGCACCGGAATCAGATCCATATTGTGGGACTCAGCATTGATCCGGCCAGTCCGGAGCTCAGGGATCTGGAGAAGTCTCAGGCGGAAAAGCGCGACATCCGGGCCCGGGAAATCGGCCTCAGGCTGGAAAAGCACGGCTTCAAGGATGCTTATGAAAAGACCAAGGCCATGGCGGCTCCGGGAGCCTCCATTACCAGAGGAAACTACAGCAGATATCTGGTGAGCGTCGGCGCCGGAGCTACCGAGGAGTCCTGCTTTTCCCGCTACTTGGGGGAAGGAAAGCCGGCTTATGTGGAACCAAACTGGCCGGATATGGACACCATCGTGAAGACCATTCTGGCGGCCGGAGGCATTCCCGTGCTGGCTCATCCCTGCCGTTACGGTCTCAAAAACAAGTGGATTCTCCGGCTGGTGAAGGATTTCAGGAGCTTTGGCGGCGAGGCCATAGAGGTGTCCGGAGCCGTGCAGGGATCGTCGTCGGAAAAGTTTATCCTGACTGAGATTGCCAACAAGCACGAGCTCCTGTGCTCCTGCGGTTCCGATTTCCACCATGAGAAGCACAATCTGGATCTGGGGACGGATCTCAGCATTCCCGAAGCCGGAAAGCCGGTGTGGAAGTCGCCGAAATTCAGGCTGGAGTGTTAGCGCCTGAGGGCTGAGCCACCTTTTTAATATGCAGTATGCAGGATTAAAGCCGCGCCGGGAGGGGTTTCTTCTGACGCGGCTTTCTTGCATTTCAGGAGCTCAGGCAGGAATAACGCGGAATGATAACCGGGAGAGGCCAGGGGGAGATCGAAAAGAGCGAAAGTCGCTCCGCTGAAAAGCGGATCCGGCTCCTGACAAACAGGGCGGCCGGAGGAGACCGGAAGTTTTTTTAAGAGCCTTTATAAGGCCGGACAGCAGTTTTCGGGGTTTTAAGCGGTAAAAATCAGGCATCAGGCGGATTTTCAGGGTTTGGTACTCTTTTTTTGCGACGATATTTTTTAAAATACGGGGAGCCGCTTTGCTCAGGTTTTCCAGAGGGCGATTGTCTTATGACGGCGGCTTGAAACCGAGGCCAGAGAGGAAGTTTTTCCCGGCCTTCGGAGTGACCGGCATGACCGCCTGCCCGGCCTTCTCAGAGTTGTTCTTAAAAGCGGTAGATGAGAGCGGAAAAAAAATGGCAGAAAGACTTTATATACACCCGGTGAATCCTCAGAACAGAAATGTGCTCCGGGCCCGGGATCTGATTCTGGAGGGAGCGGTGACGGTTTTGCCCACCGATTCCGGTTATGCCCTGGTGTGTCAGCAGGAGGACAAAAAGGCCCGGGAACGCATTCTCCGGATCCGGGAGGTGGACAAGAATCATAACTTCACGCTGCTCTGCGCGGATCTCAGCACCATTTCTCTTTATGCCCATGTGGACAATACCTCCTTCCGGCTCATAAAGAATAATACTCCCGGGCCCTACACCTTTATTCTCAAGGCGACCAAGGAAGTGCCCCGGAAGCTTATGAACGAAAAGAAAAAGACCATTGGCATCAGACTTCCCGGAAATCCCATCATGCGGGCTCTTCTGGCCGAGCTTCCGGAGCCGGTGATGAGCGTCAGTCTGATTCTTCCCGGCCGGGACGTGGCGGAAAACGATCCTGATGAAATCGAGGGCAAGCTGGGAAATCTGGTGGATCTGATTGTGGACGGCGGGTTTACGGCGGAAAAGCCCACCACCGTGGTGTCCATGGTGGACAGCGGAGATATTCAGATTCTGAGACAGGGGGAGGGCGACCCTTCGCCCTTTGTCTGAAATGATTGTCGGGGCCTCTCCTGATGCGGGGCTTCCGGCGGCGCTAAGAACGGGATGGCATTATGGAACCGATTACCGGAGTTATTATCACTCTTAACGAGGAAAGGCATATTGAAGCCTGCATTGAAAGCCTGAAGCAGGTATGCTCCAGCATCATCGTGGTGGATTCCTGTTCCGGCGATCGCACCCGGGAGCTCGCCGAAAAGGCCGGGGCCAAGGTGGTTATTCAGAAGTATCTGGGAGACGGCCCCCAGAAGAATGTGGGGCCGGATCTTGCGGAAACCCCGTGGGTGCTCAGTCTTGATGCCGATGAAAGGCTTTCTCCGGAAATGGCGGCGGAAATCAAAGCCCTGAATCTCAGCGAGTCTCCGGTGCCGGCCTACGGCTTCCCCCGAAAGAACTACATCGGGAGCCGCTGGATCCGTCATTCCGGCTGGTACCCTGATGTGTGCGTGCGGCTTTATGATCATACTAAGGTACGGTGGAAGGATGTCCGCATGCACTCCTATGTGGAAGCCCGGGATTTCAGGAGGCTAAACGGCAGCATTATCCATTATTCCTACCGGGGCATAGGAGAGCTTTTCCGGAAGGCGGACAGCTACTCCAATGCCATTGCCAAGAATTTATATCAGAGAGGAAAAAGAGCCGGGGCTTTATCGCCTTTCAGCCACGGGCTTACGGCGTTTTTTAAGCATTATGTGGTGAAGGGCGGTTTTCTGGACGGCGTGGACGGGATGACGGTAAGCATCAGCGCGGCGGTTAATTCCTATCTGAAATATGCCAAGCTTCTGGAGTTTCAGAGAGATCCGGAAATTCTGAAGAATGAAGACTTTTCTGAGGTGTGGTAACAAATAGCGGTGACATAAGGGCGGCGACAAACAGAATGATAAGCGGTATCTCCGCTGAGAGTCCGCTTTTGAGTGTTTCTGCCGTTATGTCCGTCCGCATCTCTAGGTTGTTATTTTTAGGTAATTATTTAAGGGGTATCAAACATGGAAAGCGCAGCAAGCAAGGAGACCAATCCGGTTTTGGAATGCATTTACGCCAGAAGAAGCATCAGACGCTATAAGAGCGACATGGTGCCCGAGAGCGCCATCGCCACCGTGGCGGAGGCCGGAACCTACGCTCCTACCGGCAGAGGCATGCAGTCCCCGGTTATTATCGCCATTACCAATCGCGAGACCCGGGATCGGCTGTCTCAGGTGAATGCGGAAATCTTCGGGAGGCCTAATTTTGATCCGTTCTATGGCGCTCCGGTGATTCTGGCCGTGGTGGCTGACAAGGCCCGCAGCACCGCAGTGTACGACGGTTCTCTGGTTATCGGAACCATGCTTCTGGCCGCCAAGAGCATCGGTCTCGGCGCCTGCTGGATCCATCGGGCCAGGGAAACCTTTGAAAGGCCGGAGTGGCAGGAGTTCCTGAAGCAGCAGGGGCTTACCGGGGACTATGAGGGCATCGGCTTTTTGGCTCTGGGCTATGCCGATCAGGATCCTAAGGCCGCTCCCCGAAAGGACGGCTATATCCGCTGGGTGCGCTGATTTCCGGAAAGGCGGGTTTTTGCGGGGTTTTGGGCAGAAAACCCCCGGGAATACCGGAAAATGCCTTGATTTCCGGTATTTTTAACAAAGATCTTGCGTAACGGGAATTTTTCTATATAATTGCACGTGTTCTTTGCGGGAGTAGCTCAGTTGGTAGAGCACAACCTTGCCATGGTTGGGGTCGCGAGTTCGAACCTCGTTTCCCGCTCCAAGAAGCCCGAGTGGTGAAATTGGTAGACACAAGGGATTTAAAATCCCTCGGAACTTAAACTTCCGTACCGGTTCGACCCCGGTCTCGGGCACCACCCATATTCTTCTGATCCTGATCTTTTAAATTCCTGACGTCAGTCTTTTTTCCGGCCTTTTCAAGTTAACAGCCTTGCCCGTCTCTTTTGCGCTTTCCGGCGGCGTTTTTGAAAACCATCGCCTTGCCGTCAATAAGCGCTGCCGCGCAGGAATTGGCGGCGCTGAGATCGCTGCCGATAATCCTGCCCATGAGGAATCCTCAAGATAATCGAGCTCAAAGCACCCCTTGCTGCCGGTTCAGGTGCCGGGGCAGTTCAGGAAGTAGCCCTTCTGGTAGGCCAGTTCGCCCAGAAGAGCATAGGCCAGGGCCAGCTTTTCCAGCGCCGGATTGTCAGGAGCTTCGGTGATGCTATGATCATTAAAGTCATAGCGCCGGGAGGCAGACTTGGCATCCGGAAGAATCATCATGAGGCTGCCGTCATCCCGAAGCAAAGCAAAGTTCTGATAGAACTGGAGGAGAGCCCGCCCCTGAAAATCCTCCGGCAGATTGGCGAGATCATAGCCGGGGAGCGGCACCTCCGCGGCAATGCCGGCCAGGGACAGCAATGTTTTCGGGATATCGATCTGGCTGACTACATGGTCTTCGGATCGCTTTTCAATCCCGGCTCCGAACAAAGCTCCGGGAATATGGAAATTCTTCACCGGCACGAGATCGCTGCCGCCGGCCCGGGCATCGTGATCCGCAATCACAAGAAAGATCGTATCCTTGAAATAAGGCTTGGTCTTAACAGTGTCATAGAAGCGTCCCAGAGCATAGTCCGCATAGCGCACGGCGTTTTCCCGGCTTCGGGGAGCCCCCTTGGCAAACTTGTCCGGAATTTCATAGGGATCGTGATTGGAGGAAGTGAATACCAGGGAGTAAAACAGCCGGCCGGCCTGATGCTCTTCATCAAAATGGGAAATGGCCTTATTGAAGAGATCCTCGTCGGAGACTCCCCAGGAGGCGACGAATTCCGGATTGTCGTAGCTGTTGATATCAATGATGGTGTCGTAGCCGTTCCCCAGGAAGAAGGATCTCATATTGTCAAAATGCGATTCGCCGCCGTAAATGAAGGCGGTGCTGTAGCCCTGCTTCCGGAGCAGACCGCCGAGATTGAAAAAGTTTTTCTGAGACTTTTCCCGCTTTACCACGGCGGTGTTGATGGTGGGGGTAAAGCCGGAGGTTACGGCCTCAATGCCTCTTACGGAGCGCACACCGGTGGCGTAAAGCCTGGTGAAGCCCCAGCCTTCGGCGTAGATCCGGTCAAGCTCGGGAGTGAAGTCGCTGCCGCCGAGAGTTTTGGAGAACTGCGTTCCGAGGCTTTCCTCAAGAATGATCACAATGTTGAGCTTTCTCTCCCGGTTTACCGGGGCGAGGACGTTCAGGGTCGGATGCTCCTCCGTGGCCGGAGCATAATTAAAACGGGTGTCCTCCTTGATAAGAGCGAGGATGTCCCGGGGTTCCATGGTCTGATAGGTGTTCTGATTTTCAGACAAGGCCGCCTTCACCGATGTTATGAGAGAGTAACCGGAATTCGCTGCCAGGTTGTTGACAATCTGACTGGTGGAAAAGCTGGCCTTGGCCAGATTGAAGGGCCGGTGTTCAAAGGAGGAACGGGCGGCGATAAAGTCCAGACCTCCCAGGAGGATAAACACGAGGACGGCGGCCAGGACGGAGGGACTTCTCGTTTGCCGGATGCGCCCAAGAGCCCGGTACAGGAACACCGTGAAGGCCGTCATCAGCGCGGTTACGGCGACCACTGCCGTAAGATGACCCCGGAGCATCAGTTTAATAAGCTCCTCCGGGTAAATCAGATACTCCACAAACAGCCGGTTGGGTCTTACCGAGTATTCCTCCATGAAGGGGAATGTGCAGAGCTCCAGAAAGAATACCAGGAGACCTGTCAGAAAAAGCCAGCCCTTTTCCAGATAAAAAAACGGCTTCCCGGCCCGGATGGGCAGCGCGCTGCGGAGAAAGGTCAGGAGCACCGGCAGCGCCATAAGGTAACCCAGCCCGGAAATATCGGTGCGGAGACCGTTCAGAAAAAGCCGGGGCACTTCATTAAAATCGATGACGTCGCGGTAGATGACAACGCCTAAAAGACGCGTCAGGGCGTATATCAGAATGAAGGTGAGGACGTAATACAGAATATGAAGATAGGGGGCCAGAGCTCCTGTCAGGCATTTTATCAGGCCCCGGGATGCCGGGGCCGTCTTGGAATTGATGTCAGAAGTGGAGGATTGATTCATAAGGAGGGCCTTAGCTTTGCACGCCATGCCGTGAACATCGGGCATATTTATACATTTTGTCAGAAATGCCGGTAATTGACAAACGCTGATTGTCATTGCCGGAAAACCCCGGTACCGGAAAGAGCGCTGATGCCGGCAAAACATAAGGGGCCGAGGTTCCGGGTATCAGAGGCAAGCGTTATCTGGAGAAAGTACGCTCTCAGGAAAGGTGCCTAATCTCGGAGGACGTATCCTGTTGCAGCCCCTTAGTAATATTATTGCGGCCCTTGGCTGTTAACGCTTTTTAAAAACTTATAGGTTTTTAAAATGCCATCGTCAAACGGGACATCGCAGGAGAAGCCGGTATCGTTGACAAGGTCGCTGTTTGAGAACACGGCAAGAGGCAGATTGATTCCGGTAAATGGCACATCCCCGAAATGAAGTTCGGCGACCGGGGCTAAAAGTTCTCTGATTCTGAGAATGTACTCTTTAAGCGGTCTGGCTTGTCCACTGCTTATCATGTAGGTTTTAAAAGGAATTCCCTTTTCGCCTATTAAATGCAGTGCTTTTGCAATATCCTCAATGTATATGAAGTCATAATTTTGGGTGGCTGAGGTGAATTTCAGGCTCTGACCATTAATGATCTTTCTGATGGTGGTATTGATAAAGCGATCGGAAATTTCTCCCACGCCGTAGGTGTTGGTGATCTTAGCCCAGATCATGTTTATGCCGAGATCCGCTGCCATGCATTTCAAAATTGACTTTGCTGCATATTTGCCGGCGCCGTAAACATAGCCGATACCCGGCCGGTGCTCGTTGGTGTCCACGGCAATGGCGGTTTCATTTTCCATGATGGAACCGATGCCGATGAAGGAGCGGCATTTCAGGGTGTGCGCCGTAAGCAGGGCATTTGCCGCACATCTGGCATTCTCCAGTTGGATTTCATAATTGCCCCGCTTATCTCCGGTGAGACCGATCCAGGCCAGATGATAAAAGGTGTCAATATCGGAAGTACCGCTTAGTTCGTTTATCAGAGCTTCAGGATGAGCCAGATCGCAGGGAATGAAGCGGGAATTTGCGGGAATGTGTCCGTTTCTTCCTGCCATGTCAACGGATATGACTTCTACGTTGCTGTCCAGCAGTCTTCTGACGAGATGGCTGCCAATAAAACCGTTGGCACCGGTTACTAACGCTTTTTTCATAATAGCATCCCATTATCCTGATTGCGAAAGCGAAACCCCCGCGGCTTTCGCAGGGTAAAATTCCACAACTGCCCCAAGGCTGCCGGGGCGGGGTTTGCAGCGCGGTCTTTTAGTGGCGATCCGGCTTGTCTTTTTTCAGAATGCCCAGCATCATCCTGATTTGCAGCCAGATATTAAATAAAAACCTGAAGCCGGATATGACTTTGCCCAGAAGCTCGGCGCGGGAGCGGGTCATTTTCCAGCCCCGTAAAAACAGTCTGGCGGCCAGCTGATATTTTACCCAGATGCACTTTTTCAGGCGCCAGCGGCATAAGGGGTTCCACGGCTTGTAGGGCCCGGTGAAGTGCAGCACCACAGCATTTCTCACAGCGGCTGTTTTTGAGAGATAGGTGTTAAATTTAATATCCAGGAGGGCGATGCGGTTATCACTGTCGGGAAAGACATTATTAACAATGTCCTGATCGTATATGGTTATGGAATCCTTATTGGCTTTGGCGAAGGAGAGGCATTGTCGGGAAAAATCCAGCTCTTCCAGCTTTTCCAGATTTAACGGCAGGACTCCGGCATTAATGTAGTTTTCCTTGCTGAGAGGCACTTTAAGATTTATGGATACGGTATCCACAATGCCGCCGATGCACTCTATGTTGTCGGTAATAGTCAAAAGCTCATCAAAGTTCTTATTTATAATGATATCCACATCCAGGTACAGGCATTTCCTGACTCTATAGGGTTTCAGGATCCCGGGCAGGAACAGCCTAGTATAGGTGTCATAGCTTCCAGAAAACTCCGGCAGATCCTCGTGGTAATCCAGCTTTTCTAGCTCCTTCAAAAAATTGAATTTTACAAAATTGATGGTGTTTTCGGGATTCTGTTTGATGATTGCTGTGATGTCCGCGAGATCCGGTTCGTTTATCGAAGAGTAAATTACGTAGAAATTAATATTGGAATTTGTGTTCAGTACTATTGATTCAAAAAGCACGGCGACATATTTGGCGTAGGCGCTGCTGGAACAAACCACAATATTATTGGTCATCAGAAAAACTCTCCGGAGCAGTAAAGTCGACAGCAAAAATCCCGGGAAACCATCCGGGTTTTAACGGCATGCT
>JAEEGF011151640.1_pt1 | contig 15045 bp, 13 predicted proteins | sample 9134171 | NCBI WGS metagenome assembly JAEEGF01 (sample SAMN16246542, study PRJNA631951) | gut metagenome | biome: gut microbiome; feature: rumen; material: AP-attached | host: Bos | place: Iran: Karaj | collected 2018-10 | reverse complement strand
TTTTGATATGCCATCCAAAAGAACAAACGACGTCGCCACAACTTTGAAAGATATAGCCTAATTTTTCCCATTAATATTATTGGTAAATGAAGGATTCCCTCCCAAATAATCGATCAATAAAGGCAACATGACCATCGAACAGAACCACTGATGCCAGCCGAACATACTTTTGGTCAACATCATTAGAATATTAGCCGCAAACCCTATAATATAGAAGTAACCTGCTGAGAAAGAAAGGTGTTTTCGCACCAGATTAAAGAACATTATCATACCGAGAAACAAAGGAAGAAAACCTATGAGTCCATATTCAGCCCAACGATCCAATAAAGCGTTATGATTGCCATAAGAGCCGTCACTGACACCTATCAAAGGATTTCGTTTTATAGCATCTAAAGTTTGCCCCAATAGTTCCTCTCGAGTACGGATATCGCCTCCTGTATCTACCTCTAAGGAAGAAGCTAAATTAAACTTAAGCTCGGCAATTTTAGTGTAATAACTACTTTGATGACCAACAATCTCTCCCGCAAGATCCAAAACCGCAGATTGGATACCAGTGCTTAAGACAATTGGTAAAAAGACTAATGAGATAATCACCAGAGTCCTTGTATTCTTTATATTGCGCCCACGTTTGGCAATTATTGCCAATACCATGGCAAATATTGCTACAATAAGAGCTCCTGTCGCTTGAGTAATATAGACAAGCAATTCAGAAGCAAACAACATTATTCCGGAAACAACTCTTATCCACATCTTATTACTCTTGGTCTTCATGCCAAGGACATAGGCAGGGATAAGACAAGTTATTCCATGTGGAAAATGAAATGGAGCAAGACCTCTTAAAAAGAACGGTTCATATATTTCCGCATTGTATGCCATAGCGGCAGCACGCATGATATCACGCATGGACCTTGAATAGTGTAACGTCCTGACAGTGTAAACTAATGTGATTCCCAAGAAAACCCAAATCAAAACAGATGACAACCGCCTCGATTCTTTCGATGTAATGACATAATACGCAAGGCATGTTGTAACTATAATGATATAAGACTCGGAAAGGACATTACCTAGATTAATAAGAGTCTCAAAATAATAATTAGACAAAAGGATAAGGGCATAGATCCCGAACATCAGGAAATACTTTGTCCTGAAATACTTGGGAATTGCCAGAATAGAAACAAACACACCAACCCCATATACCACAAAGATATTCTTGAAAATAGGTATAATCCGCATGGGGGTGAATGTCATTCCCAATACCACAAATAGGTATAGGAAAATGATAAAATACCTTAATACAGGTTTAATTATAGGAGAAGACATACTATTTCCAATAAGGTGAGAAAAGATGACCGTGACGTTTAGATTCGGGCGGTAATACCATGTAATCTCCGAAAGTTAATGTTAGATACTGATCGAAGTCCTTCACTGCCATATACTTACGATTTTCAAACGGAATAAGTTGATAATGTATAAAGACTTCTTTAGGGATCGGGTGTTGACACTGAGTACCAGCAATCATCTCATAGAGAAACGTCCCGTTCATCCCATTCTTGGCTTTAGCTAAATTATTAATCTCTTCAGCTAATTCATTGTATGTTTTATTTGGTGCTGGATGAAGCAAAAGGATAACCTTTTGTTTCCACCCTATTTTCCCAGCCTTCTTTTTCATTTTTTCAAAAACAAGAGCACGCTGCCTGTACAAACTCATGACTTCTGAGTGTCGGGCCAGAAAGTCTTCTTCATCAATAACATCATCAACAGGAAACACATCAATATAAACCCCAGTCCGCTCGAAGCCATCTATCATGGTCATTGTCAACGGGTTATGGATTTTTCCAAATGGATAACCCATGTTATTGCCAGACTCTATGTTGACTAGTTCATAAGGATGGTTCCCCGACTCATTCCACAGATGGGTAAACTTATCATATTCAGAACGAACCATCTGTATATCCATATCATCATCCCATGGTATAAAACCACCATGTCGGACAGCTCCCAACAAAGTGCCCCCACTTATAGTGTAATTGATCCCGTGTGTCAAGCAGAAAGAATGGACATAATCAAGAATCTGCATCTGTAATTCCCTAAGTTCCTCACGGTCAATCGGTCTCATATTATTCTCATTATGCGTTTCAAAAGACGTTTCGCATTCATTATCGGATTCAACAAAGATTTGCGGAACTGTATTGAAGGAGAAATATCTTCAGAATCTTCAATGAAACTGATAGCCGACGTCTTTCTCATTTTACAGAACTCCTTCGAAGAAATAATCCCATCCTCCCAATCATCACGGCACATTCTCTCGTTAATAAAGACAGCCGGACTCTTAACCGACGAGTCAAAATCAACAGTTTTGCCTAAAAGGCACCTGGCCATGATCTCTGGCAAGTTAACACCTGAGGCAGTGTAAGCATAACCCGAACCACCATAACGGAAATTCATCTCGCAAAAAAATAACTCACCATCACTTTTATAAAAATCTATGTCGAAAACTCCCAAAAAACCAGTCCTTCTTACAAAAGACGTAAACTTCTCAATCAAATCTTCAAAACCATCACTAGGCATGATCTCACCTTGCATAGCAACACCGAAATGCCGTCCCCTGGATAAGCTTTTCATCTGAATAATGCCAGGTATGAGAACTCTGTCGCCACTGGAGAAGCCCACCAAAGCATATTCAGTTTCAATCTCCTTGAACTCTTCAACAAGAACTTTTATGGTTGGTCTCCTATTAATTAAGAACCCAAGAACCTTCCGTAATTCTTCTTCGTTGCCGCATCTTTTCAAACCTACTTTTCCACCATATAACGTTGCCACGGGTTTAAGAAAACAAGGATACCGAATGTCTATCGGTAAATCAAAATGGCCATCTACAATACTTATCAACCACCCTTGAGCCACATTCAAGCCAATCTCACGGGCGGCCTCTTTCTGCCTGGACTTGTCCATCCACGCCACCACGGCTCCGGGCTCAAGATTGATGTTCGGGAACAGGAACCGGTCACGGAGACGTTCCTGGTTCAGATCGACTGCCGCTGCCGAGAAATCGCTGTCAGTGAATATGATAACCTTCTGTTCAGGATCGGCGCATTCCTCATGAAGAGTGGAGATCAATCTATTCTGGTCAGACGGACAATAAATCACCCTGCTGACATACTTGCTGTAGCAGTCAATAGGTTTGGAAGTATTCAAAGACCCATCCCGCCTATAATTAGCCATCACTATCACGATGACCTCATAGCCGGCCCTTCCCAGAGCCCTGATAACTCCGAGACGGGAGGTGTACCCATGACCTATGACCACTACTTTCTGGCTCATCTACCTAATAATATCCTCTTCGATCTCACCAGCAGTTTCCGCCAATAATACCGGACGGCACACCATATCCTTGAATACGGGCAACCATCCAGCCATTTAACAAACATTACGTTAAAGTGATCCTTGCAATTCTTATATGAAACTTTAATGAAACCGTTTCTAAGAACCATGTCTATCTCCCGCTTATTGCGCTCATGGGTATCCAGAGACATTCTTGACACACCATCAGCCCTTGCGATTTCTTCCCTATAAAGACAGAGTCTCTTATATATCCCACGTCCCTTATATTCAGGACATACAGCGTCGAAACAGCAATGCGCGTATTTACCACCACCACACCACAGGGACTGATTCCTATATATGATCGCAGCGGTCCCTACCAAGGTATCTCCTTCTAGAGCAACAATCATTTTTCCTTTCCCTTCAACTTTTTCACGAATCTCGTCACCTGCAAGTGACGGAAAAAGCATCACGATACCTTTAGCGCGGTTTTCGGCATGCGCCTCCCAGATGACCTCATGAATGCTGTCCCATGAGATCCACTCCGGCTTTTCCATGATTCGAATGGCGTCTGGCATGCTAACAAACTATAAAGGGAACCATGTGTTCGGCCTTGGCCACAACTCCCGAATAATCCTCTCGGAATACTTGCCCAGACCAGGAAAATCATCTTGAAACAGACCCGGATCGGTGTTGAACTCAATCAGCACTGGCTCACCATCTTCCTGAATCGCAACATCCCATCCGACTAAACAAAAGAATGGAAGCATCAGGTGCAAGCGCTTAATCAATTCAATCACTTTGTCATAAGAAGGAATCTTATAATCCTTTAAAACTACCCCGGATTCGGTTTTCTTCACTCCGGGAACCGGAGTAGCAAAGGAAGCCTCTTCAGCAAGCAAACCCTCATCAGATATAGCAACAGCGACTCCTCCGGCAGAGTGATTATCGGTCAACGCTCCAGCTTTACCTATCCTGAGAATCTGATTACATAACAAAACTTCCATTTCAGAGCGATAAGACAAAATCCTTATGGTGTTAAGAGAAGTCGGGTTAAGCGCTGCCATCGCTTTATGTTGTATCACCCTGTCCTGAATCAAGAAGTCCTTGTTATACTCTTTGAACAGGAGCTCAACGGTCTTGCCTTCCAAATCAGTGATTCCATCCTTCGAAGTGAAGGACCGAATTCCTTTCCCACCGGAGTATCTTGATGGCTTGATTATCTTATTCTCAAGATTAGAACATAAACGCACCGCCTCATCCTTGGAAACCGGTCTCCCCTCATAATAAAAGAAACCGTTCATATTCTTAAGAACCGAATGAACCACGTTCTCTCCGGGGAAAAGGGTATCACAGAGGTTCTTGTCCCCGAACGCATACTGAAGACGATGAACATTAGCCCTTGGAACAATCTCAACATGGTAAAAATTATAAGGGATATATTCCTTGGTAAAATGCCCACTTGAGGAATAGTGATGAACGTGGGAATACAACTGCACTCTTTTCCCTGTCAATTCCTTGTAGTATGCCCTGGCTTCACGCTTCTGTTCCTTTGTCAACTTGCGGATGACGGGTGCCTCTTTGAAATGACTTGTGTATTTAATTCTCCATCGTCTTAGCTGTGCCCTTTTAACGACAGATTCCTTGATATGACCAAATAAACTAATTAAACGAACCACTATCAAAAACAATAAACTACTCTAACATAACTTCTTACCAACTAATCGTGCCAAAACATGAGCAGCGGTATTGCTTGAAGGCAACAGCATGTCGTAAAACAAATCCCTGACAGTCACATAATCTCCATAACGAAGGTTATTCCCGCTACCTTTCATCATGTCATTTCTTTGAACCCTGACCTTAACGTCCCAATCGGTCAAATATTCAGAAGCAGTCAAAGCGGCTATCAACTTAGTCAACGACGCAGGGACAATAGCGGAATCAGAATTCTTGGAAATAACTACCTCCCCTTCGGGATAAGTGGAGACCAACACGGACTTGGCAGTGACATCCAGCGTCTTTGTGTTGATTCCTCTTCTCTTGTCGTAGGCACAAGTAAGAACAGTAAGCGAATCCTTCCACCTTGCCTCTTCTGAGTCAGCTCCTAAGAGAGAACACAGAAACAAGGAATTATCACTGGCGCGAGCGATAAACGCCACATTATACGCATTGTCCGGAGACGTCCCCGTCTTTCCGGCCAATATGCGGAAATCGCTGTCAGTGAATAAGTCACGGCATATCGTACTTTCAATGACCCTCGAGCGACGGGCTCGTCCTGCTATTGACATAGTGTGCTCATTTTTCTCCAAGATTGCCGCAAGCTTAGGATCCGCCATGGCATGGGAAAAAACAGTCGCTATATCAGAGGCCGTTGATAAGGAATTTTCTGAGACAAAACCCGAAGGATCTGAAAAGTGGGAGTTATTGACTCCAATAGAAGATGCCTTGTCATTCATGGCGCCGACGAATGCCTTCACTCTACGGGAAGCTTTCGCATTCTGTGCCGTCACAAATGCTACAAACCTATCCAATGCGGAATATGACGCCTCTTTCAAATAACCCATAGTCAATATTTTACAGTCTTTTTTTCCCACTTCGAAAAGTCACGACTGTAATACTTGAATTCAGTCTCAAACTGAGGCCAAATCTTCAAGATGCACTTCTCAAGATGGCTAGCATGACTGGCTTTGAAAAGGAGCAAGTCCCCTTGCCTGGCAATAGACTTTATTTCAGAAGAAAGATCCTCCAAAGAGACGAAATTCTTAACTGACACTTTCCCTTCATGCGCCAGACGTGCCGAGGCCTTTTTCATCTCATCACCGATAGTCAGCAGGCAATCAAACTTTGAGTTAGAGACGGCATCCATAACCTCGCGATGGACATCTTCGGTAATGTCTCCAAGTTCGGCAATGTCTCCCAATACGGCAACCCTTTTGCCAGAGACCGGCATAGTGTCACAAGTTGAAATGGCGGATTTCATCGAGAGTCCGACCGCATTGTAACAATCAGCGTAAATCACAACGCCATCATCAGTCGTAAGAACATTCTGCCTGGTTCCTCTAGGTCTGAAATGTCCGAGGCCCTCAACAATCGAAGCATAGTCAATACCTTGATATGCCCCCGCCGCAAAGGCATACAAAGCACTTATGATGTTGTGGGTCGCAAAGATCCCATTCAGTTTGACGGAAACCCTATTCCCCTGTCTGTCAATAACATCGAATAACAAGCCTTCATCACTTACAACAATATTCTCAGCACGGTAATCAGCATCACTTCCGGAAGGAGAAACAGTAATGGCTCTCCTGCCATTCAATAGGTCAAATCTATTGAAATCATCCACATTGACAATAACAGATCCCGATGGAGACATATTCTCAGTAAAGGAACAAACCTCCTCGACAATCTTTCCAGCGTCACCGAAATGGCTGAAATGGGACTTGTCGATAGCGGTAATCACATACAACTCGGAATCAAGCATAGTTGACTCATGCCTTGTCTCGCCAGGAGTGTCCTCATTCACTTCCTGGATCATCATCTCCGTCCTACGTGGGATATGCTGCACCGCATAGGCTATCACATACTTCGCGTTGTAATTCGATTCGGTATAGGAAGTCTTGAACTTCATCTTATAGACCTCTCCAATCATATTTTTTGTGGTGGTCTTCCCGATACTTCCACAAACTGAAGTCACTTTCAACTTTTTCTCAAGATCACGAAAATAACGGCACGCCTTCGCGAAAACGGCCAATGGATCATCACAAACAACACATGGATAATCGTCGAACGATTTGAAAGTCACAAAAACCAACGCACCTTTCTTGGCAGCCTTCTTCACATCGGCGGTAACCTTCTCGTTCTCTTGAATAAGACAGGCGCTTCCTTTTGGGAAACTCCATGAATCCGGCACACAGAACCCTGTGACGACACGATTCAAGACTCGTTTCGCAGCATCATTCAAACTGACTCCATCTTCCTTAAGGTAATCAATCCAGAAAGAAAGCTTTCTATACTTTTCCGGCCTTGTGCACCTTCTTATCGTGTGGAATATAATGCGTGCGATGAATGATTTGATTTTATTGATCTTTGGAGTTGCCATGTGACAGGAATTATTGTCTCATTTCTTTTTCTCCCAGAACCTGAGTTTCGCGGGAATAGCAGAAAGGAAGAATGTGTAAGCTTCTGGTTTGAAGATAAATGACCAGCCGAGATAGATAGCCAGGAAGACAGAGCCTTTCACTAAACCATCGAGGTACATGTCAAGATGAAGAACTCGGCCGAACATGTAACTTACCAATGCGCCGATGAAGGAGACCGCCGCTACCGGCATAATGTCCATAAGTTGACGGTTCCACTTGTAACCCACGAATTTCGTGACGAGGCCTATATTGACAAAATACGAGAACACTTGATTAAGGATCACACCGGCCAGAATTCCCTTCATACCGAAAAGCCAATAACCTACGACCAAGAATGCGATTCCCATCATTCTCTTAATGACTGTCCACGAGAACATCTCCTTGCTTCTGCCCACAGCCGTGATAGACATCAAATTGACGGATTGCAGACAACCAGCCAAACCAGCGATGCAAAGCACCTGGAAATATGGCACACTGGCCAGCCACTTTTCCGAATATAGAATCACGAACAACGGCTTGGCGCACAAAATGAGAGCGAAAAGAATCGGAAACGTCAAGTAAGCCAATGTGGTTGAAGTCCTCTTGATAATATTGATCAACTGAGCCTTTTTATCCTGAACTTCGGCATACAACGGATAGGTGACCTGCATCACGACACTAGAAATAGCTGAAGACGCAAGATTCTCTGTATTCTCTCCTTTCGAGTAATAACCCATTGTCTCCGGAGGAAAGAATTTTCCGATGAGCAATCCCTGTATTCTGTTTCCGATTCGGTTGAGCAGATAGGTTAGGAACATAAACACTCCAAAACTGAACAGCTCCTTGAAAGACTGTATCGAGAAAATCAGTTTAGGCCTCCACTTCACATAGAACCAGAAAACGGCAGTAGGGATGATAGCGGATGCGAAGTTCTGGGCAACCAAGGCCCAAACCCCGAACCCTTTATAGGCAAGGAATATGGTAACTGAGATAGAAAAAACACAAGAAGAAATAGCGACGATGGATAACAGTTTGAAATTCAGCTGCTTCTTGAGTTGATTCCGTTGAACGCCGTTCAATGCGTGCACAAACAAGATAAGTCCTTGGACCCGTAGAATAGCGGACAATTCCGATAATCCAAAGAAGCGGGCAATCGCAGGGGCGGAGTAATAAAGGATGGCATACATCAACACCGCCATGCCCATATTCCACCAGAAAACGGTGGAGTAATCATCCTGAGTCGGCCTCTTTTTCTGAATCAAGGCTGACCCGAATCCACTATCGATGAAAGTGTCGGCAAGAACCATGAAAATGGATAGCATCCCAATGCATCCATAATCATAGGGAGTGAGCAAGCGGGCAAGAATGATGCTGGACAAAAATTGGACAAACATTACAGAATACTTCTGTAATCCTGTCCAAACCATTGCGGACGCCGCTTTATGCTTCATGCTCTTTTCCGACATGATCAGTACTTATACCGGAACTTGAACAATGACTTCGAGTCGGAGTAGTAATCCCCAGTCGCGGTGTTGACTATTGAGACCGAGACACTGTCTCCCACTGCGGGGAACTCCCAGAGCATCAGCCAGTTGTCAAACCTGTAAGAGGTGCTTTGGATGTTGTGCTCAATCTGCGGAACCTCCCTGCCGAAATCATTATCGGTCAGTGTCAGAGCATAAAGGCTGCCTACATGACCACACAAGACGCAGACTATGTTGTCGTTGCCCTTCACCAGTCGTTCCCAAAGCTTGGTGGGCGTGTTGTAGGAAGAGTTGCGGATGCGTGCCACGCACTTCAGCCCCTGGGTACGAATACCTCCCCCACTCTCAAGGTACTCGTGGTTGACAAGGATGAACTTGACATCATTGTGGGAGGAGACATATTCATTGGCCCATTCGACGACCTCATTCCTCGGGGCAAATTCAAGGCAAAGAAGGTAGAGACGCTGGCCGCGTACGATATTCTCCACCACCACATTTTCCATGTGCCCGGGCTCGAATCTGGCGACGACCTTCGACAGGGTCCGCGGGAAATCCATGTACTCGTTGAAATGGGTGTCCGAGCGATCGGAGATGTAAACCTTGTCGTGCCAGGTGTAGTCGTGGTCCCCTATCGCGCTCATATACAACGTCTTCTTGGCAAGAGTCTCGGTCTCGCCATGCCAGAGAGCCCATGAGATGGGATCATTGGTCTCGGTGATGTCACCGGTGTGCAGCACGCAGTTAATCTTAGCTCCGAGATCAATATTCCGTTCAAGCCACTCAACCTGAGTACGATAGAAGAAAATCGTAGTCGGCATGGTAAGGTACTGGATGTCTCCGAAGACCGCAATGTACTCCGAAGTCCGTTCCACATCGGGAAGGGGCCTTGAGTAATCGATGGTGATCCGGTCGCCGCATGCAACCGCCAAAGTGAGAATCATCAGAGAAGAAATCCAGTGACGAACGGCCGCGGCCATAAGAAGAATCCTTAATAAGGGAAACGGTTATTCGGCCTCGGCCACAACTCTTTGATTATCCTCTCAGTATATTCGCCGTAGCCTGATTTTATGTTTTCCTCAAACAAACCCGGATTAGTGTTGAACTCTATCAGCACAGGCTCACCATCTTCCTGAATCGCCACATCCCAGGCGACCATGTCAAAGAACGGAAGCCGCAAATGCAGACGCTTCACCATTTCGATGGTTTTATCGTATGACGGGACCTGATAACCCTCCAGAACGATTCCGGAATCCGTCTTGAAGATATCGTCTTGCTCATATCCTCCATATCCCTCTTTTTCCAACCTGCCATCTTTCGAAATCGAAACCGCTATCCCACCAGCACATTGATTGTCAATCACAGAGCCGCTACGACCGATGCGGAGGATAGATAAAATAATCAAGACCTCCATACCTGACCGATAGGATAGAATCCTTATCGTGTTGACAGAAGAGGAATTCAGAGCAGCCAAATCCTTGTGTTGCCTTATCCATTTCTGGACGAGAAAGTTCTTCTTGTATTCCTTGAACAGTTCTCCGACAGTTTTTCCTGACAAGTCGGTCACTCCATCTCGCGAGCTGAAGATCTGGATTCCGCGACCTGATGAGAGTCCCGAAGGCTTGATGATAACCCGATCAAGGTCCCCACAAAGAGCGACAGCCTCTTCCTCTGTGACAGGATTACCCTCGAAGTAATAATAACCATTCATGTTCTTCAAGAGAGAGGGTGCGACATTCTCTCCAGGGAAGAGGAAGTCGCACATATTCTTATCAGAGAAAGCGGCTACTCTGCTAAACATATTCGCCTTTGGAACAATATCACAATGGTGGACATTTGGTGGAAAGTATTCCTTGGTAAAATAGCCCGTCCTCGAGTAAAAGAACTCATGGCCATATAACGGCACCTTCTTTCCAATCAGGGAGGTATAGTAGTCCTGTACTTCCTTCTTCTGTTCCCTGGTCAGTTTCCGCCTGTGTTTCAAGGACTTGAAATGCTCGGTGTAGCGGACCTTGTGAAATCTCATCTCCTGCAGTTTGTGGAAGTGAGACACTAATTTGCCAATAATCATAAAACTCTTTTTAGTTAAGTCCTATCTTGTTCTGGAATATTCCCTCAGCATAGTCGAGGAGATGCCCTCCGTCCTGGGGAGCGTCACGACCTTCTTGCCTTGCTCCTCGCACCACTTGACGGCACGCTGGAAGCCCGCGTGGCACTGGTCACCGCCTTTGGCGAAGATGTCGAAATCAATCTTTTGGATGTCCACATCGACATCCTTATAGACCACGACCTCGTCCACATACCGGATCGAGCTGACCATATAGACCCGCTCTTCGGTCGTGTAAACCATCGAGGTGCCAGGCTTGTATTTCTGAATATATTCACCGTCCTGGACAGCCACTATCAGCTTGTCACCAAGCTCTTTAGCTCTCTTGAACAGAAGGATATGCCCGATGTGCAGCATATCATAAACCCCGAAGGTCAAAACTGTAGCCATTTGTACTCAAAAAATCAATGCGGTACTAGAAAGAGAACATCTCTTCGTAGAAACAACGAGACGATCCTTCCGGAGCGAAGGTGAGAGCTTCCGGTGTGTCGATATTAAAAAAGCGATCCTCCTCGCAAGCGGTGAACGCTATCGCGAGGAGAATCAAGAACCCGACAACACCACGGAATCTCATCAGGCTTTCGCTTCGGACTTCGAGTCAGCTTTGCTGCCGTAGTAGCTGTGGTAACCGTAGTAGTGGCCATAGTGACCATAGTGGCCGTAGTGGCCATAGCGGCCGTAATAGCCACTGCCAGAGGTGGTTCCGTTCAGCACATAGCAAAGGTTGTTGTACTCGCCCCTCTTGTAGAGATCCTCAAGCTCAGGAACGAGATCCTTGTCAAGGAGACCTGCCCTCAAGACGAAGACTGTCCTATCTACGAACTCGTTGATGATCTTGGCGTCAGTCACGATGTCCACAGGCGGGCAGTCGATGATGACATAGTCGTACAGTTTCTTCAGATCCTGGACGAGCTGGCCGAACTTGGGATCGGCGATGAGCTCGGCGGGGTTCGGAGGGATGGTACCGACAGGGAGAATCTTGAGAGTCGGGTAGTCCGGAGATTCGACAACGACAGCGTTGATGTCGTCGATCTTACCGGCCAGGTAGTCACTGAGACCCTTCTCAGGGGTGCCGGCGAACTCGGACAAGGTCCCATGGCGAAGGTCACCGTCAATCACGAGGACTTTTTTATCCTTGATAGCCAAACAGATAGCACTGTTCATCGTCAGGAAGGACTTACCGGATCCAGGGTTGAAAGAGGTGGTCGCGATCACATTGGCGGTAGGATCCTTGGTCATGAACTCGAGGTTCGTCCTAAGGACTCGGAAGGCCTCGTTGATGGCGTTACGGTTGCCGTGCTCAACAACAATGGCGTTGGTACCGAGAGCTGTTCTCTTGACCCGACCGAAGATGTTCTTCTTCTTGGTGGCCAGCGGAAGCTCGCCGAGGAAAGGAAGCGAAAGGCTCTTGAGATCCTTACGGGAGTGGATCTTGGTGTCGGTGGCCATCAGGATGTACTGGATGGCGAGAGGGATCAAGAGGCCGAGAAGAAGGGCCACAAGCATGATCCTGCTCTTCTGAGGAGCCACGGGGCCGTTGATCACAGGGTGTTTGATCACACGGGTGTTGTAGGCGGTGAAAGCCTGGGAGAGCTCATTCTCCTCACGCTTCTGGAGAAGGTAGAGGTAGAGGCTCTGCTTGACGCTCTGCTGACGCTCGACGCTGAGCAGGTATTGTGCCTGGGTAGGGTTGCTCGCGATGCGGGAGGTGCTGGCGGCCGCACTGGCGCCATAGCCACGTACCTGAGCGTTGAGGGAGCTGATCTGGTTGTCAATGGAGGAGATGATAGCACCGCGCTGCTGGTTGAGCTGGGCATCGAGGTCCTGCACCAATGGGTTCTGCTCACTGGAGTTGGCCACAAGGGAGTTGCGCTGCAGGAGCTGCTGGTTGTAGGTAGCTATCTGCTGCTCGATGGTGGCGTTGTTGATACCTGAGTTAGCGGGAAGGAGCTGGGAGCTACGACTGTTGTCGGTCACTGCATTGCGGATGTAGCGGGCCATGTAGAGCTGGTTGTTCAGATTGACAATCTGCGCATTGGCAGCACTGGCTTCCTGCATGTACATGGCAGAGGCGCTCTCTACGTCGGGGATGAGGTTCTCGCTCTTGTAGGTGGAGATGTCGCTATCGACATTGCTCAGCTCGTCTTCGATGACGCTGAGTCGCTCATTGATGAACTGGCTGGTGCTGACGGCGATCTGGTTCTTGTCTTTCACCCAGTTCTCATTGTAGATAGCAATGAGGGTGTTGAGGAACTCCTCGGCACGCTGGATGGAGACGTCACGGTAGGTGAGGTCGATGATGGTGGCCTTATCGTCGTTGAGGGCCGCAGTGAGCTTCTTCTGACAAGCGGTGATGCTGTTGATGAGTCCGCTGCGGGTAACGTGGATAGGGTCTGCTTCTGCCTCCTTGGTGTAGTAAGGGGTGGTAGTGACTACCAAGGTGCCGAACGGGATGGTGAGGGTGTCGCCAAAAGTGCCCTGGAAGGTGCCATCGACGTCATCGCCACGCAGAGTGAGGTCGCTGACGGTATACAGATTGTCTGGTCCAAGTTGCAGGGTGAAGGAAGCGCCGTCGTTATCGGCCATGCCGTCGATGGTAGCGGTGACGGGGAGGTTGTAGCCATAGAGGGTACGGTCGCGCATCAGTCCGCTGACGGTGTAGTTTACATTGAGGTTGAGTCGCTTCACGACCTCGAGGATCATGGCGGGCGACTTGATGGAGATGAGCTCGTTGTTCACATTGGTGTTGGCATTGAACAGGCCAAGGTCAGCGAAAGCGTTGAGGTCGCTGCTGCTGGAGGACTTGCTCTTGGAGTCGTACTTGATGAGGATGCTCGCACTGCGGGTATAGACCGGTGGGGTGACGAGCAGGTAGAGCACTGCGATGCCTATGGTGATGAACAGGGAGAGGGCGAACCACTTCCAGTGGGTAAGGCAGAGGATGAAGAGGTCTTTCAATGACATGAAGTCATCGGAAGTCCTCTTCGAAGAATTGGTGTTAGTTGTTGACATAACTTATTTTTTTATTTTTTTATTTTCATTTTCATTATTCATTTCTTTGCTCGTGCAAAGAAACGAATCAAAGAAACACGCCGACTGCACCTCCGCAGCTAAGATTGCTTCGCTTTTCACTAAGCGCTGCAAGACGACCGCTTCGCGCTCTTATTGGTGCAGCGCTTTTAACGTGAAAAACTCGCAATCTCTTCACGCTGCTCCAGTGAGGTCGGATTTTGGCTGCGCGGTGTTTTCGTGGTGCAACCCTCTTCTCCGAAAACGCTCCCGATTTTCTTAACGCTTCAGACGTGAGGACGGAAGGGGCTGCGCTAAACTCTAAACTCTAAGATCTTGCATCATTTAAAGATGAGGACTGCGAGGGAAACCAGGACGGAGGCGATGGATACCCAGGTGGAGGCTTGGCGGGCATTGTTGCCGTTCACGGTGCTCTGACGGGCACGGGTGTCGTTGGCCTTCACATAGACGACATCTTTTTGCTGCAGGTAATAAACGGGGGACTGCAGGAGGTCGTAGTCGGAGGTGAGATCGACTGCATAGACGCTCTGCACACCGTCGTACTCACGGATGACCAGCACATCGGTGCGCACGCCGTAGATGGTCATATCGCCCGCCATGCTGAGCGCATCGAGCAGGGTGATGTGGTCACGATCGAAGGTGTAGCGACCGGGGTTGTTGACCTCGCCCATGACGTTCACGAACATGTTTGCAAAATCGACAGTGACTACAGGGTCGTTGACGAGGTTGCGCTCCATGAGGGTGTTCTTGATGTTTTCTGATATTTCCTGACGGTTCAAGCCGCCTACCTTGATCTTACCGAGGACGGGGAAGTCGATGTAACCGCCTGCATCGACGGTATAGGTGGCTATTTGCTGGTTGGCGTTCAAGCTAGAGCCCTGGGTGTAGCCCACACGGTGAGACACAATAGGGAGGTTGAACAGGTCGGCCAGCTGTGGGTCGCGACTGTTGACTACGATGGAGATGCGGTCTTCTGGCATGACCACGATCT
>JAEEGF012445062.1_pt1 | contig 15047 bp, 14 predicted proteins | sample 9134171 | NCBI WGS metagenome assembly JAEEGF01 (sample SAMN16246542, study PRJNA631951) | gut metagenome | biome: gut microbiome; feature: rumen; material: AP-attached | host: Bos | place: Iran: Karaj | collected 2018-10 | reverse complement strand
ATGCATGCAATGGGACCTAACGTTGCCGGTGTTATCGGTACAGCGGTAGTTGCAGGTACATTCATGGCAGTATTTGGAGTATAAATCACAGAAAGGGTGAAAATAGATATGGCAGATATTGAAAAGAAACCAATTCGTATCAATGAGACTGTTCTGCGTGATGCACACCAGTCACTTATCGCAACAAGAATGCCCACAGAGGTTATGTTGCCTATCATTGATACAATGGATCAGGTTGGATATAACGCAGTAGAGTGCTGGGGCGGTGCTACATTCGACGCTTGCATGAGATTCCTTAAGGAAGATCCTTGGGAGAGACTTCGTAAGCTCAGAGCAGGATTTAAGAATACAAAGCTTCAGATGCTCCTTCGTGGACAGAACATCCTCGGATACAAGCACTATCCCGATGATGTTGTTGATTACTTCGTACAGAAGTCAATCGCAAACGGTATTGATATAATCAGAATTTTTGACTGTCTTAATGACCTCAGAAACCTTGAGGCTTCTGTTAAGGCATGTAAGAAAGAGGGCGGACACGCTCAGATCGCTCTTGCATACACACTTGGTGATGCATATACAGAAGAGTACTGGATGAATATCGCTAAGGATATCGAGTCTATGGGTGCAGATTCAATCTGTATCAAGGATATGGCAGGACTTCTTCTTCCTTATGAGGCAGAGAAGCTTGTTAAAGCTCTTAAGAGCGCTACAAAGCTTCCTATCGACCTTCATACACATTACACTTCAGGTGTTGCCAGCATGACATATCTCAAGGCTGCTGAGGCAGGCGTGGATATCATTGACTGTGCTATTTCACCTTTTGCCCTTGGAACATCACAGCCTGCAACTGAGGTTATGGTTGAGGCCTTCAAGGGACAGCCTTTCGAGACTGGTCTTGATCAGAAGATCCTCGCTGAGATCGCTGACTACTTCAGACCTTACAGAGAGGAATGCCTCAAGTCAGGTCTTATGGATGCCAAGGTTCTTGGTGTTAACATTAAGACACTTATGTATCAGGTTCCCGGCGGAATGCTTTCCAACATGGTTAGCCAGCTCAAGGAGCAGAATGCAAGTGACAAGTACAACACAGTGCTTGAGGAGATCCCTCAGGTTCGTAAGGACTTCGGTGAGCCTCCGCTTGTTACACCTTCATCACAGATCGTTGGTACTCAGGCCGTTATGAACGTACTTATGGGCGAGAGATACAAGGTTGCTACTGACCAGACCAAGGACCTCCTTGCAGGTGAGTATGGTAAGACAATCAAGCCTTTCAATCCTGAAGTTCAGAAGAAGATCATCGGCGACAGGGAAGTTATCACCTGCAGGCCTGCAGACAAGCTTGAGCCCGGACTTCCCAAGTTTGAAGAAGCTGTTAAGTCCTGGAAGCAGCAGGATGAGGACGTGCTTTCTTACGCTCTGTTCCCTCAGGTTGCAACAGATTTCTTCAAGTATCGTGACGCTCAGCAGAACAAGGTTGATGTAACTGCAGCAGATACCAAAAACGGAGCATACCCTGTGTGATATAGCAGACGGAAGTCATAATGTCATGCGCTTGCGCTGATTACATTATGACCTCAGGATGCGAACAGACATAAGGAAGTAGCGCGGTAGTGCGGATTCCGCAGGTCTGTCGGATTGCGAGAGCGCTCTTTGCGGAGCAATCCGTATATCACACATAATCTAACCATATTACAAAAAGAGATGTAATTCTGATATGTAAAATACAGAATTGCATCTCTTTTTTATATGAAATATCTGAATTTTTGGCAAAATTTCATCTTTTTTTATTCTTTAGATGCTTCCTTGTGTTAAAATTAATACTATGAACGAGTACAGACGACACAGACAGTCCAAAAAACCTGTCGAAATCGGAGAACGACAGGTCAGAGAGCTCAGAAAAGCTGAGGTTGGAAGACAGCTCCTTGCTCTTGACGAGGTATCGGGCTTCAGGATAAGACCCGGCTTTTACAATATCAATGGCGCCACCATGCTCACTGATGGCGTTAATTTTACTGCGTATTCAAACGGAGCCACATCAATAACGCTCCTTCTCTTTAACAGAGGCGAAGTTAAGCCTTTTGCCCAGATTCCATTTCCGGAGAGTTATCGAATAGGCAAGGTTTACTCAATGATAGTTTTTGGACTTGATATTGAGAATCTGGAGTACTGCTACAGCGTAGATGGTCCCTGGGAGCCGGAGAAGGGGCTTTTGTTCGACAAGAATCACCGCCTTCTGGACCCATATGCCAAGGCTGTATCGGGGCAGAGGATCTGGGGACAGAGTCCCAATAAGGACGGCGCTTACAGAGCCAGGGTAGTAAGGGATAACTTTGAGTGGAATGACACCAATTCACTCAATATCCCCATGTGTGATTCTGTGATATACGAGATGCATGTAAGGGGCTTTACCATGGATCCGTCCTCCGGTGTCAGGTTCAGGGGGACATTTGAGGGAATCAAGGAGAAGGTGGATTATCTGAAGCGCCTTGGCATAACTGCTGTTGAGCTTATGCCCATATTTGAGTTTGACGAGACAAGGGATAAGAGAGAGGTCAACGGCAAGACTCTCCTCGACTACTGGGGATATAACACCATCAGCTTTTTTGCTCCAAATACAAGCTATGCTTCTCAGAGCGAGTACAACAAGGAAGGCGTTGAGCTTAAGCATATGATCAAGACCCTCAAGGACAGCGGAATTGAGGTTATTCTTGATGTTGTTTTCAACCACACGGCTGAGGGCAATGAGAATGGTCCCTTTATCTCATTTAAGGGGTTTGATAACAATATTTTCTACCTGTTGACGCCTTACGGCCAGTACTACAATTTCAGCGGCTGCGGAAATACAATGAACTGCAATCACCCCATGGTGCAGGAGTATATCGTTGAGTGCCTCAGGTACTGGGTCGAGGAGTACAGGGTAGACGGGTTCAGATTCGATCTTGCAAGTATCCTCGGAAGAGACCAGGATGGCGCTCCCATGGAGAAGCCGCCTCTTATCCAGAGACTTGCCTATGATCCTATTCTTGGTAATGTCAAGCTCATTGCTGAGGCGTGGGATGCAGGCGGAATGTACCAGGTAGGTAACTTCCCGGCGTGGAAGAGATGGGCTGAGTGGAACGGAAAGTACCGCGATGACATCAGATCATACTTAAAGGGCGATCTCTGGTCAGCTCCCGAAGCTGTAAAGAGGATCACGGGATCAATGGATCTCTATGGAGGATCATACCTGGGCTATGATTCATCAGTAAACTTTATAACATGTCATGACGGATTCACCCTTCATGACATGTATTCCTATAATGGCAAGCACAATGAGGACAACGGCTGGAACAACACTGACGGTGCAAACGACAACAGGAGCTGGAACTGCGGCGTTGAAGGTGAAACCGATGATCCCTATATCAATGACCTAAGATTCAGAATGATGAGAAACGCCATAACTGTGCTCATGTGCAGCAGGGGAACTCCAATGGTGTATGCCGGGGATGAGTTTGGCAACACTCAGTTTGGCAACAACAACGCTTACTGTCAGGACAATGAGATATCCTGGCTCAATTGGGATCTTCTGTCCAAAAACAAGAGCTTTTTTGACTTCTACAGAAACATGATCCAGTTCAGAAGAAAGCACCCATGCATCAGGAAGGATTTACGGCCTGCACAGTGTGGATATCCGTACATATCTGTCCACACAGAGAACCCGGATCATGGCAATATCACTCAGGATTCCAAGGTTATTTGTGTAAGGTTCTCCGGATACATCCAGAGAAAGGGACACGATGACATAGTATACCTTGCCATTAATGCATTCTGGGAAGATGTTCAGATCATGCTCCCGATCCCGCCTGAGGGCGCATACTGGTCTTTGTGCGTGGATACAGGAGATGACAGCGGCAAGTATTTTTATAACAGACCCAAGCCTCTTACCTGGCGGAACAAGACCATGAAGGCAAGAAGCGTCAACGTATTCATTGCGTCTTACGGAGCAGAATATGGCAGCTGATTCAAATAGTGGCAAAGACAGCTTCATAGCAGAGGGCTTTGAATTTGTGTCTGAGAATGATGCTCAGAAGGCAGCCATGGACCAGTCCAAGATAAAGATCCTGGAGGCCAGGGTCAAGGTGAGCAAGCCCTCTGATATCAAGGCTGTCTATGATAAATCAATAGAAAATAAGATCTTTAAGACTCCCGTGGGGTGGGAGTATCTGCACGGATTAAGGAAGAAGCTCCTAGAAAACGGCTATGCCGATGAGGAACTTGTTCCTATTCCTGTCGGCGTATCTATGACCAAGCATTCAGCCCTTGATAATCTTGCGGCCACCCAGAGAAATAAAAACGAGAATAAAAAAAGCGGATCGGCATTTGGCAGGATTTTCCCAATAGTCCTTGACGTTGCGCTGGCTATTCTCGTTATAATTCTTTTCTATATTTCACTGACAGGCGAAACTGACAATATGATCAACTACAAACGCAATATCACAAACAGATATTCCTCCTGGGAGCAGGAGCTTTCAGACAGGGAAAAGAAAGTCAGAGAGGCCGAAAAAAAGCTTGGCATTGAGGGTGCCAGGGACTATCATGAGGGTACAGATTAAGTAGTGCAGGAGGAAAAAACAGTTGGACGATCTTAAGATTCTTGTAGTTGATGATGAGAGCAGAATGAGGAAACTGGTCAAGGACTTCCTCAATAAGGACGGGTATATAGTACTTGAAGCAGAAGACGGACAGCGCGCCCTGGATATCTTTTACCAGGACAAGGATATTGCGCTTATCATACTTGATGTCATGATGCCCAAGAGGGACGGCTGGGAAGTGTGCAGGGAGATCCGCGAGACCTCCAAGGTGCCCATCATAATGCTTACAGCAAGAGGAGAAGAGAGGGATGAACTTCTTGGCTTTGAACTTGGAGTCGATGAATATATTTCTAAGCCCTTCAGCCCCAAGATCCTTGCTGCAAGGGTCTCTGCGATCCTTCGAAGGACCAACCAGTCTTTTGACAATCAGATAATGGAATTAGGCGGCATTGTCCTGAATAAGGTTGCTCACAGTGTGAGCGTTGACGGAAGAGAAGTCGATTTAAGTTACAAGGAATTTGAGCTTCTTTCATACTTTTTTGAGAACAAGGGGGTTGCTCTTTCCAGAGAAAAGATACTCAACAATGTGTGGAATTATGATTACTTCGGAGATGCCAGAACCATCGATACCCACGTAAAAAAGCTCCGCGGCAAGCTGGGTGACAAGGGCGATATGATCAAGACTATCTGGGGAATGGGATATAAATTTGAGGAGTAAGAAGACTTGAAGAATAAAGAAAAGATCCATTCCATCCAGGTTGAGATAAGCGTAGTTTTCATAGCCATCATGGTGGGGACTTTTGTGCTCTGCCTCATAATAAATCTTCTTTTTATGGAGAAATTTTACGCACAGAATAAACGTGAGGCCATTATTTCTGCCTACAGAAGTATCTCCAATGCGATTTTGAACGGCGGAATTCAGTCAGAGGAGTTTGATGAAGAGATCAAGCACATCTGCGAGCGATACGACATTGAGATGATAGTTCTTGATGCGGATTCCAAAACGGTTAAGGTTACCAGTAACAACGCGGAACTCCTTGCCAGGATACTCTGGGAGAATATGATAAGTCCCGTATCGGGATCGGCACTCATTGAGGACAGGACGATCATAGACTACGGTGACAACTACACACTGCAGATCGATGTGGACAGAAATACCGGAAGACAGTATCTGGAGATGTGGGGAATTGTAGGCGGCGGAAATCTTGTACTCGTCAGATCGACTATGGAGAGTATCAAGGATAACGTGACGATCTCAAACACCTTCATGATGTATGTTGCCGTAATTGCGATAATTATTGGTGCAGTTCTCATTTTGTATATATCCAAGAAGCTTACTGATCCTATAAGAAAACTGACCTTTATATCGGATCAGATGAAGAAGCTTAATTTCGAAGCCAAGTATACTTCTTCTGATTTGTACAAAAATGAGACAGATGTACTTGGACAGAATATGAATGAGCTCTCGGAAACCCTGGAGACGACCATCAAAGAGCTTAAGAATGCCAATATAGACCTCAAAAAAGACATTGCAAGAAAAGAACAGATCGATGAGATGAGAAAAGAGTTCCTCTCAAACGTCTCGCATGAGCTCAAGACCCCCATAGCACTCATCCAGGGCTATGCGGAGGGACTTAAAGAGGGGATTAATGACGACGAGGAGAGCAGGAATTTTTACTGCGAAGTCATCATGGATGAGGCTTCCAAGATGAATACCATGGTAAAGAAGCTTCTGACCCTGAATCAGCTTGAGTTTGGCAGTGACAATTCCAATATGGAGAGGTTTAACATTGTTGAACTGATTCAGAACTACATCAAGTCGGCTTCGGTACTGGCAAAACAAAAGGAAGTCACCATAAAGTTTGAGGAATATCCACCGATATTTGTATGGGGAGATGAATTCAAGATTGAAGAAGTCCTCCAGAATTACTACAGTAATGCCCTCAACCATATTTCCGGCGATAAGATAATCGAGATAAAGATTGTTGAGAAGGACGGTCATGTGCGCGTGTCGGTATTTAATACAGGAGACCCCATACCCGAAGAGAGCATAGGCAAGATATGGGATAAGTTCTATAAGGTTGATAAGGCGAGAACCAGGGAATATGGCGGAAGCGGTGTAGGTCTCTCCATAGTAAAGGCAATAATGGAGAGCATGGGCCAGTCCTATGGTGTTATCAACTACGATAACGGTGTAGAGTTCTATTTTGAGCTGGAAACAAAGTGATCATGCGTTTTGTTTTTTTTGATAATAGCTGTGAGGTAGGATGTATGAGGATAAAAAAGTGTTCACAAATCATAGCTGCTCTGTGCGTGGTGATGGCTTTATCGGGGTGCGGTCAGACATTTCCGGAGCTTACTGAAGAGCAGTATAAGCAGACCGTGGAATACGCCGCAGGTCTTCTGATGAAGTACTCCAACAACGGTCAGGAAAGACTTGTTTATGTTGACGCCGCCGAACTTGAAAAACAGCGGAAACGACAGGAAGCAAAGGAGGCAGAAGAGGCACAGCAGGCGCAGCAGACTCCGCCCGCACCTCAGACTGCCTTTACCCCTGTGCAGGATGATATATCAGATGATACCGGTCTGCCTGAGGAAGAACCTGCAGATGTTTCAGAAGACATAATGACAGGCGAAGACCTGGCAAGCGAAACAGAACAGACAGAAGCGCCGGAAACCTCCGAAGATGCTGAAACAACTGAGGATGCAGAAGCTGTAGCTATTTCAGATCCGGGTGCGATAACTCTTTCTTCTGATCAGTCCCAGGAGATATCGGATGACATCTTCCTTTCATATCAGGGGTACATGGTTTCAAGCACTTATCCTGAGAGTTCCAAGAGCTACGTGGTCAATGCCGACAAGGGCAAAAAACTTCTGGTACTCAGGTTTGACCTGTACAATGCATCCGATACAACCAAGAAGGTCAATATGATACCTTTAAATCTCCTGTTCCAGATAATATTAAACGGCAAGAACCTTGGTTACTCATCGGTGACCTTCCTTCCCAATGACCTTTCATCTTTCTCGGGTGAAATTGAGTCGAGAGCTCATGAGAGTGTGGTGGTGCTCACCCAGATAAGTGAAAAAGAGTCAACCAGCATTCAGTCGCTTGGAATGATAGTATCCTTAAGAGGGCAGGACCAGTCGGTGAATCTCAAGTAATTGAAGCAAGGGCATTATTCTGCTGGAGTCAATGTACATATTTATCTCTGATCAGCTTCATATCCGCATCTGACACTCCCAGCTCTTCCCGGATATATCCTGTTACGCTTCCATACTTCTGATCAAGTGTATCGTAAGCGCAGGCGATATACTTTGGGAAAACACCGGCGGAAACGAAGATCATGGTATCAAGAGCATCTCCCTCTAAGCCAAGGGCTTCGTATTTTTGTCTGACAGCCTCTATTTTCTGTGCATTACTCTCATTTGTCTTGAGATAATCACTTATTATCGTGTCTTTGTCTGCTCCAAGCAAAGATAGTAAGAGCATAGCAGCAATACCTGCTCGGTCTTTACCATCATCACAGTGCCACAAAATTGCACCCTCATCGGGATCATGTTCTAACAGAATCTTAAAGTATCCTCGGAAAGCCTTTTTTCCTCTATCACCAAGAAGGAACCTCAAGTATAGATCAGGTCCAAGAAGCCCTCGCTCAAAAGCAATTTTATACACAGTTTCCATGTCTATGCTCCCTGATGAGAACTGTTCAGCGATTTTACTGTCAGCAAGGTTCGAAAAATAATCCTCCATCTCTATGACAGGGAGGTTCGTGTAAACTGCACCGGAAATTGTCGGATCAGGCTCGCTTTCACTTTTATTTTTCATTCGGAAATCCACAATAACCTTGAGTTTATATGAGTCCTGAAGTATCTGTATAGCTTCCGGTAATGCTTCTGACAGAGAACCGCTTCGTATCAGGACACCCTTTTTTATGTATTTGTCTCCGACAGGGTATCCACCCAGTTCCCTTGCATTGGAAACTCCGGGAAGTAATATTTCATTATTATGCATCGTGTGCCCTCTTTTACAGTAACTATCAAGGAATGGGGTGAAGAGTATCTATCATTTTAAACAGCTTTCGTTTCGTGCTTGCAACTACGGGTTTGCGCAAAAAGTTCGGAACAGAAGGAGATGTTGCCACACCTTTTATGAGGTTTATATACTGGTATCCGCCTATTATTCTGTCAATCTCAGCAATTTCCGAAGGTGATGTTGTTCCAAAGTAACGCTTAAGTATCACATCCCATATCCTTTCGAATTGCTTTTTGGTAAGCCCCATCTGGGTTGTTTTCCACTGCGACTTGGCTGCGGAAACATATACAAGATACATTGCAGCCAGATCAAAGATGGGGTGACCAAGGCCGGAATCATCTACGTCAATAAGAACTATCTCATCATTTTGTAGCATGAGATTGCCCGGATGAAAATCCTGATGAATGAAAGTATTTCTATCTGGTATCTCATCAATCAGCCGATTAAGCCGTTCCACCTCCTGTGGTTTATAAAATCCCGCTTCCGCTGTTAGCCTGACCTCGTTTCTGAATCTCTCTTTTGAACTTGGCAGTGTCCCTTCTTCGAACTCGGTACTGTGAAGTTTTTTGAGTGTGTCTGCGATCATCTGTGCCAGGTCATCAATTCTGTCCGGGTGTTCTACGATTTCCTGGCCTAATGATTTAGCATTTATCATTTCGTAAACAACGCCAAAGTCATTGCCTACTTTCACCATATCAAAGGCAATCATGGTCGGAATACCATGAACAAATGCCGTCTTGGTTATTTCTCTGTTCCGATCTATCTTTTCCTTGCTTGCCCTCACAGAAAAATACACTTTAACTATAGTCTCGTCATCCAGCCTGTATACCGCACCGTTTCCGCCTTTGCCTATAATTTCACAGCCGTCTATTGAAATTTCCCGCATGGCCTTTTCTTTTTTTGTGTTGTCTTTACTGAATTCATTATCACCCATCATAAAACCTCCGCTCATCAGATAAATTTCTCCTGAATATATGTGTAAAAGAGTGCCAGAACAGATACTATAAGAGCTCCTGCAGAGACATCACTGAGGTAGTGGGCACCGAGTATGACTCTGCTAAGTATGATTATAAAGGAAATCAGTAAGCCCGATACGCCAAGCAGAAACTTTTTATCCCGTAGTTTCAAAGAAATCCAGGAGAGCGACTGAAGCGCAATTACCATGGACGTACTCAGAATGCTATGGCCGCTTGGGAATGATCTGAACTCGCCCTTATCTATGCCAAACTGTTCAATATAATCCTGAAAACCATAAAAAGGTTTGAACCAGGGAACAAAACCTATCCCTTCAAAACCCTGAAGCGTCAGTCTGTATCTTGGTCTGTGAAAACTGTTTTTGATTATCTGGAGTAGTGCATAAGACAGGGCAAATATGAGAAGAAGACATAAAACACGTTTGATAAGTTTACCATCTGCCTCATTTTTTGCGAACCTGTACCCCAAATATGCCAGAGGGAAAATGCTGACAAGACTTATACACAGAATAACAGGAATATTCCTGTTTAGCTGTGGGTATATATAACCCAAAGAATCTTTGTCCACAAGTGCTCCGGCACCGATAAAACCTACAGCAGTTATCACAAGAATAAGCAGAACACAAAGAATAGACTTTAAGGCTTTGTTTAAATCGGAATGCAGAATCCTCTCATAGAGACATCCTCCAAACAGAACGGCAAAAGCAAAGAATGGATACGCACCAATGGCTGAAATGAACATGACAATAAAGCCATGCGGATTATAAAGCGCTTCGGAAATTTTTTGATCATAGAAAGTTCCCAAAAAGAGCAGAACTGCATAAAACGCAATCATAAAAATGTTTAGCCTGACAAGTCTCTTGAACCCATCCGCATTATCTTTAGCCATAGTCTGACCCCTATGTTTATTACAACAAAAACTGTAGACAGCAGAGTTTCCTATGAATAATTATCCAATATAGTGAGTAGTGAAACAACCGATTATGCAAGATTTAATAGTTTTTTTATCTGACTTTGAATATCGAAAAATTTATTGGTTTTTAATACTATTTTAAAATCAAATAACGTATTATTATTCTTGTATGATGTTTTATTTACGCTCTAAAAAAACAGTAAGGAAGTTATTGCAACGCTTATAGATGAGATTATTGTCGGGAATATTTTTATTGATATGCCCGTAACCGGAGAAAGGAGAAAAGATGATATCAAAACTGCATTCAGAAGAAAAGAAGAATAATTATTACATCAAGAAATCTCTTGCATTGCTTATCGGTGCCTTGTTCATTGCCATGAGTATGCCATTGCAGGCTCTGGCAAAATCCGAGATCGAAGTATCCAATAATGCTGTGGTCAGTTATACAGAAATAAGTAATGGACTTCCTGTAGCCAGCGGCGTTTCAGATGTCAGAATTAATGGAGAGGCTTCCGGGTGGACCGCAATGTTAAACAGTGCAGGAATTTATGAGCCTGCTGCTATCAGATATGCCACCAGTCAGGCCGAAGGAGCTGTCTCGGTCATAGATATAAGTCTTCCTGCCGCTGCATATAATGCCGGGAACATAACAGTATCCCTGTGGTCCCCTCACATAGATGAAAACAGCAGGTTAAAAGCCTATCGCTATGACGGGGGTGCCTGGATTCCTCTTCCTTCGAGCGTTCGCCCGGAACATATAGATCTTGATATGTCAGGATTCCCGGGGGGAGTTATTTTAATAACTAAATGTCCCTCTTTCAGATATGTGCACAATCCGGCAGGGAACCCCAAGGTTCTTAAGGATGCCATAGTAAATCCTGATGCAGTATATGGTTTTTCACCTAATCCGGATTCCACCCGCTTAAAAGATTATGTAAATGCATTGGACTGGACTGACCCGGCTGAAGTCGCAGAGGCAAAGAAAGCCAGGGAAGGATACCACAAAAAGAATCAGGAGCTTTACGGACTTATAGAGAAGCTTCTGTCAGAGGGAAAAGATGTTGAGACAATAGCCAGGACTGTCAGCAATCGCAGAAATGAGCAAAGGCTGGAGAGCTCCCAAAATGATCCCAAGGCACTTGCGATTGTAAAAAAGAGCAATCTTGACACATATGGAAACGAAAATGGTCCAACTGCGGATTCACTTTATGAGAAATATGGGTCCTGGCAGACCGTTATAGAAAAAGCTCTTTCATTAAACGCCGGTATGGATGCCTGTCTTGGACTCTACGACGAGTATTCTGATATTCATGAAATGAACTGATCTGATTGAAATTGAATCTGCAAATTATCTGAAGAGGCCGCTTGACAGTAATTTGCATTTCACCATGGAAAAAGTGCAACTTGCCTCAGTTGCGCTTTTTTTGTGCGCAAAATCAGGTATTATCAGTTCAGAAGCAAGGAAACAGGCAGTTAAGAAAAAAGGGGAAACGAAATGAAAAAGGCAATCGAAGTTAATAATCTGCAAAAGAAATACGGAGATTTCACAGCAGTCAACGATATTTCTTTTTCGGTTGATCAGGGAGAGCTCTTCGCATTCCTGGGAGAGAACGGTGCAGGAAAGTCAACAACGATAAATATGCTGAGCACGATCCTTCCAAAGACAGCAGGAAATGCGTACGTGATGGGATGCGAACTTGGAAGAGACGATGACAATATAAGAAAAGAGATCGGGATCGTATTTCAGAATTCGGTACTGGACGCTAAGCTCACAGTCAAGCAGAACCTGATGACAAGGGGAGCCTACTACGGATACGACAGAAAAGAGATCATGAGAAGGCTTGAAGGCCTGTGGGAAGAATTCAATCTGGGAGATATCTGGAACAGGAAATATGAGAATCTCTCCGGAGGGCAGAGGAGACGCGTGGATATTGCGAGAGCTCTTTTGCACAGACCGGGGATCCTGTTCCTGGATGAGCCAACAACGGGACTTGATCCAATGTCGCGAAAGATGGTGTGGGACTATATCAATCATCTGAGAAAACATGACAACTTAACGATCTTCCTCACAACACACTACATGGAGGAAACGGCGGAAGCAGACAACGTGGTGATCATGGATAAGGGAAACATAATAGCCGAAGGTACACCGGCAGAGCTAAAGAGCAGGTACACAAGCAGAAAGCTGATCTGGTACACCGATGAGAGCAAGGAGAACAGCAGGCTGATCCAAAATGCAGGAAGTTCAAAGTTCAGGTATGAAGTTGATCACTACAATATCCCGATGAATGAAGGAATTACGGATTTTATCTGGAATAACAAGGGAATAATCAAGGATTTTGAGATCATTAAAGGGACAATGGACGACGTATTCTTAACTCTTACAGGAAAGGAAATGGTGAATGTAAATGGCTGAGATCAGAAGTTTTTTGGGACTTACAAAAAGAAATATGCTGGTATTCTTTACAAATAAAGGAGCGCTGTTTTTCTCAATGCTCACACCGATGATCATATTGCTTCTGTATATTCTTTTCCTTAAGAACAACCTTCTGTCATCCCTCCGGGACGCGGCAGCGGGATTGGGAAGCCTGATAAGCGCAGAGGATATGGATCAGTTCGTGAACGGGCTGCTTCTTACGGGTATCATCAGTTCAGCTCTTATAACCATTCCCTACAACGCGCTTGAGATCATGGTACGGGACAGAGAGGACAAAGTCGATCTTGATATGCTCTCAACACCTGTTAAGCGATTTGAGATCATTCTTTCCTATTTCTGCGCAGCAGTGGCCTCTGCATTTGTGCAGACGATGATCGTTCTCTTGTTTGGCATAGGCGTTCTGAGTGCGAGCGGAGATCTGTATCTGGCTGCAGATGATGCGGTAAGGCTCGTACTTGCGGTCTTTTTCGGAACGGTCTCATCAACCGCTGTGTTTATGGTTGTAATGATGTTCTTTAAGAACATGGGGACCTGCGGAGCTTTCATGGGAATATTGTCTGCAATTTCCGGTTTTGTGATCGGTGCGTACATGCCTCTTTCGCAGTTTAACAGATCAATTCAGAATGTCTGCAATCTTGTTCCTGCAACAGGAATCACGGTCCTTATCAGAAATTACTTAACGGGCGGGATCCTTAGGCACATGGATGAGTGTATCGGTGGTCTGGACGGCGGCGCATTTATGAAGGCAATGCTTGATATCTTTTCCTACAATACGGTTGTATGCGGAGAAATCTGGACATTGAATCTCACCTGGATATATATAATAATTATTACAGTTATCTTTGTTGGAGTTCTGAGAGTAGTATATCCTGCTGTCTACGGCAGAAGGTAAAGGGGAAAAAGTATTGAAGGTCACATTTAAAAGGATTTCGCAGGGGGAGAGCGAGTGTGCAGTGATAAATGCATATGAGCGGACATCTTCCATCGACACGGCAATAGGGCTTTTGGAAAACGGGGAGCAGGTAATAGTCGGCTATAAGGACGGCGAAAAAATGCCCTGCAGATTGTCACAGATTTACTATTTTGAAACCGTTGATGACAAGTGTTTTGCCTACACCAAGGATACTTGTCTTGAGGTAAGGAGCAGACTCTACGAGATTGAGCAGAGCCTGGATTTCAGGTTCTTTCGCTGCTCTAAGTCAATGATCTGCAACTTAAGAAAGATAAAGAGTGTAAAGGCAGAGAGCAACGCCAGGATGCGCGCCGTTCTTTTAAACGGAGAGGTCATCGTCATCACAAGGAGTTATGTAAAAGAACTTAAGAAGAAACTGGGGTTATGATCATGAACAGATTACAACTGATTTTTGAACAGACAATGCTGGTAAGCTTTATGGTACTGTGTTACATAAGTGTTTATGGGCTCCTGGCTCTCAGTGGCAAGGGGCAGGGGTTCGACTGGTATATTCCGGGATCGGTGGTGCTGGCAAGCTTTCTTTGCAGCCTGGTGACGGTGCTTCTTTTGTATACAGCGGCAGAGAACAAGGATGAATCCCCGGTGAATTACTACATCAGGGTTATCCTGCATTTTGTTCTACTCTATGGACTCATCATGGGATTTGGATATCTCTTTTACTGGTATCGCGGCAGAGTGGGATTCATATTGACTTCCCTGATCTATGTACTGATCTATGCAGGAGCATGGATAGGGACCCTCATCCTGTTCAGACGGGATGAAAAGCTCATCAGCGATGCTCTGGACAAGATCAGAGATGAGGAATAGGGTGTCAATGACTTTTTTGGGTGTTTCAAAACAAAAAATTGAGCCCTGAAACCCGCATGAATACTGGACTTTATAGAAAGGTTAGAAAGTTTTTTGAGATTTTTTGAAAAAAGTTGTTGACATTATTATTGGCGAGTGATAAAGTAATATTCGTTGCGGCGCTGAGCAATAAAAAATGCCGCAAACGCAGTACTGGAGCGGGTTTCAGGCTCCAAGCACCTTGACAAATAAACAGTAATGCAACCCTGAAAAATTCCAAGAGAATTATTCAGAATTAACAAACCAAAAGTAAAACGGACAGAACAAAAAAGCCAAGCTTTAGTTCTGAACGGGAAACGA
>JAEEGF011304939.1_pt1 | contig 15047 bp, 12 predicted proteins | sample 9134171 | NCBI WGS metagenome assembly JAEEGF01 (sample SAMN16246542, study PRJNA631951) | gut metagenome | biome: gut microbiome; feature: rumen; material: AP-attached | host: Bos | place: Iran: Karaj | collected 2018-10 | reverse complement strand
TATTATGAAGAAGTGTAATGATGACATTATTTTTTAAATAAAGCATTCTTAAACAGTGAATTCTGCGGGGGGGGGTATAATTTTTTTAATTTTTTTTACAGCAAAATCGTCCTTTTTTGTGACTTATATTTAGAAAAGGGAATTATATTTTTTGCAGACCCAAAAATACAATATTATGAGTAGAATTATTACCAAAATTGCACTCCTTGCAGTGCTCGGATTTATGGCTGTCGCCCCGCTGACGGCTTTTGCCTCGTCGTCAAACCCGTCGGATGTGGACGACACGATTCCCGCCGAACCGCGTTGCGACAAGTATTATTACACCAAATGGTTTGACGACTGCCCCTATTGGCATCCCAAAGGCGTATACGACAGCTGCCTTTGTTTCAAGTATAAGTTTGGCAGAATTTTTTCAGGCGAGCTTGCCAAATGGGAATATGCGCACAACGGCCGTATGAAGGTGAAAGGCTTGGCGGCAATGGTGAATACATACACTCCACCGACGGTCGACGGTGCCCCAGGGAATCTGAAAAACCCTGAATATATGTATATATACCAGATGACGGAGACCGGCCGGACTATTCAGGGAATTGATGTCGAAGTCCGACTTCAACTGCTCGACTCAGTGAGATGGGACACGGCCACTGCGCGCGTTATGGAGTTCCGACAGGGATGGAACGACGAGTTTATCCAGTACTGCTATATATATGAGGCTTATTTTGAACAGCCTGTGTGGGTAGACTCCGATTTCTACATCGTCGGCTCTATGAATACACCTAACAGCAATGGGATGGTGTCCACGTTTTATGTCGACATTCGGGACGAGGGGGACTATATGTTGGACAACAAAAATGGCTGTGACGCAAGTGACTATCACGATATTTTATATTGCCCACCACACGCCCTATCTATTCTCGAATGCCCCCAATGTTTGGGAGTGGGCCGGCCTTACGCTTTTTGGGATATGCAAATCGGTCCTATGTTCAACTACTGGATTAGCGACTGGCCTGAAAGTCCATTCGGATATTACCTTGTCATTGTGGACAAATGGGACCTCAACGCCGTGCCCAACGAGACAGGCTGGGGCGAGGTGCTTGGCGGTGGACGCTTCCCCGACGAGAGCGACGACACCATCACGGCCATTCCCGCACCGGGCTTTGCCTTCGTTTCGTGGAGCGACGGCGTGACGGACAACCCCCGTGTAGTGCACCTGATGAGCGACACAACGTTCACCGCCATCTTCCAATGCACCCAACAGTTCAACCTACAGGTCACAGCAAATGACGCAACGATGGGCACCGTCACAGGCGGTGGCACCTACTACGCCTCGGATGTCACCATTACCGCCACGCCCAACCCTGGTCACAGATTTAACTACTGGAACGATGGCAGTACCGAGACCACGCGCATCATTCACCTCGTCAGCGACACAGCTTTTGTCGCCATTTTTGAGGATGTCAGCAATCAGACGTTCAACCTGCAAGTCTCGTCAGCAAATGCTTCGATGGGCTCCGTCACCGGCGGCGGCAACTACCCCGGCGGCACCAGCCACACCATCACCGCAGTACCTTCAGAGAACAGATACAGATTCACACATTGGAGCACCGCCGCAGGCGATAGCATAACGGACAATCCCCTCACAATATACCTCACCTGCGACACCGCCTTTGTTGCCCACTTTGTCGAGTTGCCGCAGTATTACTTGGTGGCGGCAAGCAACAACGAAGAGTGGGGTACAGCCACTGGCACAGGTATGTACTATGAGGGCCAGCAGGCCACCCTGACAGCCGTTCCCGCCGAAAACTACGTATTCGAAGGCTGGTCGGACGGTGACCTGCAGTCGCCCCGCACCATCACCGTCACGCAGGACACTCTCTTTACAGCCATCTTCTCATTCGACTCGTCAAGCATAGGCATCAATCAAGCCGCTACACTGGAGTTCTCCGTCTCACCCAATCCGACAACTGGACGGCTAACAGTGCAGCTGAACCAACCAGAACCGTATGAAATGACAATCTACGACGTTAACGGCAAGGCCGTAATAACCAGAAAGTGTGAAAGTCAGTTGACCGAGATCGACATCAGCACACTTCCCGCAGGACAATACCTCCTCGTGGTGCGCACCAAAGACAAATACGGAGTGAAGACAATTGTGAAGAAATAGGGGCTGAAGAGCGCCGTTACTGTATAAAAGACATCATTGCCCCGCACATTGTGCGGGGCAATGTGTTTTATTTATTTTTATCTATGTAATCAAAGGATTGTTTGCCGATTTAAGAATTTTTAGTATCTTTGCTTTTCGAACTGTCACGGGGCAAATGCCGTTTGTGACTGGCAACTATATTGTTACATTGAAATTAAAGATAATATTTAAAAGATATGAAAGATATTTTTGAAAGAATCAAAGAATCGACCGGCGGTCCTCTGGGACAGTATCGCAAGCTGGCCGATGGCTATTTTTATTTCCCGAAGCTCGAAGGCGAGCTGGGTCCCGAAATGACCTTCAACGGTAAGAAAGTCCTGAACTGGAGCCTCAACAACTACCTGGGTCTGGCCAACAATCCCGAGGTGCGCGCCGCCGACGAGGAGGGTGCACGCCGCTGGGGTCTGGCTTACCCGATGGGTGCCCGTATGATGTCGGGTCACACCGCTCTGCACGAGGAGGTTGAGGCTATGCTGTGCGAGTACACGCACAAGAAATACGGCTACCTGCTCAACTTCGGCTATCAGGGTCAGATCAGTATCCTTGACACCATCGTCAGCCTGCGCGACGTCATCGTCTACGACAGCGAGGCCCACGCCTGCCTGATTGACGGTTTCCGCGTGACGGGCGCCAAGCGTTTCAAATATCAGCACAACGACATCGAGAGCCTGCGCAAGCAGCTGACCCAGGCCACGGCACTGGCCGAGAAGCAGGGCGGCGGCATACTGGTGGCTACCGAAGGTGTCTATGGTATGGAAGGCGACCTCGGTGCGCTGGACAAGATTGTTGCTCTGAAGAAGGAGTTCAACTTCCGCATCCTTATCGACGATGCCCACGGTATGGGCGTTATGGGTCCCGAGGGTCGCGGTACGCACACCCACTTCAACTGCGCCGACGACATTGACCTCTATTTCTGCGCTTTTGCCAAGACGATGGCCATAATCGGCGGCTTTATCGGCTGCAACGATGAGGATATCATCACCTATCTGCGCTTCAATATGCGCTCGCAGATCTACGCCAAGAGCCTGCCGATGCCTATCGTTTGGGGTGTCAAGCGCCGTTTGGAGATTATCAACCAGCATCCCGAGTACCGTGAGAAGCTGTGGGAACTCTCGACCCATTTGCAGAAGTCGCTGCAGGCCGAGGGTCTCAACACGGGTGTCACCGAAAGCCCCATCACACCGGTCTTCTTCCCGGGCGATGTGAACCAAGGCACGAACGTCGTTGTCGACCTGCGCGAGAACTACGGTATCTTCTGCTCAATTGTGGTTTATCCCGTTGTGCCGAAGGGTCAGATTATGCTGCGCATCATCCCGACGGCTGTCCACACGATGGAACACGCCAACCGCACCATTGAGGTGTTCCGCGAGGTCAAGAAGAAACTCGATGCCGGCTTCTACAACAAGCCGATGCCTGATATGCATATCATTAAGAAAGGATGAATAATTCGTTGATAAGTTGTTATGTTTGATGTTGATATGGCCAAAACGTATCAACATCTAACATATCAACATATCAACAAAAACCTGTCAACGACCGAATGAAATACCAACTTCGATGCAAGAAATGTGGCAAAGTCATAGCTGACTTTGCCACTTGGTTTCAGCAAGACCAGCAGTGTGAGTGCGGAAGCGGCTATGCTGAAGTGGAATACACCGACAGCACTCCGTTTAGTTTTGGAAAGCCCATAAATGGCTCATACCAAGATTATTACTTTGATGTCCTTCCAATTGAGAAGCGCGACAATGTGGTCAGTTTCAACGAGGGTCTGATACCGATGGAGCGTTGGGACAATCTTGAGGCATACGCCAAAGAGAAAGGCATTGATTGCAAGGTGTTTGTCTACCGCAATGACCAGAATGCGGGCAGCGGCTCGTTCAAGGATATCAGCGCAGCGCTGGCCGCTACGGTGCTGAAAGAGAACGGAGTGAAGGAATATTGCTTGGCTTCAACGGGCAACGCAGGTGTGGCTTTTGCGACTTATCTTGCAAAGGCCGGCATCAAGTTCACTGAATTCGCTCCCAATTGCATCGACCCCGCCACTGTCGAGGCTATCCGCAAGGTAGGTCAACCAATTGTTATTTCGAAAGGCGGCTATGGCGATGCCAAAGCTGAGGCTGCAGCCTATCATAAAGAAAACCACGTGCTTATCAGTGGTGGCAATACCGACCCATTGCGCATTGAGTCGAAGCGTCTGTTGGCATACGAGTGTTTGCGCCAGATGGGACAGCTGCCTACGGTTTATATGCAGGCTGTTGCCGGTGGTACATCGCCGTTGGCATTCGAGAAGGGTTTCCGCGACCTGAAGCGCTGCGGTATGATTGGCGCCGATGCTGCGTTGCCGCGTATGCTGCTTGTCCAGCAGGACGAGTGCGACCCGATGGTGACGGCGTGGGAGAAGGCCTCCGCCACCGGGTTCCCCGAAGGCTGGGAGAAAGACTATGAGGCCAAGAAGGATATAAAGACGCGTATAGGTATCCTCACGGCTGCCAACCCCGGCAACTATCCTCTCGTAGCTCCTCTGGTTCGTAAGTCGGGTGGCACGTTTTTGCGTGTTGCAGAGGCCGAACTGCCGCAGTACGGTAAGGAAATGAAGAAGTCGCAGAGGACACTTATGGGCCCTGCGTCGATGGTATGCTATACTGGTTTTTTCCAGGCCGTGGACAAAGGCTTGATAAAGAGCGGCGACACTGTGCTTCTCAATACCGGTGAGGGCAGCGACCGAGCAGGTTGGTTCCGTGAACTGGTTGAAAAATAACACTTAATGAGTAAAAAATTCAATAATAAAGTTGTTTGGATTACGGGAGCCTCATCGGGCATTGGCGAGGCTACTGCCTATCGTTTTGCACAAGAGGGGGCGCGCATAATCGTCACTGCCCTTGAAGCCGATTTGCTTGAAGGTGTGGTTAATCGTTGCAAAGAATTTGGTGCCCCCGATGCTGCTGCATTGCCGTTCGATTTGAGCGATAGTGATGGTCTTGACGCCTTGGCGGAAAAGGCTTGGAATCAGTTTGGTGGCATTGATGTCCTTTATAACAATGCGGGTATCAGCCAGCGCGGTACAACCGTTGAGACGGAAATGCGTGTCATCCGCAAGGTTATGGATATCGACTACTATGCTCCTGTAATTTTGACTAAGAACATCCTGCCGCGAATGATAGAGCGTGGTGGCGGTCAATTGGTGGTAACTACCAGTATTGCAGGACGCTTTGGTTTCCCATTGCGTTGCGCTTATAGCTCGGCAAAGCACGCATTGTATGGTTTCTTCGAGACTGTTCAGGCCGAGACCTACGACCAGAATATTCGTGTCACGATTGTTTGTCCGGGTCGTGTACAGACAAATATTTCTAAATACGCCCTCGAGAAGGATGGCAGGCAGCACGGCAAGATGGATGCTGGTCAGGCTGGTGGCGTTACGCCTCAACAAGCTGCAGACAAGATTGTTAAGGCTGTGTATAAGAAAAAGCGTGAGGTCCTTGTCGGACGTTATGAGTTGCTGATGGCATACATCAAGCAGTTCTGTCCGGGTCTTGCTGCCAAACTTGCACGCCGCATTAAGCCTATGTAATTGTTTTGGAAACAGGTTGTTAACAATAATACTTATCCTTATGAGAAATGGAGTTCAATTCAGATTATTGCTTCTGGTTTTACCGCTACTCTTCGTGTCTTGTCACACTAAGGAAATAGCGTACATAAGCGATGCCCAGCGTGACAGCGCACAGGATATCCTTGCCGTCTATACTGCAACAATCCTGCCCGGCGACCAGTTGTATATATATGTCGAATCCAAGACTCCGGAGAGTGTTATCCCCTTTAATCAGGAGACTCATAAAGTAACTCTTACTGGCTCAAGTCTTGAGTATCTTGACACATTGAGACGCGGAGTTATAGACCAGTCGAAAAGTAATATAAGTAGTGAAAGTCAGCAGTATGTGGCAGAAGTAGAAGGCTATTTTGTGTCAGAGAAAGGTACAATTAATTTTCCTATACTGGGTCAGCTGTCTGTTGTTGGCATTACGCAGGACAGCCTTAAGCATTATTTGGAGCAGCGTTTGAAAGAAGATGGATATGTTATTGACCCTGTTGTAACTACAAAGCTGATGAACTTTCGTGTGACAGTGGTCGGTGAGGTTCGTGCTCCACAGCAAATCCACGTTCCAGGAACGCGCCTGACCATTCTGGAAGCTTTGGCAATCTGTGGGGATATTACAGATTATGGTCAGCGCGAAAACGTTGTTATAATGCGTGATGAGAATGGTCAAAAGACTTTGGGTGAGGTTGACCTGACAAAGAAAGAAATGCTTGACTCGCCGTATTATTACTTGCATAACAACGACGTTGTTTACATTGAACCGAACGATCGCCAGAAACGTATGTCAGACCGCAATGACGATATTCCACGCTACATTTCTATAGCTGTAAGCGTTGGAAATATAATTGTAACAAATTTAAATATTGCACGAAGACTGAGTCAGATGTGACCTTCGTTGTCCTGGCCTTCTTCTTTTTCTGCTATTGTTTCATTAAGTGCACCTTTGTCAAATACACCAAGGTTGCGCATTGCAATATAATAGTATATGATAAAAAGTAATGTGAACATTATATTGCCTAATGCAACGTGCTCTCTGCCAAGGAAAAGCAGTGTAATAAGCAGAATAAGCAGTTGTGCGAGGGTGTAGAGATGGAAGCCGCTTTTCCGCAGATTCCACATCAAAATAGCGCCCGTCAACGACAATCCATAAAGTAAGGCACTGCTAAAAAAGAATGAACGCGGTGTTTCAAGCAGTTCTTCAACATAGACCGTCATTTCGCTCGGAAAGGTCATACTGCCAGACTCATACATCGTCTTTGCAAAAGGCAGAATGGCACCTGTCATAAAGTTGCTGAGAAATGATACTCCCGAGCCTATGAAGCTAAGTACAAGCAATATGCGAAGCGACCGACGTCTGGCTGAATAGATCTGTTGTTCGAGATTATTGTCCACGTTATTGGATTTTAGACAGCTCAGAGGCCATTTGTAGTTGCAGTTTATGGGCTTCGTCAGCAGCACGCTGGGCAAAGTCGGTATCGCCCGAAGCATAGATAATTCCACGTGAGGAGTTGACGAGCAGTCCACAGTCTTTGGTGAGTCCGAAGCGGCACACTTCGGCAAGGCTCCCGCCCTGGGCACCGACACCGGGAACAAGCAGGAAACTGTCTGGGACTATGCTTCTTACAGTACTCAGCATATCTGCTTTTGTGGCGCCAACCACATACATCATATTCTGCTCGTTACCCCATTTCTTTGAGGTTTCAAGAACCTTCTCGAAAAGGTGTTTTTCCTCGCCATCCACCTTGCTGAACTGGAAGTCGAATGCCCCTTTGTTAGATGTAAGTGCCAGCAGAATAACCCATTTGCCATCGTATACAGTGAAGGGTGTTACGGAATCTTCACCCATATAAGGTGCTATGGTCATCGAGTCGAAGTTGAAGTCGCCCTGTGGGTCGAGGAACGCCTTGGCGTATTGCTGCGAGGTGTTGCCTATGTCGCCGCGCTTGGCGTCAGCTATCGTAAACACCTTGTCGTCAAGACTGTGGAGGTAGTCCATAGTCTTTTTGAGTTGCATAAGACCTTTGATACCTGCCGATTCATAGAAAGCCAGATTTGGCTTGTATGCAACAGTATAAGGAAGCGTTGCATCGATGATAGCCTTGTTGAAAAGGAATATTGCATCTTCCTCATTCCGAAGGTGCTGCGGTATTTTGTTGATGTCGCTATCCAGTCCGACGCAGAGGAATGATTGCTTCTTCTGTATGGCGTTTATAAGTTCTTCCCGTGTCATATTGCGATTCAGTCTTTTGTAAGTTTTTGGAAAATATGTTCTATGCTCTCGTGGCTTTTGCCTTTGAGATCTTCAATACTGCTGTCGGCTACAATCTGGCCGTGGTTGATGATGATGGCGCGGCTGCACATTGCCTCGACCTCTTGCATAATATGCGTCGAAAGCAGAATAATCTTGTGCTTTCCGGCATTGCGAATCACTTTGCGTATCTCCTCCAACTGATTGGGGTCGAGACCCGTTGTGGGCTCGTCAAGTATAAGTACCTGAGGGTCGTGAATCATTGCCTGGGCCAGTCCTACACGTTGGCGGAATCCTTTCGAAAGTGCACCGATTTTCTTGCCAAGTTCTGGTGTAAGACCTGTCAGCTCAATCATCTCATCCACCCTTTTCTTACTATCCTTGATGCCATAGATGTCGGCAGTAAAGCGTAGGAATTCAGGAATATACATATCAGTGTAGAGTGGGTTGTGCTCAGGCAGATAACCGATGCAGCGGCACACCTGTTGCGGTTCGTCGAAGATGCTATGTCCGCACACCGTAACTTCACCGTCCGAAGGCGGGATGAAGCAGGTAATAATCTTCATCAGTGTTGACTTTCCGGCGCCGTTGGGACCAAGCAGGCCTACAATCTCGCCGGGTTTTATGCTGAAGCTTACCCCGTCAAGGGCACGTTGTTGTCCGTATAGTTTCGATATATTGTTTACTACAAGCACGTTAGTGGATTTTAGATTACTGATAGTGGGCCGTGTTTATTGCTCCTGCAGCTCGCGGGCCTCTTGCAGGCTGATGCGTTTGCCGTTATAGAAGGCAATGACAAATGCATCCTTAAAGCCCTTTTTGCGCATCTCGCTTTGAATGCTTTTAGCCCTTGAGACTGTCGTCTCGTTGCCCATAGTGTAGCGATAGACGTTGCCCTGTTTATAAAGTTGATAGCCGGTAACGCCCTTGAATTCCTTGGAGCCCTCTTTTAGTTCCTTCTCGCTGGTGAGGAATTGAACGCGATAGGTAACGCCCTCGACAACAACCTCATCTTTTGTCACAACACTTTGAATCTCGGGTTCTTCCTGACGGAAAGGCTCAATCGACGGAGGAACATTCTTCTCTGGCAGCTCAACGTTGGTCTTTGTGCTTTCCTCTTCCTGCGACTCTTGCTTTGTTTCAGCGATTGCATCGTTCTGTTCAGCCTGAGTGTCAGGTACATTGATTTCAACATCGTCCTCTTTCGGCTCCGTTTTTTTGCCTTTGTTCTTGCCATATCCGGGCAGGTCTATCTCCATCTTCTTAGGCTTTGCAACGCCCTCTTCGTGAGCCTTATAGTTGGCAAACGCATTGAGCAGACACACTGCAATGGTGGCTTGACCCTCGTCCGACATCATATAGGCCTCCTCTGTCGGGTTGCTGATAAATCCCACTTCGGTAAGCACAGCAGGCATCGCTGTCTTGTATAGCACAAAGAACTCGGCTTGTTTCACGCCACGGTTTGTGGTCTTTATAGATGCTTTATATTGGTCTTGAGTGAATTGCGCAAAGTTAAGACTCTTGTCGATATAGGCATTCTGGTACATTGCAAACATAACGTAGCTCTCTGGCGAGTTGGGGTCGAAGCCTTGATACTCGCTGTTGTCCTTATAGCCTTTTTCCAACAGAATATCTGCGTTCTCCTTCTTTGCCACCTCCATATTGGCACGGCTGCGCGAAAGTCCCATAACATAAGTCTCCATTCCCGTAGGAACTGAGGTAGGATGTGAGTTGATGTGTATGGAAACAAACAAGTCGGCCTTGGCACGGTTGGCTATTTTGGCACGGTCCGACAGCGTAACGTCCACATCTGTCGTGCGGGTGAATATCACGTTGACATCTGGATAGTTGTCCTTAACCAGTTTGCCGAACTTCTTTGCTATCGACAGGGTAAGGTCTTTTTCCTGGCATTGTTTGCCGATGGCGCCGGGTTTGTCTCCGCCGTGACCCGGGTCAATGACCAGAGTTTTTACTTTTCCGGGCTCTCTTTTTTGTGAAAATGCAACACCGGAAACAATGAATAACGCAATAAAAAGTATGAATAAACGTTTCATTTACAGATGTATATTTTTTGTTTTTATAGATTTCGCAAATTGTACTATCTTTGCAATTTCAAAATGCAAAGATACTAACTTTTTAGATATTGAGTATCAGAAAATCATATAATTTTCAACTTTGGCTACTTCCGTTACTTTTTCTGTTTGTGGGAGCACAGGCTGTTTACGCGCAAGATACGATTGCTCGCAGCAACCAACAGTCTGATTCTATGTCTCTTGCAAAAGACTCTGTCGTCAGCTCGAATGGCCTCCTGCCGTTGTCGAAGGATGCCGTGACCGAGATTGTCACCTACAAGGCCACCGACTCTGTGGCCATAGACCTTGACAGCAAAAAGGCATTTCTGTACCGCGACGGTGAAATAACCTTCCAGAGTATGAACCTCAAGGCCGATGCCGTCGAGTTGGACTTCGATCGGCAACAGCTCCACGCCCGCGGTGTGGCCGACAGCAGCGGCAAGTACAAGGGGCGCCCGATATTCAAGCAAGGCGATTCAGAGTACAACGCCGACACTTTGACCTACAACTACAACAGCGGAAAAGGCATCATTTACGGTGTCATAACGCAGGAGGGTGATGGCTACCTGCACGGCGACAAGATTAAGAAAATCAACGATTCTGTGATGTACCTCAGCAGCGGCCAATACACCACTTGCAACTACGCCCATCCTCATTTTGCCATCAACTTCTCAGAGTCGAAGCTTATTGCCAACGACAAGATTTTCACCGGTCCGGCCTATGTCAGCATCGAGGATGTGCCCACTCCGCTGGCCCTGCCTTTCGCCTTCTTCCCGCTGGCTCACGACCGCACGTCGGGCATCCTTATGCCCTCCTATGGCTGGATGAATGGTCGTGGCTACTACCTGAAAGACGGTGGTTACTACTTTGCAATCAACGACTTCGTCGACCTTGCCCTCATCGGCGAGATATACACCAACTTGAGCTGGGCCGCTGAAGCCAAGTCGAACTACTACCGCCGCTACAAGTACAAGGGCAACTTCGACATACGCTACGGCATCACCAAGACCGGTATCCGCGGCGACACCAACACCTTCAACAAGTATGGCGACTTCAAGGTTGCCTGGCGCCACGACCAGGACGCCAAAGCCAATCCCAACAGCCGCTTCTCGGCCAATGTGAACCTCATCAGCCGTAACTACAACCGCAACACGACAAACGCCAACGACTACTTCAACAGCACCACGACCTCAAGCGTCAGCTATTCCACCTCACTTGGCTCCTGGTTCAACCTTGCGCTGTCGGCCCGCGAGTCCTACAACATACAGACCGGCCTGATGAACATACAGTTACCCTCGCTCTCGCTGAGCAGCAACACCTTCTATCCGCTGCGACGCAAAGTGCCCTCGGGAGCTTACAAGTGGTATGAGAACATCTCGATGTCGTATGTCCTCGAGGGGGCCAACAATGTCAATGCACAGGATACCAACATCCTGAAAAAGAGCATACTGAACCAGATGCAATACGGCATCAGCCACCGATTGCCGATACAAAGTACGCTCAAGGTTCTCAAGTTCTTCAACTGGACCAACTCGGTGTCCTACAACGAGCGCTGGCACTGGTCAACCATCGATAAGAACCTGGATTCGAACGGTGTGCTCAAGATAGACACCATACGCGGATTCCGAGCCAATCGCGATGTGTCGTTCAACTCATCGCTCTCCACCCGCATCTACGGTATGTTCAACTTCAAGTACGGCCCGCTGAAGGCGTTACGCCACGTCGTGAACCCAAGCCTGTCGTTCAACTACCGTCCCGACTTTGGCAGCGAACGCTTCGGCTACTGGAAGTCGTACACTGACACCACCGGCTACGTTCACCGCTACTCCATCTTCGAACAAAGTCTCTATGGTGGCCCAGCCGACGGCCGCTCGGGACAGATAGGCTTCTCTGTCAGCAACAACCTGGAAGCCAAGATAAAACCACTGCGCGACACCGCCGACGAGCTGAAGAAAGTGATGCTGATCGAAAGCCTGACGCTGTCGATGAACTACGACATAGCCAGAGACTCGCTCAACTGGTCGGACCTCAACGTGTCGGGCCGCACCACGCTGTTCAAAATGCTCGTACTGAACTACTCAGGCTCCTTCTCGCCCTACGAAATCGACACACTCGGCAACAAGCATAACGTCTTCCTCTGGAACACACGCAAAAAACTCTTCCTCCACAAGCAGTCCACCTGGAGCGCACAACTGTCGTGGAGCCTGAACGAAAACACCTTCAAGAAAGATGTGCCCAAAGGCAAAGGCGAAATGATAGCCCCAATAATGCAAACGCCCTACGATCTCAGCCCGTCGCTGATGATGGGCACCTACGCCGACTTCTCGGTGCCGTGGAACATATCGCTCAACTACACCCTCAGCTATGTCAGCGCCTACGATGCCGCCCGCTTCAACATAAAACGTGATATAACCCACTCGGTATCAGTGTCGGGCAACTTCTCGCTGACCGAGAACTGGAAGTTCAACTTCTCGACAGGCTATGACTTCACCAACAAGGGTATGTCGTACACCAGCATCGATATCTATCGTGACCTCCACTGCTGGGAGATGCGCTTCAACTGGGTGCCTTTCGGCTACTACAAGAGCTGGAACTTCTCTATCAACGTGAAAGCCAGCTCCTTGTCCGATGTCAAATACGAGAAACGCGAGAACTACCAATCCAACCAAGGCTACTATGTTTACTAAAAACCGCTGAAAATGACGATAATGGAACGCACTTCATACATATCAGGCAAGGTTTTGCTCCGTACCAACACTGGTTGTTGTCCGCTTGTTGTCCGCTTGTTGTCCGCTTGTTGTCCGCTTTTAAAGCGGACAACAAGCGGACAACAAGCGGACAACAGTGCTATTTGATGGCTGCTAAATATCATTTTTATTATAATTTGTACAACAAAATGGACAAATCGTCGTTAGTGAGGGTGGAATATGAAACAATATCTTGACCTCCTGCAATATGTGCTTGACCACGGCACGGAGCGCCTGGACCGGACCGGTACGGGCACCATCGGCGTGTTCGGCTACCAGATGCGCTTCCCCTTGGCCGACAGTTTCCCGGCGCTGACCACCAAGAAGTTGCACCTGCGTTCGATCATATATGAACTCCTGTGGTTCCTCCGTGGCGACACCAACATCAAGGACCTGAAGGATCACGGGGTCTCGATATGGGACGAGGGGGCCGACGAGAAGGGCGACCTGGGGCCGGTCTACGGCTCTCAGTGGCGTTCGTGGCCCGACGGCCGCGGCGGCACCATCGACCAGATTGCCGGTGTGCTGCGGCAGATCAAGGAGAACCCCTACAGCCGCCGTCTGCTTGTGACGGCTTGGAACCCCGCCGAGATCGAGGAGATGGCTCTGCCTCCCTGCCACTGCCTGTTCCAGTTCTATGTGGAGCCGGCGGTGCCGGCAGTAGGTAGTGGGGAGTGTGTAGTGGGTAGCACACGTGAACAAGTACTACCCACTACCCACTACCCACTACCCACTAATCCTGCCAAAGGCCGCCTCTCGTGCCAACTCTACCAACGGTCGGCCGACATCTTCCTCGGCGTGCCGTTCAATATAGCCAGCTATGCGCTGCTGACGATGATGATGGCGCAGGTGTGCGGCCTCGAACCGGGCGACTTTGTCCACACTTTCGGCGACGCACACATCTACAAGAACCACCTCGACCAGGTGCATCTGCAGCTCAGTCGTGAGCCGCGTCCGCTGCCCACCATGCGCATCAATCCCGACGTGAAGGACCTCTTCGCTTTTCAATACGAGGATTTCCAGTTGGAGAACTACAACCCCTGGCCCCACATCAAAGGAGAAGTGAGCGTATGATAGACAGGGAACATGTATGGACGGTGGTGATGGCCGGCGGCCTTGGGAGCCGATTCTGGCCCGTCAGCCAGACCGACAACCCCAAACAGTTCATTGATGTGGTGGGGGTGGGGCGGTCGATGCTGCAGCTCACCTTCGAGCGTTTCGAGCGTATCTGCCCGCGTGACCACATCATCATCGTGACCGGCGAGGCCTATGTCAGCCGCGTGCGCGAGCAGTTGCCGGGCTTGAAGTCCTATCAGGTGCTGGCCGAGCCGTTGCGTCGCAACACGGCCCCCTGTGTGGCCTATGCAGCAGCCATCATTCGCGAGCGCGATGCCGAGGCTACACTCATCGTCTCGCCCGCCGACCATGCGGTCTTCCGCAAGGGTAAGTTCCAGGCGGACATGGAGCAGGCCGTCGAGACCGCCCAGCAGCACGACTGGATTATCACGCTCGGTGCCCAGCCTACGCGGCCCGACACCAGTTACGGCTACATACAGTTCCGCGAAAATCCCTCGTTGCCCGACGCCGCCAATCTGCACAAGGTGGTCACCTTCACCGAGAAACCTCCCGTCGCCATAGCGCGCCAGATGATTGCCAGCGGCGAGTTTTTCTGGAATACCGGTCTTCTGGTGATGCGTATGCCGGTGCTCCTCGACGCCTACCGGCGCCATCTGCCCGATGTGGCCGACGTTTTCTTCCGCCTCAGCAGCAACACCGCTGCCGAGGATCTTGCCTTCGTATACTCACGTTCCGAGGCCATCAGTATTGACCACGGTATCATGGAGAAGGCCGACAATGTGCACGTCCTTGCCGCCAGCTTCAACTGGAGCGACGTGGAGACCTGGGACAGCCTCTACGATATCAGCAGGCGTGACCGCAACGACAACGCCATCTATGGCGGCGATGTGTTTACCTATGATACGCGTAACTGCTTGGTCGTCACACCTGCCGACCAGGACAAGACCATAGTCCTCGAGGGGCTCGACGGCTATATTGTCGCTGCAGGTGAGGACACACTCATGATTTGCCGCCGCAAAAGCGAGGAGATGGTCTTCCGTTTCGCTTCCGATGTCGAACTGAAGAAACTGATTGATAAGAAAAAACAACAATAACATACAATGAAACG